>OLNQ01004055.1_pt1 | contig 11364 bp, 7 predicted proteins | sample 1672821 | NCBI WGS metagenome assembly OLNQ01 (sample SAMEA3136727, study PRJEB25190) | human gut metagenome | biome: human gut; feature: human-associated habitat; material: faeces | place: Austria | collected 2013 | reverse complement strand
ACATCGCGATAGTGCTCTCCAATATATTTCATGATTTTACCAAAGATATGATTCTGGATCATTGTGGATCTTGGAATGAGTAAAGTTTCTGAATGATTTCGATCTAAGAATGAAAATAAGCCTACAAGTAATAAACGGATTATTTTTTCATGATATATATCATCTCTTGGAAATTCGTTGAAAATGAGTTCAAGTGTATAGAGTGCATCATTGCCAATATTAGAAAAATATAAGTGTTCTCCACTTGCATCTGGCGCATGTAGAAAATCATACAGGATCCTGCAGTCTGAAATCTGGGAATCAAATAGACTGTCAAAAAAGGATGCTTGAAAATCATAGACAAGAAGTGATTCTGTTGCCTGATATTGCATGTCTTCTCTTGAGAATATTAAATCATGAGACAGTGCATGATATGTTGTTCCGTCTAATGTAATTTCACATTCATTTTGTGGAATGATCATTGTGAAATATGTACTGATACCTTCCGTGGTAATCGATGCTTGAATATCTTTCATGATCAATAGTATATCATTCGAATATAAGAATCAGCCACGTTTTAGATTGGAACTGTCCATTGTTCACAAATTCACAACCTCGTACACTAGTAGCACTGAAAGGGTAGAGGAAATGAAAAAGAAATTATTAACATGCATGCTTGCATGTGTAATGAGTGTTTCTCTTTTTGGATGTTCCAGTACTTCTAATAGTACAGCGGCAGAAGCAAAAGATGGCACTTACACAGCAACAGCACAAGGATTTGAAAAGGGTGATGTTAAAGTCACAATTACAGTGAAAGATGGAAAGATTACAGATGCTGAAGTAGATTCTAGCAGCCAGTCAAAAGGCTATGGTGCAGACGCTGCGGAAGGGTTAGCAAAGGAAATCGTAGAAGCACAGTCTAGTGATATTGATGTTGTATCTGGCGCGACTGCTACACGTGATGCGGCAAGCGAAGCTGTAGAAGATTGTATGAAGCAGGCTGGTTTATCCACAGAAACAAAGAAGGGTGAAGATGAAGCATTAGAAGCAGATGTTGTCGTTGTAGGTATGGGTGCATCTGGTACAACTGCTGCTTTAAGAGCAAGTGAAGGTGGTGCTTCTGTCATTGGTATTGAAGCAACAGAATCTATTGGTGGCTTTGGTAATGCAGCGCAGGGTATGTTTGCGGTTGGATCTGTTGAACAAAAAGCACGTTACACAGATGGTGAAACAACAGATGAAGAATACTGGTATGATCACTTCCAGGAACGTAACAACAATATGGGGAATTCTAAACTGATCCGTGAATTTATTGCGGAAGCAAAGAATACAGTTTCTTATATGTTAAATCATGGAGTTGGATTCTTCCTGTCTGAAACAGCACAGCAGATTGCACACTTTGATACAGAAGTTGTATACCATAGATGGAACAATGCAAATCCATTTGAATATTTAGGGGATGCATTGGATAAAGCTGGTGTGGATGTGCATTATGCTACTACAGCGAATTCAATCATTGTTGACAAGGATGGAAATGCAACTGGTGTAAAGTGCACAAAGAAAGATGGCGGCACATTGACTGTGAATGCGAAGTCAGTTGTAATTTCTACTGGTTCTTTCGCAAATAATGAAGAACTCATGAAAGAAACATTAGGTGAAGATGTATATGCAAACTGCAATGTTTTAGCTGGTTCTTATGCGCCTGGTGTGGATATGATGTGGGACATTGGCGCTGACAAGGGTGAATTGTTAACAATGAACCATGGTGTTACAACACAGGGATGTGATGATGAAGTTGTATCTCAGTTAACACTCAACTCTCCAATTTTATGGGTCAATAACCAAGGCAAGAGATTTATGAATGAAGATTTATTAAAAGATACTGTTGAATTTACATCTTCTGTACTTTCTCAAGGTGGCTATGCGTATACAATCGTTGATCAGGCTACAGTAGATAGATGGACAGATATGTCTCAGGAAAATACAGGTACCTGGGTACATTATTGGGATAGATTTGGTATCGTTGATGAAAATGGCAATCCAACAATCTACCATGCACCTGTCAGCAGTGATGATTGGAAGAGTGGCTTTGATCAGTTGACAGAAGCAAATGAAGGTGGTGTATTTGATACACTTGAAGAAGCTGCAGAATTTATTGGATGTGATGTAGAAGATCTGCAGGAAACAGTAGATAACTATAATAGCTATGTGAAGAGTGGTAAAGATGAAGAATTCTTCAAGTCTAAGGAATCTTTGAAGTATTCTGTTTCTGAAGGACCTTACTATGTAACTAAGGGACATGCTGGTGTATTAGGTGCTCTTGGTGGCGTGAATACAAACGAAAAGCTTCAGGTATTGAATGAAGATCATGAAGTCATCAAGAATCTCTATGCAACGGGTAATAACGTTTCTGGTATCTCTTATGGTACATATCAGGATGTTGAAGGTGTTGGTTTAGGTTTTTCATTGACATCAGGCAGACTTGCAGGTATTCAAGCCGCAAGAAATGCTGGATATGAAGTTGAAGATGACACAACAGCATTAACAGAAACTGGTAAAGAAACGATGCAGACAGCTACAGAACGTGGCATGAATGGAAATTTAGAAAGTCATTAATTCTTTAGGAGCTTTATGAAGCAAAAACAGCTTTAAATGGCATCAATAAGCCTTTTAGAGCTGTTTTGCGTTTTGCTGATGTTTATCGTATTTTTTGGCTTTTTATATGAGATATATTTGTTTTTCAATTTTTTTGAATAGCAGTGAAAATCTTTTCTAATTTGTTGAAATTTCACTTGAACTATACTCGTCCTCAATTTATATTATTTTTAACAGATATATCCTTGATGGAAAGGAGCCTTGTGTGAGACACTATGTAAATAATGAAACAGACTCCGCATTGTATAAGGAGTTGAAATACTCACAATTACTACAAGAAAAAAATGACAGTGAGCAATTTTTAAAATTAATCGCACCTAAGTATCTAGGTGTTTATGTTGTAGATAAACAAACGGATCAATTTAGAGAAATCATTACACCGGAATTTTTCTCGACACTACTGAAAGATAAAGAGTGGAAGTTTTCAACGATCATAGATGAATATCGGAAGCGTTTTGTAAAGGAATCTTATCGTAGTGTATTTGATGCGGTGATGGATTATGACTATGTGTATTCTGTTTTAAAAGAAAAGTCAGAACTATGTTATCTTTACCGCAAGATAAATGGTGATTTAGTAAAGCTTCAAATTAAATCATATTCAAAACAGGATGAGAATTTATCTATCTGGATTTTTACGAGCGAAGAGAGTGATGAAGCAATTTATGAATCATTAGGCACTGCGAGGTGGAAAATCATATTTGACGAAAATGAAAATCCACTTGTATATCAGGGGAATAATGCATTATGTCGTATGTTCCATTATGCATATGAAGATTTTTCGAGTGGCTTTCGTTCTTTCTTGTCTTATGTACATCCAGATGATGTCAATAAAGTGAAACAATCCATTGATAAATTTAAAACATTACGCAATCTAAATGAACAACATGATGATGAATTTCGATTGAGAAACTCTGATGGAGAATATCAATGGGTACATTCCATTGGAAAAACAATTTGGCAGGAAAATGGAAAAATCAAGAATGTCTGTGGAATTTTTATTGATATTAACAAGAGAAAACAAAAAGAAGAGAAACAGAGAAGAATCATTGATGGTCTTACGAATGAGTATGTAACGATGTGGCTGGTCCATCCTGATCAGACTTGTGAGCTTTGCCGTTATAAATATGCGGAATGGGTCATTCAGGAAGCCATCGAGCTGTTTGGAAAAATCAATCACTATACAAAATCTATGCGTGATTATGCTGAACGTTATATTGACGAAGAAAATCGTGCAGCATTTTTAAAAGACACAGCATATGAAAAAGTATTGAAAGAAATACAGGAAAATCCAATCTATCAGGTAATTTATCAAAGAAATGCATATGGACAGCGGGCATACTATCAGATTTCGTTTGCAAAACTAGATAAAAATGATAATTCTTTCGTCATGGGATTTAAAGATGTGAACGAAGTTGTTCTGGAAGAAATTAAAAAGAACAATCAACTCGAAGCTGCGTTACATAAAATTGAAAAAGAAAAAGATATTCTAGATAAGTTATGTTCTGATTTTACGGCAGTTTATTTTGTTGAATTAAATTCTAAAACATTTGAATCTGTACATATTTCTTCAAATACAAACGCAGAAGATATCTTAAGAAAGCATGTGTTCTATAATTTTGATAGTTATTGTATGCGTTATGCATCCTCTTATATTTCTGAAAGTGATAAAAAAGATTTTCTGGAGTGGTTTAAATGCGAAAATTTAAAGAAAAATTTAACTGAAAATAACCGTATAACATATCACTATCAAAGTTTTTCTAACAAGAGTCATCAAAAATACTTTGAAGCACAGGCAATTAAGGTTAAAGAAGATGAAAAACATTGTTATGCACTTTTAGGTTTTAGATATATTGACGATATCATGGAGAAAGAAAAAGCAATCCAGCAACAGATCCAGCGGGCATATGAAGAAGTGACTGAAAGTAATGAAATCATTTCTACAATTGCGAAATCATATTGTCATATTTATTTAATCAATCTTGAAAAAGATGAATTTGAAGAGATATCGCATGATAGTACAGTACATCATTTCACAGGAAATAAAGGTTGTGCTTCAAAACGATTTAAAGAGAGATGTGAAGAGAGTGTTGAGTTAGAATATCGAGAGATGTTTTATGAATTCACAAATTTTGAAACCATTCAAAATCATTTAGCAAAGGATGATGAAACTGTCACGGAATATAAGATGCTTGATGGAAACTGGCATCGTCTTGTGTTTATTGCGAAAAATCGTGATGAAAATGGGAAAGTGATTGAAATCATCTGTACAATACGTAGTATCAGTGAAGTGAAGTGAAGAGAAGGGAATTGAATTTACATTATGAAGCAGAAGAAGCAAGACGTGAAGTTGAAGTAAAGAATCGATTCCTTTCAAATATGTCTCATGATATTCGTACACCATTGAATGGAGTGATTGGCATGCTGCGTATGGCAGATCAATATCCAAATGATCTAGAGATGCGTCAATCATTAAAAGCGAAAGTGAATGAATCATTGGATTACCTTGTGATTTTAGTGAATAATATTCTAGAATTAAATAAACTTGAGTCAGATACATCTGCAGTATCATGTATGCCATTGCCGATTATTGATACAATACAGGATGCATGTGTGAAATCCTGGAGAAAAGCAGAAGAGAAGAATATTACGTTCCATATGGATATTGATCAAGCAAACATTCAATATCCATATGTAGTAAGTAACGCTACATATATTGATAGAATCTTTGCAAACTTAACTGAAAATGCGTTAAAGTTCACGGAAGAAAATGGAAATATCGATGTGTATTACAGAGAAATTCATCATGATGATACACATGTAATGGTTGAATTTGGATGTAGGGATGATGGGGTCGGTATGTCTGAAGAATTTATGAAGTATGCATTTGATGCATTTTCACAAGAAAAAAAGACAAGTCGTTCTACATATGAAGGCAGTGGATTAGGTTTAGCTATTGTGAAGAAACTGGTGGATAAGTTAAATGGAACCATTGAAGTAGATAGCAAGAAAAATGTTGGTACAGATATAAAGATCTGCATGACATTTGAAATTGGAGAAGAAATCAAATATAACAATTCAATAGAGAGTCATTTCAGCTTGAAGGGTTTGAGAGCACTTGTTGTTGAAGATAATGAGTTGAATACAGAAGTAGTGAAATTCTTGCTTGAAAAGAATGGAATCGTTGTAGATTGTGTTGAAGATGGGGTGCAGGCTTTAAAGAGTTTTGAAAAATCCAGTCTTGGATGTTATGCGATGATATTAATGGATATTCTGATGCCAAGAATGAATGGACTAGAAGCTACAAGAAGAATTCGAACTCTACAAAGGAAAGATGCTTCTTTGATTCCGATTATTGCGATGAGTGCAAATGCTTTTTCAGATGATATCATGCGTGGAAAAATGGCAGGGATGAATGAGTATCTTGCGAAACCATTAGATGAAGAAATGTTGATTCGTGCAATTAGAAAATGCTTAAAATAGAGGAAGTGATTTTATGAGTCAGAAAGTATTGATTGAAGATTTACTGGAATATAAATTTCTAGAAAACCTGCAGTATAACCCAGGTGGAACAGTGATTGCGTACCAGGCTGCAAAAAGTGATGAAAAGAAACAAGCATACCATAGAGATATCTGGATCATTGAAAATGGTATTTCTAAACAGCTTACATCAACAATGGATGCAACGATTGTGTGCTGGATGGATGATGAAACTTTATTGATACAAAGAAGTACTGAGGATACAGAAGCATATACAACAGATCTCTACCAGATTTGTATTCATGGTGGAGAAGCAATGAAGTATTTAACACTGCCATTTGCGATGAATGCATTGAAATTTGTAAATGAGAAGACATTGATAGCTACAGCTTCAATAGATATGCATGAAGCTGACGTATATAAAATGAATGAAGCGGATAGAAAGAGCTATCTAGAAGCCGCGAAGGAAGAAAAGGAAAACTATCAGGTCGTTGATGAATTGCCTTACTGGTATAATGGAAAACATTTCATCAATGGTATGCGTAATGCATTGTTTGTGGTGCATTTAGATCCTATGCATGTTGAACGTATCACAGAACCTTCTTTTGATGTGAGTGAATTCATTGTTGAAGGAGATAAAGTAATCTATACAGGTGAGAAGCGTCATGCACGTGAATCTTTGTTCAATCAGGTATATGCATATGATATTGAAACAAATGGTATTGAAACAATCTATTCCAGGAATGACTATTCTTTTTCTAAACCATTTGTAATGCATGGTCAATTGTACGTGCATGCTACAGATCATAAAGAATATGGTGTCAATGAAACAACAAAGATCTGCAGGCTGGAAAAAGAAAACGTTACAGAATTATTCAAACCAGAAGTATCTTTATACAGCTCTATTGCCTCAGATATGGCATTAGGTGGAGGTAAAGGCTATACAAGTGAAAATGATCATTACTATACCCTTGCGACAGAAGACTATGAAACTGTTATTTATGACTATGATCAGCAATTTGATTTATCAATCATTAAACCAGAAGGATATACAATTAATTGCTTTGATATCAAGAATCATCAGATTGCATTCATTGGAAGTACCTGGAATCATATTCAGGAAGTATATGTAATGGATCTGGATGGAAATAATATCCGTTGTCTAACGCATCATAATGATGCAGCAATGAATGATCGCTATATTGCGCGTCCGCAAAAGATAACATATGTATCTGAAGGGGAAACGTTAAATGGATGGGTACTGTTACCAATTGATTATGATCCAAATCAGAAATATCCTGCAGTATTTGATATTCATGGTGGACCTAGAGCTGCATATGGGGAATCTTTCTTCCATGAAATGCAGGTCTGGGCGAGTGAAGGATATTTTGTATTCTTCACAAATATTAGAGGATCTGATGGAAGAGGCGATGCGTTTGCGGATATTCGTGGATTGTATGGAGATGTTGACTATAAGAATCTGATGGATTTTACAGATACAGTATTGCATCACTTTCCAGCAATTGATCCAGATAGAGTTTGTGAAACGGGTGGTTCTTATGGTGGTTTCATGACAAACTGGATCATTGGCCATACAGATCGTTTCTGTTGTGCAGTGAGCCAAAGAAGTATCTCTAACTGGATTTCTAAGAGTTTCATGAGCGATATTGGTCCTTACTTTAATCCAGATCAATGTGGAGCATCTTCTCCATTTGCATTTAATATATTGTGGGAACATTCTCCTTTGAAATATGCGGAGAATGCGAAAACACCTACATTGTTCATTCATTCGGATCAGGATCATAGATGCCCTTTACCAGAAGGGATGCAGATGATGCAGGCATTAGCTTTGAAAGGAATTGAAACGAGAATGTGTATCTTCCATGGAGAAACACATGAATTGAGTCGTAGTGGAAAACCAAAACATCGTATTCGTCGTTTAACAGAAATAACAAACTGGTTTAATAAATATGCAAAATGCAGTCGTTGACTGCATTTTTACTTGAGTTCGAATGTAATAGATGCGTGATGGTGTTTGTAATGTAAATTGAGGATTGCACCATTGATCATTGTGAAATGTGGATTTGTGTGACCGATATCTGCATCATAGATCACAGGAATATCTTCACATGAAGTTGTGAGCGCTTCTTGATAGCTCATGCCAGTCTCACTGGATTCAAACAGTGTTCTGCCCACAATGATTGCTTTTGTGCTTTCAAACCATCCAGCATAACGCATTTGAATCAGTGTACGGTAGAGTACTTCTGCACTGAGTGAGAAGTTATCAAAATACCAGATGATTCCGTCATCTGCATACTTTTCAATAAACTTCTTTGTGCCATCAAACTTTGTACCAATTAAATCTTTTAATACATCAATACATCCACCAATACATCTGCCAGATGTCGTGAGTTCTTCTTGTGTACAGTTCCATTGTACTTTTGTATCTGGAACAAATCCTTCAACATCCCATGGCAATGCTTTCTGGTATTCTGGATAGTTTGTCTGTTCAATGAGATTTCCTTTGATGATTTCGAGGTTGTTTTTTACAAATTGTGGTAATGGTTGCAGGTCATAGCTGGATCCTCCATTGAAACCGTAGATCGTAGCGACATCGCATAGTGTTGTGTATGGATATAGGACACCTGTTGGATCACTTGCACCCATAATGAACTTTGGATGCTTTTTTAATGTTTCAAATGAAATGTATGGAATCATTTCGTTTAAGAAATCTCCGCCTTTTGCACACATTACAAAATCTACTTTTGGATCTTGAAAGAGTTGATTTAATTCATCTCCTCTTTGTTTTGCACTTCCTCCTCGTGGATCATTGACTCTAACGTGCTGTGTTTCTTTGATGTTGTAACCTTGTTGCTTGAGTGTATCTAAGCAGGCATCAAAGCTTTCTAGATCTTTTCCTGCACCTGCACTTGGTGCGCAGATTCCTATTGTTGAACCGTTTGTTAAAAATGATGGATAAATCATGAGTAACTCCTTTTTGAAATATTATAGAGAAAAATGTAGAGGATGGGGAAGAGGATATACTTAAGTATATTGTGATAAAATAGTTATCAAAGGAATTGGATCGTATGGATAAGACACTTGAATACTATAATCAAAATGCAAAGCAATTTACTTCAACAACACAAACATTAGAGTTCTCTCAAACACAGGATAAATTTTTGAACTATTTAAAAAGTGATGCGAAGATCCTGGATTTTGGATGTGGCGCTGGTAGAGATACAAAGTATTTTCTGGAACATGAATATGATGTAGATGCAAGTGATGGTTCCATTGAAATGGTCAAAGCTGCATCAAAATTGACAGGATTGGATGTTAAATTGTTATTGTTTGAAGATTTGAATGAAAAAGATATGTATGATGGTATTTGGGCGTGTTCTTCTATCCTGCATTGTAAAAAGGAACAATTGATCATTGTATTTCAAAAGATGGCAGATGCATTAAAAGAGAATGGAATTGTATATACTTCTTTCAAATATGGGAATGATTCTTGTGAAAGAAATGGTAGATATTTCACAGATTTCACAAGTGAATCATTTCATGATTTCATGCTGAAGATTCCATTTGCACTTGTAGAAGAATGGCAATCAAGTGATATTCGACCTGGCAGAGAAAATGAAAAGTGGCTGAATCTGATTCTGAGAAAAAAATAATATGAATGAAGCAGAATTCTTAGAAAAGTATCAAATGTGCAGGAAAGAAAAAGTAATGTATCCAAATGGTGGATACAGTATTTTCTATGCAAAAGATGATATTTCCATCATCATTGATATCGATATATGTAAACAGGATACAAAAGCATTTTCGTATTCTCTTTTGACGGATAAGCAGAATGCATATATGAAAGAATATATGCATGTGTATCGCTTTCTTGGGTATGATGAAAATAGAATTGATGCATGTATGTGTGGTCAAATGGATTGTGAAGAAAATTATCTGAAAATCAATGATCGTTCAAATCATGCAGAAGCATCGCCTTTAGAAATGAAATTTGAAGATAGTTTTGCTTCTGTCTATGGAATGTCTTCTTTAAAGTATTTGAATAAAGAATATGCGATTACAACACAACAGGGGAATCATTTTTACCTGGATTACTATATTTCAAGTGAGAATGGAAATATCGCAATTGAAGAAAATGGTATTCATTATCATCATCCAATGATCATCCGTGAAAAGAATTATATTCAACAATTAGATAAGCAAAATGCATGTTCCACACAGAACATTAAACTTTATCGATTTTCCAGTGAGGATTGTCTGTTTGAAAATCGTATTGAAGATGATATCAAAACATATATTGGTGATAATACATCTTCTTTTAAAGAAACAGGTATTCTGGCGGAAAGAAAGTTCAAACTGTATGAACATCAGGAGATCACATTAGAGGAAATTCATCATCAAAGAAATAATGGCGTGAAATCATTTCTTGTAGTACTTCCTACAGCGAGTGGAAAATCTAAGATCATTGAAGAAGATATCCAGTCATATGCGAAATCTTTTTGGATTTGAAAGTGTTGATTCTTGTTCCTACAGTGCGTGTGAAAGAGGATTGGGAAAATCGTGTGAATGCATCATTGAAGGGAATGCATGTGGATGTGAAAACATACGCATCATTGATTCGCCATATTTCTCAATATGATCCACATTCTTATGACTATATTGTGGTGGATGAAGCGCATCATGCGGTTGCACCTGTATTAAAGAGAACGATACAGTTTTTTGATCCTTCATTTTTAATTGGATTGACCGCAACAGATCAAAGACCGGATAAAAAGAAACTGGAATCTATTTTTGGCAGCTATTCTACACATCTTTCTTTGAAAGAAGCAATGGATAAAGGAATTATTGCGAAAGCAAATGTGTATCGTTTGAAAACCAATCTGGATTTAAGTAAGATTCGATTTAATGGAAAAGATTATGTGAATGCAGATCTTGAAAAGACAATCAGCATTACATCTAGAAATGAATTAATTGGACAAGTCTTAAGTGAATATTTTAGTGATGGGCAATGCAAAGAGTATCAAGGTGTCATCTTTTGTGTGAATACAAGGCATGCATCTAAGATGGCGGAGATACTGAATAAACAATTTGGTATTTCGGCAAAAAGCTATACAAGAGAAAGCAAACATCCAGAAGAAATCATGCAGGATTTTAAGAATCATAAGATTCGTTTCTTGTCTTATAAGAAATTGAATGCGTTTGTGAAAATGAAAAAAGCAGAAAAATGATATA
>OLNQ01004048.1_pt1 | contig 11380 bp, 9 predicted proteins | sample 1672821 | NCBI WGS metagenome assembly OLNQ01 (sample SAMEA3136727, study PRJEB25190) | human gut metagenome | biome: human gut; feature: human-associated habitat; material: faeces | place: Austria | collected 2013 | reverse complement strand
TTCAAGTGTTATTACTGCTCGGACTGTAAACTCTATGCCGGGTCTGAAACGAAAATAGTTCACGGTCGGCGCATGAAACCGAACACAAAATACTGCACCGGCGGCAAAAAAATCATCATCTTTCGCTCTGATGACCCCAAGGTAAATGTACCGAAATGGTGTCCTAAGCGGCGCGTGCCGCCCACATTGCGGATTTACAACTTCCGTTCACCGGAAATCGAGGCAGGAGAGAGCATGCTTGCGGCCAACGGAATCTCGTTTTTCCCATACCCCAGCCGCTATGCAGTGCGGTATGAGGGAGAGTCACCTTATACGGCGATGGAATTTGCAAAGCAAATCAAAAATCATTCTTTGGCAGAGTTGCTCTCTATGCAGCTATTGCCCTATGAAATTCTGGAAATCGACGATGGCATCCGCCCGTACTGTTTCCTTGTAGAACGTCTCGGTCACGTGCGGTGCATCCGCTTCAAAAGCGACATTGCACGCGAAAGTAAGTATGAAGAGTCAGGCGGCAAAGCGATTTGATCCTATGGAATCATGCAGATGTTCCATTCACAGTCACCTGTAAAAGCGTCAAATCAGGCTGCCGCAGTGCGTTTATTGCTTGCCTCAAACCTATAAATGCGCTCTTTTGACAAAAAGGAATTGTTGCAGAAGGTCCCCGTGATTTTGAATTGATTGCTGCGGTTATTGATACTAAAGTAGGCAAATACAAATCATTCGCGAGGCATACTCAAACTTTGAACAGCTACTGAAAAAGCCAGAGTAATGAAGGAGGGAAACGTGTATGAATAGCCAACGGGCAATTCTTAGCAATGAATCCAATTATACAGTTTTCCGTGTGGGGGATAAGGTAATTAGATTTCGCGCACCATATTCATTGGAGCATTATACAGAAGTAAAAGAATGGAATCATGGTTATATTGTAGCGATGGCAAAGTATAAACAGAATGACAGGCCTGAAGAAGAGTATATTGATTTAATTCCTGTTTTGAAAAATTTATATTTTGATCCAGATACATTTTTGGCTCCGATCAAGGAAGTGAGCGTGGTAAATGGTTAATGTTAAAAATATAGCCGATGAGGCAGATATGATCATAAATGAACGTTATGAAATCGATGAACTGGCCGATGCGGCAGGTGGATATTTTGCGATGCCGTCAGCGGACGAACTTGCCTACACCGAACTTTTGTTTGACGTCTGCGACCAATTTGGAATCCATTACTATTCTGCCGATAAGAAAGCGCGCGCATTTGTTGAAGAAGTGACACGCGTGACGTGGGCAAAGCAACAAGAAGAAAAGACCGGGGTACAACAGAGTATCCGCCCTGCATTTACCGCGTAAAAGAGAATATGTATATGCCAGCCGGAAGGGATTTACTTCCGGCTGGTTTTTTCTAGAGGAGTATTAAAGGGAGTAAGTCTGTGCAATGTATCTATGTAACCGCTCAAGCACAGCCGTCAAGCAAAAATAAAGCTGGAGCCGAATCCGGCTCCAGCAAGCCTCAAATTTTCTTCTTGCAAATGTCAGGCAGTTTGTCCGACTACGGCATCATATCATTTAAGAACGCGCGGTCATTTGGATCATGCTCCCGGCCATAAAGATGTTCTGCAATCTCGTCCAGTAAAAAACGGAAATACTCATACGGCTTCAAATTGTTGGCCTTGCCGTTTCTGCAATGCTGTAGAGAATCGCACTGGATTGTGCTCCTCTGGGCGTGTTGAGCATAATCCAGTTTTGCCCGACTGTAAAGGGACGATTTGTTGCGATTGGTTTCGTATCATGCACGTCAAATAAAATCCTCTGCTTGCAGTTAAGGATGCACGGAACTTGTATCCGGATGAGGAATAAAAGAAATCTTTTTACTTGTCAATCTGCTGTAAATTATCGACTGAATTTGTGCAAAGCTAACAAAGTGAAAAAGAGAGCCGTTCTCGCCTTGACACTCCACAAAGAATGTGATATTGTAGTATTATACAGAATAAATCGTTATTCAAGTGCCTGATTTGTTTGCGCCTTACAAAAAAGAAAAATGTACGTGAGCAGCGTCGTTGGATTGTTACCGTTTGGCGGGCTAGACCAACTCTGCATAGCACAAGCCGAAAGCGTGTTTCAGCCTTCGGTATGTTTGCTGTGTCAAGGGTGGTCTTTTTTTATTGCCTTTTTCAACCCGAGGAGAAGAAACAATGCAATATACCGTCAAAAAGCCAATCAACAACAACATTTTGCGCGTGGTGGACCCCACGGGCTGTGAACTGATCGTCACCGGGCGCGGTTTGGGCTTTGGTGTTAAGCCGGGCTATAAAATCGAGGCTGAAACCGCAGAGTGCAGCTACCGCATGACCAGCCCTGCCGTGCAGCAAAAGTTGGTGGAACTTCTGGAACGGATTCCGTATGAGCATCTACTGCTCACCGATGAGTTGGTAGAAACCATCCGGCAGCGGCTGAAATACCCACTGAATGAAAGCCTGCTCATCACGCTGGCCGACCACATCAGCTTTGCCATTCAGCGCAGCGAAGAGGGTATTCGCTTTTCTAACCCGTTGATGACTTCCATTCGGGAATTCTACCCGGAAGAGTATCACCTTGGCGTGGAGTGCCTTGCCACTATCCGCCAGCGCTTCCATGCAGACCTTTCGGACGACGAGGGCGGCTTTATTGCGCTGCACATCGTCAACGCAGAGCTCAACACCACCATGAGCGTGGTGAACGATGTCACCCGCTTTGTGGATGGCTGCGTGCAGGTAGTGGAATGCTTTTACAACTTCCATTTTGACCGGGATGCACTGGATTTCAGCCGTTTTACAGTGCATTTGCGCTTTTTTGCACAGCGCGTATTTCAAGGAAAACAGGAGCAGGAAAACGATACCCATGACGAAGTGTTCCGCGCCCTGATCGCCCGCAATTGCAGCGAACACTACAAATGCGCCTGTTGCATTGCGGAGTATGTGCGCAATACCTGGCACAAGGAGCTTTCGGACGAGGAACTGGTGTTCCTTACCATCCATCTGAAACGGATTTGGATGGGGAAATAAGCTTTTTGTTTCACCTTTGATTCTCCACAGGTCTTTCCTGTGTAGATATATGCTGGATACGAACTTAGGAAAAGGAGAACTTAAGATGAAAGACAAGATCTTTGGCGTGCTGCAGCGCGTGGGACGCAGCTTTATGCTGCCCATTGCACTGCTGCCTGTGGCGGGCCTGCTGCTGGGCATCGGCAGCTCGTTCACCAACGAAACGATGCTGGCGGCTTATGGCCTGAACAGCGTCATCCATCCGGGCACCCTCATTTATACCATTCTGGACGTGATGAGTCAGACCGGCAATGCGGTGTTCAACAATCTTGCGCTGCTGTTCGCCATGGGCGTAGCCATCGGCATGGCTCGCAAGGAAAAAGAGGTCGCAGCACTGTCCGGTGCAGTGGCCTATATCATTATGAATACGGCCATTCAGGCCATGATCAATGCGGCGGGCGGTGTAGAAGCTATGCCTGCCAACTCCACCACCACCATGCTGGGCATCACAACGCTGCAAATGGGTGTGTTCGGCGGCATCGTGGTCGGCCTGGGCGTGGCGGCACTGCACAACAAATTCTATAAGATCGAGCTGCCGCAAGTGCTGGCCTTCTTTGGCGGCACACGCTTCGTGCCCATCGTCAGTTCTATTGTGTATCTGGTGGTCGGCATTGCCATGTTCTATATCTGGCCGGTGGTGCAGAACGGTATTGCCGCGCTGGGTGCACTGGTGCTGGCTTCCGGCTACGCAGGCACCTTTATTTACGGCCTGCTGGAGCGTGCGCTGATTCCCTTTGGACTGCATCATGTGTTCTATATGCCGTTCTGGCAGACCGCTGTGGGTGGCACCGCCATCATCGACGGCGTGACCGTGACCGGCGCACAGAACATCTTCTTTGCCGAGCTGGCTTCCAAGTCCACCACTGTATTCTCGGTCAGTGCTACCCGCTTCATGGCCGGTAAGTTCCCCTTTATGATGTTCGGCCTGCCCGGCGCGGCGCTGGCTATGTACCAGTGCGCCAAGCCTGAAAAGAAAAAGGCGGCAGGTGGCCTGCTGCTGTCTGCTGCGTTGACGGCTTTCCTCACCGGCATTACCGAGCCGCTGGAATTTACCTTTATCTTCGTGGCACTACCCATGTACGCGGTGCACTGCGTACTGGCCGGTCTGTCCTTCATGTTGATGCACATCCTGAATGTGGGCGTAGGCATGACCTTCTCCGGCGGTCTCATCGATCTGGTGCTGTTCGGTGTGATGCAGGGCAACGCCAAGACCCACTGGGTGTGGGTGGTCGTGGTCGGTGCGGTGTACTTTGTGCTGTACTACATCATTTTCCGCTTTATGATCTCCAAGTTTGACTACAAGACCCCGGGTCGCGATGATGCCGAGGAAGTCAAGCTGTACACCCGTGCGGACGTGAACGCCCGCAATGCTGCTTCCGGCAGTGTGTCTGCCGGAAATGACCCGGTCAGTGCACTGATCGTGGAAGGTCTGGGAGGTGCCGCTAATCTGGCCGATGTGGATTGCTGTGCAACCCGTCTGCGCTGCACGGTCAAAGATGCGGCATTGGTCAAACAGGATGTGCTCAAAGCCTCCGGCGCCTCCGGCGTGATCTGCAAGGGCAACGGCGTACAGGTGGTGTATGGCCCCAAGGTGGCCGTCATCAAGGCAAAGCTGGAAGATTATCTGGAAAGTGCACCCAAAGACCCGGGTGCCGCTCCCTCGCCGGCAGCCGCACCCGCACCCGCAGCAAAGGATACCGTGCTGTCTGCCTGCCTGAACGGTACGGTAGTGCCGCTGGCCGATGTGAAGGATGAAGCCTTTGCCAGCGGTGTACTGGGGAATGGCATTGCCATTGAGCCTTCCGACGGTGAACTGGTGGCACCTGCTGACGGTGAGATCTCCTCCACCTTTGAGACCCACCATGCCGTAGGCATGACCACGGCTGACGGTGCCGAACTGCTGATGCACATCGGCATCGATACGGTCAAGCTGGGTGGCAAGCACTTTACCTACCTCGTCAACGATGGCGACAAGGTAAAGAAGGGCCAGCCGTTGATCCGCTTTGAGCTGGAAGCCATTAAGGCCGAAGGCTATCCCGTGACCACGCCGGTCATTGTCTGCAATACCGATGACTATGCCGCTGTCGAAGCTAAAGCCAGTGGCACCGTAAAGCAGGGTGATGCGTTGCTGGAACTGAAGCGCTAAGCGTTTCTCCCCAACTGTAAGACGGGGTTGTTATAAAGGAAAAAGCTATTCCGATAAAGGCAATGTCACTAAGTTAAATAGGCAATCCCTCTACACCAACGCAGAAATTGGTATAAAGGGATTTTTTCTTCTAAATACTTGACAATAGGCTCAGAATGTGCGGCCACTTTGCTTACCGAAGTAAGCAAAGAGGTCCTTATAGAGGTTGTGGCGAGGAAGCTTATCGCCGCTGGATGGAGTACAACAGAAAGAAGACAATTTGCGGGGAAAATCGCAACAGCTATTCCAAGACAGACACAGATGCCACTTTTATGCATATGAAAGACGACCATATGCGCAATGGTCAGCTAAAACCCGGATATAATGTTCAGTTTGCTGTCAACAGCGGTTTCATAACCGGCATTGGCGTATTCAGCAACAGAACAGACTTCGGCACGCTGATTCCGTTTTTGACCTATTTATGGCATAAGCACGGAAAATCCTATCGCAATGTCGTGGCTGATTCCGGCTATGAAAGTCTGGCCAATTACCGCTGGCTGTTTGAAAATGGCCAGACCGCATTTATTAAGCCCGCCAACTATGAATCGGGGAAAAAGCGTTCTTCAAAGTCACAGGTTGGCAGAATGGAAAACATGGGCTATTACGAACCGGATGACTGCTTTATCTGCAAGAACGGCAGACATTTGGATCTCAGTTCTCACTATACCTCCCATGCGAAGGACGGTACAGAGCGCAAAATCTCTGTTTACCGCTGCGAGGACTGCTCCGACTGCCCTTACCGTGCAGCCTGCTGCAAGGCTAAAGACAGCGAAAGGCTCAAGGAAATTTTTGTCTGCTGGGAATTTCAGAATCTGCGCAATAATTCGTATCACAACATTACCACCGAGGAAGGAAAGTTGCTGCGCTGCAACCGTTCTATTCAGGCAGAGGGTGCCTTCGGACAGCTAAAGCACAATCGGAATTTCAAGCGTTTCCTTACCAGCGGCAAGGTCAAAGTTCTGGCTGAGCTTCTGTTCTTGGGGCTTTCCCAAAACATTGCTCACCTGCTGGCAAAGTGCAACAGTGGACTGCAAAATCTGCATTTGATTCAGCCTAAAGCATACCTGAATTTCTGATTTTTGAAGAATTGGAAAACAGGCTCCTCTGGAAAACAATCGTTATTCAGAAGGGCCTGTTTGAGTTATCTCTTTTTGGAAAATCAGGGGGCCTATGGCGAGCGTTTTGGTGCTTTTGGAACCGTTTAACCGTAAAGGGGCTGCTGCACTTGGAATTTTTCCTTGTGCAACAGCCCCTTTTCTATTATCGATTCACATCAAAAATTTCAATGCAGCGTACAAACAGCACGCACTGTTCTTGGTATAAATCCTCGTCAAATACACCGTTTACTACGGAATATTTTCGCAAAAGATTTTTGTACCTCGCAAACAGTTCTTCAAAGGCCGATGTACTTCCCAATTTAGCTGAGAGTAACAGTTCCATAAAAGTCATTTTACATCCCCCATTTCGGCTCTCAGCTTTTTAATGCTTCTATAATAGGCAGATGCCACTCCTTTTTCTTTGAGTCCTGTTTCTTGAGCAATTTCCTTAAAGGGCTTTCCTTTCAGGACATACTCTGTGACAACAAACCTCTCTTTGAGACTTAATTGCTGCATAGCAGCCATCAGTTTTTCATTTTGCGGCTCCATTCTGCTCCACATATCATACCCGGCGGTTCTAAATTCGGATTGTTCTGCCTCCTTTTTAGTTCGGTTTTCTTTTTCGTTATCTCTCTGCTTTTTCTTTATGTAGGATTGGCGCTTTCGTTTTACCGCCAAAACCACATAAGCAGTAAATTGGTTTTGGCATATATCATCTTTGGATATGCCATCGTTCTTTTTTATCATTTCTGTACTCCCATCATTTTTTCTTCGATGGGAATACTGGTGCAGCTCTCCACGCCGGCGCCCAATACCATCACCCAGAGCCTAACGGCGACAGGAACCATTCAGTGGGCGGCGGGCAGCCTGTTCTATCTGCCCGAAGGGCTGCTGGTGGAGGCGGTTTTTGTCTCGGAGGGGGAGGCTGTACAGGAAGGAGACAAAATAGCGGCCCTCCGCCGGGAGGATGTGGAACAGAAACTGCGGAGCCTTCAGGCAGAACTTGCGCAGAAACAGACGGAATATGCCCGGCTTACCAAACCGGTGGCGGCGGACAGCTATGATCTGGAAAAAGCCCAGCAGGCCCTGCAGGCCGCCTACCAGGCAGCGGAGAACAGCGCGGCAGCCTGGGCGGAGAAAGAAGCGAATGCCGGCAGCGAGCGGGATGCCCTGCAGCGCGAACTGAACGAGCGGCAGGAAAAGGCCGCCCAATATGCCCGCGAGATCGCAGAGAAGCAGGCACAGCGGGAGTTGCTGCAGCAGGAAGAATCGCCGGACGAGGAAATCATCAGCCGGATCGAAGCGGAGCTGACGCAGCTTACGGCAGAGGAAACGCAAAACCGGGAGGCACTGGCCGAAGCGGAAGCCCGGCTCAACGAGGCGGACGCAGCGCTGGAAAGCGTCCAAAGCCAACGGGAAGAAGCGGCTCGCACGGCTGCGCAGGCCGCCGAACAGGCGGAGCAGGCCCGAAACGACGCCCGGCACGCCTACGAGAAAAGCGTGGAAGCCGCCAGTGAAACAGCCGCCGCCAATGCGGCCAGTGCCACGGTTCTGGCGGAACAGATCCGGGAAATGGAAAGTAGCGTGGAGACGCTGAAAAAATTGGACGAGCAGGAGGGCGTCTTCTGTGCGCCGCAGACGGGTACCGTGGAATCTCTGCAGCTTATGCAGGGGCAGACCAGCGGCCAGGTGGGCGGGAGCATTTCCGACCCCGAAAGAGGGTATCAGATCCGATTTGCGCTGGAGGCCGAGGACGCGGTGCAGGATACCGCCGGCGTTACGGTGACGGTCATGCAGGGAGCAAAGTCCGAAAGCGTGAAAATCAATTCGTCCGTTTCTCAGCAGGATGGAGGCGTGGTGCTTTCCGCTGCGCTGACCGGGTCGGATTGGCAGGTGGGAAAAGCGGAACTCACAATCCGGCTTTCCGAGACGGAATATGACTGCTGCCTGCCGGTCAGCGCCCTTCACAGTGATAACGGCGGGGATTTCGTCTATTCGGTGGAGGAGCGCAACACTATTTTGGGGCTGCAAAACATCGTGCGCAAGGTTTATGTGGAGGTCGTGGAGCGCAACAACGAGCTGGCGGCCCTGCGGAATTATACGACCGGTGCGCCGGTGGTGGCCGCCACAACGAAGAGCTTGCAGGAGGGCGCACGTGTGCGTACAGCGGGATGAAGATTCGAAAGGCGGTGCTGCTTTTGGCATGCGCGGTTTCCTGGGGGATCGCTGTTTGGTTTGCGGGGAGGCTGTGGGCAGCCTATCCGCTGGTTTCGGTGCGCTCCGACGTGCCGGTCACGGGGCGGCAGCTGGAAGCGCTGCGGTCTGCTTTGCGGCAGGAGGATGGGGCGAGCGCGCTTGTTCCCGCTTTTTGGAGCCAGGCAGAGGGATCGGCGGAAAGCCGCTGGGAAACCTGCGGGATCACTGCCATTCTATATTGCGGCGAGTATGACGCGGTGTATCCTGCCGTGCTTCTGGAGGGGCGGTTCCCCGCTGCGCAGGAGAATGGCAAATGCGCGGTCTCAACCGCTGCCGCGTGGCAGCTCTGGGGCAGCGAGGACGTGCTGGGGCAGGAATTGGAGATAGAAGGAGACATCTACCGCGTGTGCGGGCTCTTTCGCAGCAGCGCCAGCCTGGCCCTGTGCGGGGAAAGCCTTGACCATGGCTTTTCCAACATCGAGTTTTGGGGCGGCTACGCCGCGCCGCCGGTGGAGACGGTGCAGCAGCTTTTGCGTGCGGCGGGGATCGCACAGCAGGTGACCCTCTATTTCCCTTTCCCCTGGATGGCCGCCCTGACGGCCTATGCCCTCTGCCCGGCGGGGCTGGTGCTGCTGGCCGCCGCCCGCACCCTGGGCGGCCGGGTGCGCAGGGGGTGCCCAAAGGAAACGTGCTGGTTTGTTTTGGGCGGCGCTTTTCTGCTTGCGCTCGTCCTGCCCGCCCTGCTACGGTTGCTCCCGCCCTGGATCACCCCCGCCCGGTGGAGCGACTTTTCCTACTGGGGCGGCTTGCTGCCCGCAGTGGGCAAAGCCATAGAAACCGGCTTTTCCCTGAACCCCTGTGCCAAGGATGTCCTCGCCAAATGGAACACGCTGGGGCTTCTCATTGCCGCAACGCTCGCCAATGCTGCGGCCGGAAAGCTGATGCTCAGCAGGCAGCAAAAAAACTCCACAAATTTATGAAACCAATCCACCTTATCTTACGGATAATATTTGTAAGATAAGGTGGATTTTTATGATAATCGCAGTTTGTGACCCGAAAGGGATTGCTATCGAAGCGATAAAGACGATATTGTACCATGATAAAGGACTTTCAGACCGTATCAGTCGTATTTATGAGTTTTGGAATATGGAACAGTTGCTGGATGCCAGCAGAGATAGTTCTTTCGACTGCATTGTTTTTCCCAATTACTGCAATTCCCACAATAGTGTAGTGTGCAGTTTATCCTGCGGATATAATCGGTTCCCGCTTGTTGAACATGATCCGAGGTACACTCTCATTGTACGGGATATTCTCTATTGGGAAACGGCACGTTCCCTTTGGACGCAGTACTTGAAGGCAATTCCTGGCAAGGAGGAAAAAGTAAAGAGAGCCATCAGAGGGATACTGGCGGACTACGAAAAGGAAGAACGTGACATCATCTATTTGGAAAGCAAAAACCATTGTGTCCTTGTCCATTTGGATGGCATACGCCAAACGCCGGAAGGCTCTCCGTCGTTCTATGCTACATTGGACGAAGCGGAACATGAATTTGCTTCATCTGCATTCTTACGAATCCATAAAAGTTACCTTATAAACGGCGATCATATTCTACAAATGTCTAATTACAAGGTCCTTCTGGATACAGGAATGACATTGAAAGGATCAAGGAAATATTTCAGCAAGGCAAAATTGGAATTTTACCGAGGCCGTTAACTATATGGCAAAGCATAAGTATTCGAACTTCAAGAGGCTATTCATCAAATGATTCAAGCAGAAGCTTCCACGCACGGTGAATTCGACTTTTCACGGTGGCTTCACTGGTTTTTGTCATTTCTGAAATTTCTTTAATTGAATAGCCTTTAACGCGAAGCGTAAGCGCTTGCCGATATATAATTGGCATTGAAGAAAGAATTGAAACGTAAAGTTAAACTCGACCGTGCCAACAAAAGCATCCTGCTCCGGGCGCTGGGCGATGTCTACTACGGCCAGCGCGCCCGCGGCGGCAGTGCCGAAGAAACGGGACGGCTCATCCTGCGGGTGAACAATCTGCCCGCAGGCGGCAAGCTGACGATGTCGGCGGCAGAGTATCGGCTGGCAAAAGCAGCCCTCAACCAACTGCGCACCCAGCGCTTGGCTGAGGGCGGCTATACCGATGCCGTGGATGACGCGCTGACCCGGTTGCTGCACGCGCACACCCCGCTGCTGCTCTGGTGAAGAAGATGCAGAACGGGCAAGAGAATGGAAAATGTAAATATCGGACAAACAGGAACGAAAAAAAGTGAAAAAGAAATAAAAATACTTATGAAAAAGTACAAGATGTCAGATTCGATTTGTGATAACCCAAAGCAGCAAATTGGATATTGGTTTGAGAATGGCGTGCAGTTATCGGGGGGACAATGGCAACGGCTTGCAATTTGCAGAACAATGGCAAGAGATAATGAAATCCTCTTGCTAGATGAACCAAATGCGGCGTTAGATGCAATCACATTTAGAATGTTGTACAATGAAATTAATGCTCAAGCAAACAGAAAAGTATGTGTGATGTTATTACAACATTTTGTGAACTTCATTGGAGGAAACGAAGAAATTTGTGTATTTGACGATGGAAAGTTGATTTCTCGCGGAAAACATGATAGACTATATGATACATGTAGAATCTATAAGGAACTATATGATGCCCAGCAGTAAAGATAAACAAATTTAAAGAAAGCTATGATAAATTAAAACGATTGGAGAGGCAACCGATCATGAAAAGCAGAAGAAAGCATGGCTTCCAGTTTATGACTATACTATATTTTTTGATAGTATTTTGTATGTGTGTGTCGC
>OLNQ01004043.1_pt1 | contig 11391 bp, 11 predicted proteins | sample 1672821 | NCBI WGS metagenome assembly OLNQ01 (sample SAMEA3136727, study PRJEB25190) | human gut metagenome | biome: human gut; feature: human-associated habitat; material: faeces | place: Austria | collected 2013 | reverse complement strand
TCAACGCGAACGTCACCGACGAGCTCGCCTTCCCGGCCGAAAACATAGGGCTGCCGGCCGAGGACATCAATCGTCGTATCACGGCCGTGGCTGAGCGCTTTGGCATTGGGCATCTGCTGCATCGCAGCATCTTCCACCTGTCAGGCGGCCAAAAGCAGCGCATCGCCGTGGCGGCGGCCACCATGCTGGGGCCCAGGCTCGTGGTATTGGATGAGCCGACCAGCAATCTCGACGCGAACGCCATCGCGGACATGCGCGCCATGATCGAGCAGATGAAGGACGAAGGGCTCACCATCGTAATCGCCGAACACCGACTCGCATGGCTCAACGGCGTGGCCGACCGGTACGTGGTATTCGACGGCGGGCATATCGTGCAGGATTACGAGGCCGATGAATTCCTGTCCCTCTCCCCCGGCTGCGTGGCCGCCATGGGATTGCGGGCGTTGGACCTGCAACCGTATCGGCACCGGATTGCGACGCTGGCTTCAAGCCCGGCCGCGGATGAGTGCACTTCGGCATTGCTCGGCACCCATAACCTCACCATCGGATACAAAGGCAAGGACGGCTTCACCCGCGCCATCCCGGACCTGCGGTTCCGTGCCGGCGAAATCACCGGGCTCATGGGCAACAACGGCTGCGGCAAGACCACGCTCGTGCGCACGTTGACCGGACTCATCAAGCCTGTTTCGGGCCGCATCGAGCTCAACGGCGTGCCCGCGAAACCGCGCGACCTGACCCGCGCCGGATTCCTGGTCATGCAAGATGTCAACTACCAACTGTTCTCCGACAGCGTGCGCGAGGAACTACTCATCGGACTCGACGAGACGGATGCCGGCATCACCGCTCAAGCCAATCAGGTCATGGCCGATCTTGACCTTGCAGCGTTCGTCGAACGGCATCCGATGAGCCTGTCCGGCGGGCAGAAGCAGCGGGTTGCCATCGGCTCGGCATTGATGTGCGGCAAGGACCTCATCATCCTTGACGAGCCCACCAGCGGACTCGACCGCTACCACATGGAGCAGGTCGGCGAACTGCTGCGGCAACTGGCGAGCCAAGGCAAGGCGATTCTCGTGGTCACCCACGATGAGGAGCTCGCCGCCGGCTGGTGCGACCGCATTGTCAATCTTGGCGCCGACGATTCCGGGAACAACGGCTCGCATGCCAGTAACCCAGATGCCAGCAGCCCCAACCCTAATGCCTCTACCAATTTCGCCACCGCATCCACCCATGAAAGGAACGCGCAATGACCGCCAGCAACACCACGGATTCCACGGCCTTCGACATCACCGACTGGCTCGGTGAATGGGAAAGCTTCGAGCATTACATTGATTCGGATGACGCCGCCATCCAGCAGACCTGGGAAGCCGCCGAGCAGGCGGTGCTCGCCAACCCGAAGATGGCCCCGATGGCCGCGCGCGGCATCAGGACGTTCTGGTCGATGGCTTGCTCCACCACCAGCCCGGAGAACATCATCCATATCGGCTACTGGCGTGTGAACGAGCCGGCCGCCGAATCCGGCTCCACGGACGATGCCGCGCTCGCCATCGAATGGTTCGCCGAGGACGACACCAGCCTCGACACCTACGAATACACCATCGACCATGTCATCGAGCACGGTCTCGAAGGCTCCCCCACCTTCGTGTTCCACACCACCGATCCGGCCGCCGAAGACAGCCCGTTCCGCTGGCTACTTGCCATCAATCCGCTGCCTTCGCGCAAGGCGTTCGCCGAGGGCGGGCTGCTCAGCCACCTGCATTTCCAGTACGCCAACGATCTGCACACGCTCGTCGCCACGGATGAGGCCACCGGCGTCGAGACCTTGCGCAATCCGCGTTGGTACGCCACCATGTGCGCCAACGAGGGAACCGTCGAGGACCGTTGCGCCATCATCCGCGCGTTGCACCACTTGCAGTAGACCTGGCAACATACGGCAGTGACGGCTCCCCACTAGTGAAACTAGCATCGCTTCAGTAGCCGTGCGAGTGCAGATACTCGTCATCGAAGCCGAAAAAATGGCCGATCTCGTGCAACACGGTTTTGCGGATCCGTTGGCGCAGCTCGGCCTGCGTTGAGCATACGCGTTCATGCGGCCCCTTGAACAGGGTGATGACGTCCGGCATCACGCCGCTGTAGCCCGTAGTTCGCTTCGTGACGGGTATGCCCTCATACAGTCCGAGCAGCTCACCGCACGGATTGCTCATTGTAGCCAGTTCGCGCTCATTGGGTTCGTCCGCAACGACGATGCCGACATTCTCCAGCACCCGCGCAAACCGTTCAGGCAAATCATCCAACACCTGTTCAATGGCCCGTTCAAACTCATCGTCACTGATGTGCATTCGCTCTCCACACGCGAAATGCCTTGGCACCAAGTATGTACCAAGGCGCTGAAATCTCAGACTAGCAGGCTCAGCTGTTGCGGTTGATCTCGATGTCGGTGACGGTGAGGTTGGCCTCGTTGATCAGGTTGAAGAGGATGACTTCGGCCAGCGGACCGGGCTGCATGAAGGTGTGCTGCTTGGCCTCGGAGACGTAGTCGCGACTGTCACGGTAGAAAGCGGTATCAATGCCGCCCGGATAGACGGCGACCACCTTGACACTGGTGCCCTTGTATGCGGCCTGCAGACTCTTGGTATAGCCCTTCTCGCCCCACTTGGTGGCGCAGTACACGCTTTCGTTCGCGTTGCCGCGCGTGGCGGCCGTACTCATAATCTGAGCGATTTTCACATTCTGTTCGCCGCAGGCCTTGAGGGTTTCCACCGTCCACAGAATCATGCCTTTGAGTCCCTTGAGACATTTGTCGACGTCGGCGGCCTCGTAGGCGGTGGGCACCTTGAACGAAGGCTGGCCGGCGTTGTTGATGAGCAAATCGATGTGGCCGAGCGTGGCGATATCCGCCACGGATTCCTTCACGAACGCTTCGTCGGTGATGTCGCCGACGTAGGCGCGGTAGGAGTCATCGGGCCACTGCGCGGTCAGTTCGGCCTGACGTTCGGCATTGAAGTCGACACCGGCCACCAGCCAGCCGTTGGCGATGAGCTGGCTGGCGAGCTCGTAGCCCAAGCCCAGCGCGCTGCCGGTGACGATGGCGATTTTCTTACCTGTTGTGGTTGGCATGGCAGACCTCTCCTACTACTATTCTTCGGCTACGAGTTTACTACTATTCTTCAGCTACGAGTTCGAGATACGAATCATTCCAGAGGTCTTCGTCGCCGTCGGGCATGAGGAGCACGCGCTCGGGGTTGAGCGCCTCGACGGCGCCCTCATCGTGGGTGACGAGCACGATGGCGCCCTCATACTTGGCAATGGCCTTCAGAATCTCCTCACGGGAAGCGGGGTCGAGGTTGTTGGTGGGCTCGTCGAGCAGCAGCACGTTGGCTCGCGAGGTGACCAGCGTGGCCAGAGCCAGACGGGTCTTCTCACCGCCGGAAAGCACGTGAGCCGGTTTCATCGCGTCGTCACCGGAGAACAGGAACGAGCCGAGAATCGAACGGGCCTGCGTGTTATCGAGCTCGGGCGCCACATGCTGCAGGTTCTCCAACACGGTGGCGTTCAGATCCAAGGTGTCGTGCTCCTGCGCGAAGTAGCCGATCTTGCAGCCGTGACCGTATTCCACGGAACCGGTGTCCGGCTCCTCGATGTGGGCCAGCAGGCGCAGCGTGGTGGTCTTGCCGGCACCGTTGTAGCCGAGGATCACCACACGCGAGCCCTTGTCGATGGCCAGGTTCACGCCGGCGAACACGATGTTGGAACCGTAGGCCTTGGAAATATCCTTGGCCATGATCGGCGTGCGGCCGCAGGGCGCGGGCTCGGGGAAACGGATGTCCGCCACCTTCTCGGCCTTCTGCGCCTCGGAGGTGTTTTCCAGCAGCTTTTCGGCACGGCGCATCATGTTCTGCGCCGCCACGGCCTTGGTGGCCTTGGCGTGCAGTCGAATGCCTTGCTTCATGAGACGGTCGGCCTTCTTCTCGGCCACTTCGCGTTCGCGGCGGCGGCGCTCCTCGTCCACCACGCGCTGGTGCAGGTAGGCCTTCCAGCCAAGCGAATACATGTCGATCTGGCCGAGCTGCGCGTCCAGATGCCAGACCTTGTTCACCACTTCGTCCAGCAGTTCGGTGGAGTGGGAGATGACCAGGAAGCCGCCCTCGTACTTCTTCAAGTAGCCGCGCAGCCATTCGATGGAATCGGCATCCAAGTGGTTGGTCGGCTCGTCGAGGATCAGGGTGTCGGCATTGGAGAACAGGATGCGCGCCAGCTCGATGCGGCGGCGCTGGCCACCGGAGAGCGTGCCGAGCTGCTGCTCCATGACCTCCTGCGGCAGGCCGAGCGAGGCGGCCATGGAAATCGCCTCGGACTGGGCCGCGTAGCCGCCGGCCTTGTCGAAGTCCTGCATGGCCTTGTCGTACCGGGTCATGGCCTTGCTCATCACGTCCGGATCCGGGTCGGTCATATCCTTTTCGGCCTTGCGGATGCGGTTGATGATGGTGGCGATGTCGCGCGCGCTCATCATGCGGTCGAGCGCGGTCTGTGTGGGATCGGAGGCATGCGTGTCCTGCGGCAGGTAGCCGAGCTTGCCGGAGACGCGCACCTTGCCGGCGGTGGGCAGCATGTCGCCGGTGATCACGCGGGTCAGCGTGGTCTTGCCGGCGCCGTTGCGGCCCACCAGACCGATCTTGTCTCCCTTGGCCACATGGAAGTTGGTGGGGTGAAGCAGCGTGCGCGCGCCGATCTGAATTTCAAGTCCCTGCACCTCAATAGCCATGAATAACCTACTTGCCTGTTACGAATACTGTCTCTTACCAAAGTCCGACTGTCCATCATAGCGAACACCATGCCGACCGGGCTCAGCCGACGCTCATGTGTCCATACGCAGCCGCGCAACTGATCGGCAAGGTGAAGAATGCGACGCCCGGTATGGTGATCGCGACCATGGCGCACGGTATCGAAGCTGCCATCGAAGCCGCTGTGAGCACCGAAACCGACGCCACCGACATCATGGGCGAAACCCACTAACGTACAGACAGCGATGCCCCCGCCGACAACTTCTGTCAGCGGGGGCATCGCTATGCGTTGAACGTTACAGTTCGCGCAACTGGGCGGCGATCTGGATGGACTCGACGCTGGCCTCGGCCTTGTTGCGCGTCTCCTGCCATTCGGTGGCGGGCACGGAGTCGAGCACAATGCCGGCACCGGCCTGCACGCTCGCCTCATGGTCGCGCAGGAACGCGGTGCGGATGGCGATGGCCATGTCCATGTTGCCGGAGAAATCGAAGTAGCCGACGGTGCCGCCGTAGATGCCGCGGTCGGCCGGTTCCAACTCGTCGATGATTTCGACTGCGCGCGGCTTAGGCGCGCCAGACAGCGTGCCGGCCGGGAACGCGGACTTGAACACATCGAATGCGGTCAGCGAGGGGTCGACCTTGCCGGTGACCGTCGAGCAGATGTGCATGATGTGGCTGAAACGCTTGATGTCCATGAGCTGCACGACTTCCACGGACTGCGGCACGCACACCTTACTCAGGTCGTTGCGAGACAGGTCGACGAGCATGATGTGCTCGCTGCATTCCTTCGGATCGGCAAGCAGCTCCTTGGCGAATTTCTCGTCTTCCTCAGGGGTGGCGCCGCGAGGGCGGGATCCAGCAATCGGGAAGGTCATCGCGTGGCCGTTGTCCACCTTGATGAGGGTTTCCGGGCTGGAGCCGATCACGTTGAAGTCGCGGCCCTGAGCGTCGGTCAACGCCATGAAATACATGTACGGGCTCGGGTTCAGCGTGCGCAACACACGGTACACGTCGAACGGGTCAGCAGGCGAATCGATGTCGAGGCGCTGGGAGATGACCACCTGGAACACGTCGCCGTCGACGATGTACTGCTTGGCTCGTTCGACGGCCTGCTCGTAGTGGCTCTTCTCGGTGCGGAAGCGCAGCTCGGGTTGGGCGACCGTTTCGTCCAGGATGTTGACGCGAGACTCGTCCGGAGCCGGGGTGGCGGCATCGCGCTGCATCTGGTCGAGTCGAGCGACGGCCTCGTTGTAGGCAGCGTCGGCGCGAGTGGATTTATCATCCACATTCACCGCATTGGCGATGAGCCATACCGAACCGGATACGTGGTCGACCACGGCGATATCGGTGGCCAGGGCAAGCACGGTCTCAGGCTGGCCGGTCTCGTCCGGAGCTTCGGCGCGCAGGGTCGGTTCCCAGTGGCGGATGGCATCCCAGCCGACCGTGCCGACCAGACCGCTGGTCAGGTTCGGCAGGCCTTCCACATGCGGGGCCTTCAGAGTCTTCAACGTGGCGTGAGCGACTTCGACTACGTCACCGGTGACGGGCACGCCGACCGGGACCTTGCCCAGCCAGTCGGCCTGACCGTTGTTGGAGCGCAGCTGGGCCATCGAGTTGACGCCGATAAAACTGTAACGGCTCCACGTGCCGCCGTATTCCGCCGATTCGAGGATGAAGGTGCCGGATCGGCCTCCGGCGAGACGCTCGTAGAAGCCGACCGGGGTGAGCGAGTCGGCGAGCAGACGGCGCACAATCGGAATCACACGGTATCCGGCGTCGGCAAGCCGATGGAACTGGGCGCGGTCCGGCCATGTGCCGCCCCATTCGAGAGGCTCGACGCTGCACGCGGCCCCATCATCGTGCAGGCCGCCGGCCACACCGGCATCGTCAATACGCCGCTCGCTCATCACGCATTCTCCTGTTCCGCGGTACGGTTTCCGACGACGACCGGCAACGGGCCGCCCTCCTCGAAGCACGAGCGCTTGCCGGTATGGCAGGCGGCACCCACCTGGTCGACCTGAACCAGAATCGCATCGCCGTCACAATCCAGCGCCAGGGACTTCACATACTGCACATGGCCGGACGTGTCCCCCTTGCGCCAGTATTCCTGACGGGAGCGAGACCAGAACGTCACGCGACCGGTCGTCAACGTGCGCCGCAGCGCCTCGTCGTTCATGTAGCCGACCATCAGCACCTCGTGCGTGTCATACTGCTGGATGACCGCGGCGACCAGCCCGCGCGCGTCACGCTTGAGCCGCGCAGCGATGCGCGGGTCGAGTTCGTCGGTGTTGTCATAGTCGATGGTGGATTGCGTATCTGTCATGTCCTTCATATTCCTGTTCATGTCCCTATGGAGTCGTGTTCATGCATGCGGCGAATCATCGCCGGCCGGTTCCGCCGCGATTCATAGGCGAACCGTGTATCCCGCGGACCGAAGCGCCTGCTTGACCTCGCGGATGGTCACCAGACCGTAATGGAAGATCGACGCGGCGAGCACCGCATCCGCACCGGCGGCGATGGCCGGGGGAAAATCAGCGGCCTTGCCCGCGCCACCGGAGGCGATGATCGGTATCTTGACCTCGCGGCGCACTGCCTTGATCATCTCCAAATCGAAGCCCTCACGGGTGCCGTCCGCGTCCATCGAGTTGAGCAGGATCTCGCCAGCGCCCAGTTCCTCGGCCCGCTTGACCCACCAGATCGCGTCGATGCCGGTGGACTTTCGCCCACCCATCGTGGTCACCTCGAACCCGGACTGCGTATGCTGTTCGCCCTGCTCGCGGCGGGCATCGACCGACAGCACCAGCACCTGATTGCCGAATCGGTCGGCGACGCGGCTGATCAGCGTCGGGTCGTTGATGGCTGCGGTGTTGACGCCCACCTTGTCGGCGCCGCAACGCAGCAGCGAGTCGACGTCCTCGGGAGTACGCACGCCTCCGCCGACGGTCATCGGGATGAACACCTGCTCTGCGGTGTGGCTGACCACGTCGATCATGGTCTGGCGGTGCGAGCTGGAGGCGGTCACGTCCAAAAAGGTCAGCTCGTCGGCACCCTGACGGTAGTACTCCCCCGCCAGCTCGACCGGGTCGCCGGCATCACGCAGGTTCTCGAAATGCACGCCCTTGACCACTCGTCCCGCATCGACATCTAGGCATGGAATGACTCGGACGGCCAACGACATGATTGCTCCCTTATCAAGCTCGGTTGTTGTACGGATACCAAGGGTAGCGTCCGCCCGTTACAGCAGTGCCGCGGCGTTCCGCTACATGGGACGGGAAGGCCGCGCCCTCTGCGGTTCGAGATTCGCGGCCTGCAGCAGTGAGAGCGCGGTTAGGCCGCGAAGGCCTCTTTGGTCTTGGCGGCGAGCTGGCCGCAGGCGCCGTCGATATCGGAGCCTCGGGTGTCACGCAGGGTGGCCGTGATTCCGGCATGGTGCAGGATATCGAGGAACTGCTGCTCATCCTCGGGCTTGGATGCGGTCCAGCGAGATCCCTCGATCGGGTTGAGCGGGATTGGGTTAACATGCGCCCAATCGTCGCCGTAATGGTTGAGCCGCTTGGCCAGCAGTCGCGCGTGCTCGGCCTGGTCGTTGATGCCGCGCATCAACGCGTATTCGATACTGACGCGGCGCTTGGAGGCCAGCCAATAATCGTGCGCGGCATCCAACACCTGCTTGGTATTGAAACGCTTGTTCATCGGCACCAGCTCGTCACGCAGTTCGTCGCTGGGGGCATGCAGGGAAACGGCCAGACGCACGGGAATGCCTTCGGCAGTGAGCTTCTTGATGCCGGGGACCACGCCCACCGTGGATACGGTGATGTTGCGCGCGGAAATGCCGAAGCCTTCGGGAGGCATGGCGGAAATCTGTCGTACGGCGGACAGCACGGAGTTGTAGTTGCCCATCGGCTCGCCCATGCCCATGAACACGATGTTGCTCAGGCGGCCCTCTCCCCCGGCCACTTCGCCGTCGCGCATCATCTTGGCGGCCACACGCACCTGTTCGATTATTTCACCGGTGGACATGTTACGGGTCAGGCCAAGCTTGCCGGTGGCGCAGAACGGGCAGTCCATGCCGCAGCCGACCTGCGAGGAGATGCACAGCGTGGTGCGGGTCGGGTATCGCATAAGCACCGATTCGATGAGGGAGCCGTCGAACAGCTTCCACAAGGTCTTGATGGTGGTGCCTTCGTCCGCCACTTGGCGGGTCACCTCGGTGATGAGCTGCGGGAAAAACGCGGCGGCGGCCTCGCTGCGCTTGGCTGCCGGAAAATCAGTGAATTCGGCGGCATTCACATCGAAATGGCCAAAGTAATGGTTGGCGAGCTGCTTGACTCGGAACTTCGGCAATCCGAGTTCGGCCGCTTTCTCGACGCGCTGCTCGGGCGTCATATCCACAAAGTGCAGCGGCGGCTTACCACGGCGGGCATGGTCCTTGGATAGCACGTCACGGAAGGCACCTGATGTGCCGCCGGGAGTAATGCCGGTTTCCGGAGTGTCAGGATGCTGTGTGGTCATGATGGGTTCGCTTCGCTCTCAATATCAGAAAATAGTCAAACATGCAATAGTAATATCAGAATCCACCATACGGCGTGCCGCATACGAATCAGATGGCCCATGTCTTAGCCCATAGCGAACGCATATTGAACGATGATTTCCCCATATATGGCATGTGGCACCGTGCGATATACACACGATGCCACATTGTTCATGCACGAGACATGCGAATCACAGTCCGGTGATCCACAGCAAGGCGCAGGTGAACGGTGCACTCATCAAAATGGAATCCACACGATCCATCACACCGCCGTGCCCCTTGAGCAGATGGCCCATGTCTTTGATACCGATATCGCGCTTGAGCATGGAAGCACACAAATCACCGAACGTGCCCACGGCACCGATGAGAATACCCGCCACAATCGGCACCCACCAACGAGTGGCCCATTTCGAGGCATCATACGTGCATGCGAATACGGCAAATGCGCCAGCCATGGCGAAGAGCATCGAGCCGACAAGGCCCTCAACGGACTTCTTCGGCGAGATGCGCGGGCTGAGCTTGTGTTTGCCGAGCCAGGCACCGGCAAACAAACCGCCCGTATCGGATAGGGCGGGTAGGAACACCAGCATGATGGCGTGTGCAATCGGATGCCCATTAAAAGTCAGTGAGATGATGACGCAGCTGGCCAACAACGGAATATACAACACGGTAAGCACGGACACAGCCACATGGCTGAGCCGGGAATGATGCTGTTCCCCGCCCTCATGATTAAACGAGGATTCGAGGCGCGCGCTGGCATCCGTGTTGGACAGTTTGCCGGCAACCGCCAGAGATAGGCGGTTGCCGACGCTGATTTTTGCGCTGGCCGCGATGGCGACCAGAATAATCGACACGATGATACTCAGCGACATCGTGATGAGATGGTACGGGGAATAGTAGGTGGCAATGAGGGTGAAGGACGAGCACAGCCACAGCATAAACACCGGGAGGTGCAGGCCTACGGTGGCGAAGTCCACCCTGAGCTCCCACAGCGCCAGAATCATGAACACGACTACCAGCAGCACGAAGAGGTCGACGCTGAGCAGCCTGCAGAAACAGGGCAGCGAGGGCTTCTTCTCGCGGTTGGCGACGTAGGTGCTGCCGGTCTTCTTGTTGATCTGGTCGAGCGTCTCCTCGGCCTCTTCATGGGGTTGTTCGTTGCGTTCCATAATTCTCCGGACCTGGTCTGAATCAGACCTCCATGATCTCCTTCTGCTTGGTCTCCAGCAGAGTATCGATCTCGTCGGTAACGGACTTGGTGACCTTGTCAAGATCCTTCAGCAGGCGATCGCCTTCGTCCTCACCCATCTCGCCGTCCTTGACGGCCTTGTCGATGGTTTCCTTGGTCTTACGAATGTTGCGCACGGCGACCTTGCCATCCTCGGCCTTGCCCTTGGCGAGCTTGACGTATTCCTTACGACGATCCTCGGTGAGTTCCGGCATGGTCAGACGGATGACGTTGCCATCACGGTTCGGGCTGATGCCGAGATCGGAGTTGCGCAGGGCCTTTTCGACGGCACCGGCCTGGGAAGCGTCAAACGGGGTGACGGACAGGGTGCGCGGTTCGGGAACGCCGATGGAGGCGACGGCCTTAATCGGGGTGGGGGCACCATAGTAGTCCACGGTGATGCCGTTGAGCAGGGCCGGGTTTGCGCGACCGGTGCGGATGCCGGAGAAGTTTTCCTTGGTGTTTTCCACGGTCTTGGCCATCTGTTCCTTGGCCTGGTCGATAAGAGACATATTCACTCCTTGTGTGTTGGTGTTCGTCAGTGTTGTTCGTCTATGAACGCTTGATTCGATTGTGGGCGTTTGCGGCTTACTCGGCCACGCGCGATTCGGCGGTGGAGACCAGCGTGCCGATTTCATCGCCGACGAGGGCGCGGGTCACGTTGCCCGGCTCTTCGAGGCCGAAGACGCGGATGCGCTTCCTGTTGTCGCGGGCCATGGACAGTGCGGAGGCGTCCATGACGGCCAGATTGTCCACGAGGGCGCGATTGTAGCTCAGGGTTTCAAAACGCTTGGCGTTCTCGTCCTTGCGCGGGTCGGCGGTGTAGACGCCGTCGACGCCGTTCTTACCCATAA
>OLNQ01004030.1_pt1 | contig 11410 bp, 10 predicted proteins | sample 1672821 | NCBI WGS metagenome assembly OLNQ01 (sample SAMEA3136727, study PRJEB25190) | human gut metagenome | biome: human gut; feature: human-associated habitat; material: faeces | place: Austria | collected 2013 | reverse complement strand
TTGTGGCAATACTGGCAGCGCATATTACATCCCTTTAAGAAAATCAGATAACGGATTCCGGGACCATCTACTGCCCCAAAAGACTCCAACGAGTGAATTCTGCCTTTAATCATATCGTCCTTTCCCTGCCTTGCAGGCATTCACTGCGGATATGCGTCAGACATCGCTGCAGTCATCCCCTGCGGGCAGCACGAGGTATTCCTTTTGCTGTATTTTACTATCCATTATTCCACATAACGGATGTTTTATGCTCGACCAGATCCCTGGTCGAGAAAAGGAGCCGGGCAAGCTGCCCGACTCCTTTAAAATACACCTGTTAAAAACTGTAGTTAAATTACAGAGACTTATGGCAGGTTCTTGCGATAACGTCATCCTGCTGTTCCTTGGTCAGGCTGATGAACTTAACAGCGTAACCAGATACACGGATGGTGAAGTTAGCGTACTCAGGCTTCTCAGGATGAGCCTGTGCGTCTAACAGCTTCTCTGTACCGAATACGTTTACGTTCAGATGATGAGCACCACGATCGAAGTAACCGTCCATAACTCTTACCAGAGTGGTCTTCTGCTCATCCAGGTCGTGACCCAGAGCGCTGGGAGCCATGGTCTGAGTATTGGAGATACCATCCAGAGCGTACTCGTAAGGCAGCTTAGCAACAGAGTTCAGGGAAGCCAGCAGGCCGCTCTTCTCTGCACCGTAAGACGGTGAAGCACCAGGAGCGAAAGGTGTGTATGCCGGTCTGCCATCCGGAAGAGCGCCGGTAGCCTTACCATATACTACGTTAGAAGTAATGGTCAGTACGGAAGTTGTAGGCTCGGAGTTTCTGTAGGTCTTGTTCTTCTTGATCTTCTCCATGAAGGTCTTCAGAAGCCATACAGCAAATTCGTCTGCTCTCGGATCATCGTTACCGTATTTCGGGAAGTCGCCTTCGGTCTGGAAGTCAACAGCACAGCCCTGCTCGTCACGGATAACTTTAACCTTTGCATATTTGATAGCGGACAGAGAGTCAGCTACATGGGACAGACCTGCAATACCGGTAGCGAAGGTTCTTCTTACATCGGTATCGATCAGAGCCATCTCAGCTGCTTCATAGTAATATTTGTCATGCATGTAATGAATCAGGTTCAGGATGTTTACATACAGAGATGCACACCAATCAAGCATGATATCATATTTATGCATAACTTCATCGAAATCAAGGTACTCGGAAGTAATAGGAGCGATTTCCGGACCACACTGCATATGTTTGCCGTTCTTATCCAGATGCTTCTCATCCTTACCACCGTTGATCGCGTACAGTAAGCACTTAGCCAGGTTTGCACGAGCGCCGAAGAACTGGATTTCCTTACCGGTCTGAGTAGCGGATACGCAGCAGCAGATGCTGTAGTCATCGCCCCAGATAGGCTTCATAACATCATCGTTCTCATACTGGATGGAAGATGTGTTAACGGAAATCTTAGCTGCATACTTCTTGAAGTTTTCAGGAAGCGCGCTGGAGTACAGAACTGTCAGGTTCGGCTCCGGGCTGGGTCCCATGTTCTCCAGAGTATGAAGGAAACGATAGTCGTTCTTTGTAACCATGTGACGGCCATCCATGCCGATACCGCCAACTTCCAGAGTAGCCCATACAGGGTCACCGGAGAACAGCTGGTTGTAAGAAGGAATACGAGCGAACTTAACCATACGGAACTTCATGGTCATATGGTCGATCAGCTCCTGAGCTTCTTTCTCGGTCAGGGTGCCTTCCTTTAAGTCTCTTTCAATATAGATATCCAGGAATGTGGAGATACGTCCAACGGACATAGCTGCACCGTTCTGGGTCTTGATTGCTGCAAGGTAACCGAAGTATAACCACTGTACAGCTTCCTTAGCGTTAGCAGCAGGCTTTGTGATGTCGCAGCCGTAGATCCTGCCCAGCTCAGCGATGTCGTCGAGAGCTCTCATCTGCTCAGCCAGCTCCTCGCGCAGACGAATGTTCTTAGAGGTCATTCTTACGAGCGAGGTGTCGATCTGGTCCTGCTTGTTCTCTTTAAGGAGGTCGATACCGTAAAGAGCAATTCTGCGGTAGTCGCCGATGATCCTTCCTCTGCCGTAAGCGTCTGGAAGACCTGTGATGATAGCAGCGTGTCTGGCAAGCTTCATCTCAGGTGTGTAAGCGTCAAAAACGCCCTGATTGTGAGTTTTTCTATATTCAGTAAAGATCTTTACAACTTCAGGATCAACTGTGTAGCCGTTCTGCTCGCAAGCATTCATAGCCATTCTGATACCGCCGAAAGGCTGAAGAGAACGCTTGAAAGGCTTGTCAGTCTGGAAACCAACGATCTTTTCAAGATCCTTGTTAAGGTAACCAGGGCCGTGTGAGGTGATAGTAGAAACGATCTTAGTGTCCATATCGAGAACACCGCCGGCTTCTCTCTCCTTCTTTGAAAGCTCCATTACCTGTTCCCAGAGCTTAGTAGTTGCTTCTGTAGGGCCTGTAAGGAAGCTGTCGTCACCGTCATATGGTGTGAAGTTCTTCTGGATAAAATCACGAAGATTGATAGAAGTGTTTGACCATCTGCCGGGCTTAAAGCCTTCCCATTCGTCATAAAACTGTCTTTCCATTTTATACTCTCCTGACATAAGATTTCGGGCAGCACATATTACCTCAATATTCAGTATTGTATACCTATTAATAATACTACCGCTCGTATGTTAAAATAATAACATACTTCAAAATCAAAGTCAAGTCACATTCAGAAATATTACTCTTACGCCATACTTCTTTCATATGTTAGAATTGGTTACCCAATTCACGGAAAATTATTTGAATAAAAAAAGTGATCGCCTCCAAAAAGCTCAAACATTTTTTGCAACAAAAGCGGTGCAGAGTATTCCGCTCCGACACCGCTTTGTAATTGATTTTTTTGCAATTCTTCTATTGCTTTTCTGCACCGCTTAGTAGGCTTGTTCCTATTAAGGCTCTCTCCGCAGACATTTTGCTCGCTTTGCTCGTGTGTGCTTTTACTTTGTGTAGGTGATTTGCTCGGTATGGCGCTGCCATTCCTCACTCCTCACTTAAAAACTATGCTCTCTCGACTTTGAGCAGATTTGTCGTTCCGCTCATTCCAAGCGGTACTCCTGCTGTAATAACGACAAGGTCGCCCTTCTTCAGATAGCCAAGCTCCACAGAACGCTCCAGAGCGTGTCTGATGAGTTCGTCAGTGTTTGTTTTCTCTTCGATAACGCCTGCTTTGATACCCCATGAAAGGCTGAGCTGATGATATGTTGTATCGTCAGTTGTAAGTGCGATTATAGGACAGTTCGGACGGAATTTTGAAAGCGTTCTTGCTGTTGTTCCGCCCTTTGTTACTGTCAGGATCGCTACAGCATTAAGGTCATGGGCAGTTGTAACAGTAGCGTGTGAGATAGCGTCAGTGATAGATGAATTTCTCTCGTCTGCTCTTTTCTTGAAACGTGAGATATAGTCGATATCCTTTTCGGTCGTTTCTGCGATAAGGCTCATGGTCTTGACAGCCTCAACAGGATATTTACCTGCGGCAGTTTCCCCTGAAAGCATTATAGCAGACGAGCCGTCATAAATAGCGTTTGCAACGTCGGTTATCTCGGCTCTTGTAGGACGTGCGTTTGTTATCATAGACTCCAGCATCTGAGTAGCTGTAATAACGTTCTTGCCTGCGTTGTAGGCTTTTCTGATAAGCTCTTTCTGGATAGCAGGTATCTGCTCGAAAGGTATCTCAACACCCATATCTCCTCTTGCTACCATTATTCCGTCAGCAGCGTCAAGGATCTCGTCAATATTGGCAACACCCTGAGCGTTTTCTATCTTAGCGATAATTCTAGGATTGAACCAGCCAAGGCTCTGTGTAAATTTTCTAAGATAAATAACGTCAGCGCCTGTTCTTACGAATGAAGCTGCGATATAGTCAAATCCCATTTTTGCGCCAAATTCAAGGTCAGCCATATCAGCATCAGAGATATAAGGCATAGAAAGGTTTACGTCAGGTACGTTGATACCCTTGTGGTCGGAAACAACTCCGCCGTGGATAACTTCGCAGACGATGTCAGTGTTGTCAACTCTGGTAGCTTTCAGCTCGATATTTCCGTCATTAATAAGTATTCTAGTGCCTACAGAAACGTCCTTTGGAAGCTGTGGGAATGTGATAGAGCAGATAGTTTCATCACCCTCCACTTCTCTTGTGGTAAGTGTGAATGTATCGCCGTCCTTGATAGTAACAGGCTTGTGATCCTTAAAGTTTTTAAGTCTTACCTCAGGTCCTTTTGTATCAAGAAGAGTTGCAATATTAACGCCAAGTTCTTCCCTTAGCTTGCATACAGTTTCAAAACGAGCCTTATGAACACTGTGGTCAGAGTGTGAGAAATTGAATCTCGCAACGTCCATGCCGTTTTTCATAAGCTCACGCATAATGTTTTCGTCATCTGTGGAAGGTCCGATAGTACATACGATCTTAGTTTTTTTCATTTTTACTCTCCTAACATACATTACTATTTCAACGCATTAGCGTTTTAATCCAAAAAACAAATCTTTTTCATTTATTATAACCGATTTTAACTTAATCGTCAATAGCACAATGTATAATTTGTGTAAAATTGAAAAACAAAATCATACATTTTTCAAAACAAAAAAACGGACGGTCTTAATAACCGCCCGTTCAACATCTTATCTTCCGAAGCAATCCTCGCAAAGCTCACGAAGATCCTTTGCCGCCTTTTCAATATCAGACTGAGAAACCACCGCAGAAACTACCGCAGCGCCGTCAATACCCATACCCTTAAAGTTCGGCACAGTTTTTTGATTAACTCCGCCTATTATTACGATAGGGATATCCACAGCGGCTCTTATTTCTACAAGTTGTTCCTTTGTGACAGCTCTTGCGTCTGTCTTTGTGTTGGTGGCATACATTGCACCAACGCCAAGGTAATCTGCACCGTCTGCCTGTGCTTTTTTAGCTTCTTCAAGAGTTGCCGCAGAAATACCTATTATCTTGTCCTCACCGAGGATTTTTCTTGCAACTGCACATGGCATATCGCTCTGTCCCAGATGAACGCCTGCACAATCAACAGTCTGTGCAATATCAAGTCTGTCGTTGATGATAAGCGGCACATTGTATTTGTCCGTTATCTTTTTTACTCTAACTGCAAGCTCATAGAACTCTCTTGAAGTGCAGTCCTTTTCTCTTAGCTGGATAACTGTACAGCCGCCTTTTACGCCCTCCTCTACCGACTGCTCGATAGTTTCGCAGGACATAAGTCCACGGTCAGTGCAGAGATAAAGCGTGTAGTCAATTTTCGATTTGTCCATTTTTTTACCCTCTTATCTTTTATCATAAAATAACTTCCATACCTGTCTTGTATGGCTTCAGCCCTGCTTTTTCGTAAAATTTTCTTGCCGATGGATTACACTCCCACACGTTGAGAGTAACATTATAACAGCCCTGCTCCTTAGCGAATTTCTTCACCGCCTCGTAAAGCACCGAGCCGATATGCTGACCTCTGCAATTTTCATCAACGCACAGATCGTCGATATACAAAGTCTTTATATCCGTGAGAACATTGTCGCCCTTATGCTCCTGAAACACACAAAAAGCGTAGCCCTTCATCACATCATTTTCATCAACTGCGGCAAATATAGGCTTAGTTTTATCCTTGAGCATATCTTTAAGCTCGTTATCAGTATACTTTTTCGCACCCTCTTTAAAAAGGTCAGGTCTGCCCTGCTGATGAACTCTCTCTACCTGATAGAGCAAGCTGTTCATTTGCGGTATATCCTTTTCACAAGCAAATCTTACGGTCATTTTTCATTCTCCTTTGTATGAAAAAGTATAATATGCAATGCAAACGGACGAACACTGTTCGCCCCTGCAAGCAACATCACCACATAAAATTTAGTGGCATCACATTGATATGATACCACTAAATCTGAAATATTGCAATACTAAACTTCTTCTATCTTAGCCTTAGCCGCAAATACCTGACTATTCATTTTGCTGATTGCGTCAATGATAGAAATATGGAAGCTTCCTGAGCCTATCTCTCCAGCATTTTCATATGCGAACTCGCCTGCTATGCCCATGCTTGCAATGCCTGTTACAGCGGCGGTATACATATCGTCACAAGCACCTGCGAATGAGCCTACAAGTCCTGTTGTCATACAGCCTGTGCCTGTTACCTTTGAAAGATATGGGTGACCGTTTGATATCCTTGCGACTCTTTTTCCGTCTGTTATTGTATCCACCGCACCTGTGATAGCTGCAACGCAGTTATACTTTGCGGCTGTTTTTTTCGCAACGGAAACAGGGTCGTTTTTCTCGTCAGCTTCCGAGGTGTCAACACCCTTTGTGGACACTTCTAGTCCTGCAAGATATGACATTTCAGAAAGGTTTCCTCTGAGTATGCTTATTTTCACATTTTCAAGTATACGCTTTGCAGTTTCATTTCTGAAATTTGATGCGCCTGCTCCAACCGGGTCAAAAACCACAGGAACGCCAAGCTCGTTGGCTTTCTTTCCAGCAGCTACCATTGACTCGACCGTTCTTGCATTGAGAGTACCCATGTTTATAACGAGAGCCTTTGAGATAGAAGTTATATCTGCTGCTTCTGCAATATCGTCTGCCATGATAGGTGAAGCGCCAATGGCGAGAATGCAGTTTGCAACGTCATTTACAGTAACATAATTTGTGATACAATGCACCAAAGGGCATATATCTCTTACCTTGTCTGCTGCTTTCGCACAGCTTTCAATTATAGTGCCCATTATGCTCTTACCTCCTTTGAGAAGCCAAGAAAATTATCAAATACTTTTGCCTTTTTAAGAGCTGTAACGATAACGATAGCAAGAACTGTACCGCCTGCACAGCTTACAAAGAAAGGCAGGATATATACTGTTATTGCTGCAGCTGGTGCGCCAACGAGAAATCTTGCAACAGGGTATGCCAGAAGTCCACCGAGGACTGACGTGCCGAAAAGCTCGCCGACATAAGCGGCAGGGAGCTTCTTTATGTACTTATAAAGCATACCTGCAACGAATGCGCCAACCATTGAGCCTGGGAACGCAAGGAGAGAGCCAAGTCCCAGAAGATTTCTGAGAAGTGCGGCTGTGAAGCCAACGCCCACTGCCCACGCAGGTCCAAGGAAAACTGCACCGATTATGTTTACAAGGTGCTGAACAGGTGCGCACTTTGAAGCGCCGATAGGGAACGAGATGAGCGAGCCTACCACTGCAAGGGCTACCAATACTGCTGCGAATACCAATTTGTGAATGTTTGTCTTTTTCATTTTTATTCCTCCATATCGTATCGCACCGCCGAACGAAAAAGAGCAAGTTATCCAGCGGCGCACAGACCGCGGCTATGCTATCCGCTCACGATCTGACGTAAATTATTTTCGGTCGGTGCTCCATTGCACCCTCTCACCCCGAAACACGGGTTCCCTCGCTGAATACTTTTTATGAAAAAGTTCGCAAGACGCTCCTCTTGCACATTACATTCTTTTTATATCTGCTCTCATGTAATTGTCCGATTTTTCGTACAATTGTCGAGCTGACATTCAATTTTTATATCATGCGGGCGAACGCTGTTCGCCCATACATCGAGTTTTCTACTTCTCTGAGCAGAATTTTACCTCTTTGCCCTCGAGTATCATGTTTGTTGTTCTAACGGCACACATCTTGCCGCACATTGAGCAGGTATGTCTGTAGGCAGGTGGGGTCTGCTCAAAGAATCTTCTTGCCTTTTCACCGTCAAGTGCTATTTCGAACATTTCGTCCCAATCCATTTTGTGACGTGCCGCTGCCATTTTATCGTCGATATCTCTTGCACCCTTTACGCCCTTTGCGATATCGGCGGCATGGGCTGCTATCTTGCTGGCGATTATGCCTTCCTTAACGTCGTCAACATCAGGAAGTCTGAGATGCTCGGCAGGAGTAACATAGCAGAGGAAGTCTGCACCGCTTGCTGCGGCGATAGCTCCGCCGATGGCTGATGTGATATGGTCATAGCCAGGGGCGATATCTGTTACCAGAGGTCCAAGGACATAGAAAGGTGCGCCGTGGCATATCTTCTTTTCCATTATCATATTTGCGGCGATCTCGTTCATTGCCATATGACCCGGACCCTCTACCATTACCTGAACGTCCTTTTCCCACGCTCTCTTTGTGAGGTTGCCAAGCTCGATAAGCTCGGAGATCTGAGCGGCGTCGGAAGCGTCTGCAAGACATCCCGGACGGAGTGCGTCGCCAAGTGAGATAGTTACGTCATACTCTCTGAGTATTTCAAGGACCTCGTCATAATACTCAAAGAATGGGTTTTCATTGCCTGTCATCATCATCCATGCGAAGAGCAGTGAACCGCCACGGGAAACGATATTCATTTTTCTTCCCTCACGTCTGAAAGCTTCGATTGCACGTCTGTTGATACCTGCGTGGATAGTCATAAAGTCAACGCCCTCTTCTGCATGGGCTTTTACTACTTTAAGAAAGTCCTGAGCTGATATCTCAAGGAGGTCTTTATCAAGGTAGCCGATAGCGTCATACATAGGAACAGTGCCTATCATGGCAGGCGATTTTGCTACTAGCTCTTTTCTGAATGTATTGGTCTTGCCGTAGTTTGACAGATCCATGATAGCTTCAGCGCCGAACTTGATAGCCATATCCACTTTCTGCATCTCAATGTCATAATTCTTAGCGTCCCCTGAGATACCGAGATTTACGTTTATCTTAGTTTTAAGACCTTTACCGATACCCTCGGCAGAGAGAGCAGTATGGTTTACATTGGCAGGGATCGCCACCTGACCTGCTGCAACGAGAGCCATAAGCTCGTTTACGTCTATATTTTCTTTCTTAGCCACTGTTTCCATTTCAGGGGTAACGATACCCTTTTTAGCGGCTTCCATTTGAGTTTTATAATTTCTCATAGAACAGTTCCTTTCAAATCGTAATAGTCATAAAAGTGATTAACGGGGCTATGTCCTTTGCCCACTGTGAATGATTTTTCTATTGCCTCGGTGATATAGTTTTTCGCCTTTGTTACAGCGGAGAGCATATCCATACCGTGGGCAAGGTTTGCAGTTATGGCAGATGACAAAGTACAGCCAGTGCCATGGGTATTAGGCGAATCAACACGCTTGCAGGCAAGCTTATGAACGCCCTCTGGGGTACAGAGATAATCCACAGCGTCGCCAGTGAGATGACCGCCTTTGACGAGGACGTTTTTTACGCCCATATCCATTATTATCCTTGCGGCTTTTTCCATATGGTTTTCATTCTTTATCTCCAAGCCTGAGATAGCTTCGGCTTCGGGGATATTCGGTGTAAGGAGCGTAACTATAGGAAAGAGCTTTTCCCTCATGGTGGAAACAGTTCCGCCCTCAGAGAGAGCGTCGCCGCTTGTAGCGACCATGACGGGATCGCAGACGATAATACTTGGTTTATACTCATTAAGCTTATCCGCAACTGCTGAAATAATTTCGGCAGTTGGGAGCATACCGAGTTTTACGGCATCGACGTGGATATCCTCAAACACAGCGTCTATCTGTTTTTGTATCTCCTCAACGGGTACGTTGAAAACAGACAGCACACGGGTAGTATTTTCAGCGACGACAGAGGTAATAACGCTCATGCCGAAAGTTTCATTAGCGCTGAAGGCTTTAAGGTCGGCTTGTATCCCTGCGCCACCGGAGCAATCCGAGCCTGCCACTGACAAACATTTTAACATACTTTATTCCTTTCTTATGGAAAAGGGGAAACAAAAAACCTCCTGACAATGCAGGAGGTAAAATTTACACAAATTGCTTCCTACACTGGTATTGACCAACAGGTTCAAAGGGTCAGGTTTTACCTTCTCAACCCAGCTTTTTGCTTGGGTTCCCCTGCAAACTTTATTCGATTTTTCGCAGTTTTTCTGCTTTTTTATTATAACACTGGTCAGCAAGATTGTCAAGGAAAAATTGTGCAGATATCGCAAGTATTATCGAGCAAACAAAATCGGGCTGTCGAGGGCGCCAGCCCCTACAGTTATTCGACAGTTTGTTATGCCGCAAAATCGCTCTGCATTACAGTATTCTCCTGATAGTGTTTATCTTTCCGCAATACTTGATATTTGCAAGAGGCTGTATTCTGATCCCATAATATGTACTCATGGCATGGACTATTTTCCCACCGCCTATATACATAGCTACATGGCCATAGTTATTACAGATTATCAGGTCGCCTGCTTCTATATTTTTCAAAGACACTGCTTTTCCCATTTTCGCCTGCGAATATACGCTGTTATACATATTCACGCCGGCTTTTCTATAGGCTTGCATTGTCAATCCACAGCAGTCCGTTGCCTTATACTTTGTTCCGCCCCAGACATATCTTCCGCCGTTCATGCTTGCGGCATAATCAACGGCTGTTTTTATTCTTGCTTTTCTCTCAGGTGTACGCCTCACACCTTTTCCTACCTTGACGTACTTACCCTTATGGTCACCTTCATTGATAAGGACATAATTTGCTCCGCCGATATTCTTGTTCTTACCTGCCACACGCTTATTTTTATCGGTAGTGAGAGTACCCGACACAGCCACAGAGGCTTTTGTTTTTGAGGATTTCTTGAACCTACCATTTTTAAAGCTATAAAGCTGAACGTTTTTATCTATATAATAGTATGTTTTTGATGCCGTCTTTACGTTGAGGACCGATGACTCTGACTTGGCACTGCCGTTTACCGCTTTGACGGTGACTTTATATCTTGTGTAAGCTTTAAGATAAAGCTTGCCGTCATTGGTTATATTTATATAGTTATCCTTTTTAAGTGCCTGCCATGTATATTTTCTTACATAGCGTCCGTTTACATAGACCTCAAATGTAGTCTTTGGTGAAAAGCTGGTGAGATTTTTTACTCCTGCTTCTATTTTGTTTGAATACGCTTGTCTTTTTATCAAAACAGGTTTTGTCATCGAGTCAGCAGCAGAAGCTGTTATAACATTCACATAAGTCTTAGCGGATCCCTGCGGTGCAAATGCCACAAAGCTTATCATTATAACTGATGAAATTATCACTGCTGTTATTTTTCTTATTATGTTGATAACGGATCAGTCCTTTCCGGTTTTTGTATTCATGTACTTATACGATTTCATTTATACTATTATACACCGTAAATTATTACAATCTGTAATAATTAAGTTTCTATTTTGTAAACCTTTATGATAATATTATACATTTTTGTTTATCGTTAGTATATTAATCTCCTATTTTAATGCAGTTGTTGGTGTTTTCTTGCATTATCATGAACAGCATATCATTCTTTATTAATATTATATAAATATAATTTATGAATTAAAATAATATTAAGATTTATAATTCTCTTTTTTTAGTCAAGTAGTAAGAAGCAATCAACAATAGCCACATGTTGA
>OLNQ01004022.1_pt1 | contig 11420 bp, 13 predicted proteins | sample 1672821 | NCBI WGS metagenome assembly OLNQ01 (sample SAMEA3136727, study PRJEB25190) | human gut metagenome | biome: human gut; feature: human-associated habitat; material: faeces | place: Austria | collected 2013 | reverse complement strand
AGGCAGAGGTCGATCTGGAGGAACAGGCTGCCAGACGCCGGCAGATGTGGGACAGTATCATGGAATGCGCCGCGGGCTATACGGAATTTGACAATGAGCTCGTCCGGCAGGTCATCCAAAAGATCACGGTGGAGGACGCGGAAACCATCCGCATCCAGTTCCGAGACTCGGATGTGGTGCTGGAACAGGAAGTAGAATGAATAGAAAAGGGAGAAAGGAAATGGCCATTTTTATAACCGGTGATACGCACGGTGATTTCAGCAGGCTCCTACCTGCAGCATTCCATGAGCAACGTGACCTGACCAAAGAGGATTACCTCATCATCTGTGGAGACTTCGGCGGTGTCTGGGATGGCGGCGATGCGGAGCAGCAGTGGCTGGACTGGCTGGAGACCAGGTCCTTTACCACGCTGTTCGTCAGCGGAAACCATGAAAACTATGATCTGCTCCGCAACTATCCAATCAGCCAATGGCACGGCGGCTTGGTACAGGCCATACGCCCCAGCGTCCTGCATCTGATGCGGGGCCAGCTTTATAACATCTGCGGAAAGCGGATATTTACCATGGGCGGCGCCAGCAGCCACGATATCCGAGACGGCATTCTGGAACCGGATGATCCGGACTATGAGCGAAAGCTGCGGCAGCTCAACGCCGCAGGAGCGTTGTTCCGTGTCAACCACAGGTCATGGTGGAAAGAGGAACTGCCCAGCGTGGATGAATACGAAACCGCAAGGAAAACGCTGAATCAGGCAGGGTGGGATGTAGATTACATCATTACCCATTGCTGCCCCAGCAGTGTCCAAGATGCTTTCAGCGGAGGATTGTACCGGCGAGATGCACTGACAGACTTTTTCGATGAGATTCGGGAATGCTGCAAATTCCAATACTGGTTCTTCGGGCATTACCATGAGAACATAGTGGTACAGAAACGATTCGTCATGCTATATGAGCAAATGCTTCGGCTGAAATGCTGAGATAAGGAATAGGGGCGTACTGACATATCGCTCAGTACGCCCCTATTCCTTATCTCATTGCGTGCAGTAGTGGACAGGAATTAAAAGGCGGTGTATAATTTTAATAATGTTGGTTGGTTCTACAACACAAATGATTGCCGGCTAAACACACGGAGAATGGCAATTAGGGATGGTGATGTTATTGCCTTGTGCTTTGTGTAAGAAAAATGTGCCATTGATGCAGAGCCATATTTTTCCGAAACTGATTTATAAGAGAATTAGGTCTCATCCAAAATCAAGATTTCGTAGTTTAGATAACTTTTCAAAAGCCATGCAAGATGGTGAAAAAAGGCCAATGTTATGTCACGACTGTGAAGAACGCTTTAGTGCGTTTGAATCAAAGTTTGCGACGCTTTTCCTTGATCCGTATTTAGAATCTGAAAAGCTGAAGAACCTCCATTCAACATGGGTGAACTATTACTTTTTATCTGTTGCATGGCGAGTACTTTGGGATGATTTGTATCGCATGAAGTCACATTGTGAACACTTCTCCAGACATATTTTTGAAGAGTATTGCGATGAATTGGGGAAATGCTTACTTGCGTTCAAAGATGGCGCAAACTCCAAAATTCCAAAACAATTTAAGACCAGAGTATACAAACTCAATCGACTGATTAAGCAATCGGAGGTAAATGAACTTGCCAAAGGATGCATTTTTGGATACTCTGTGTTCTTGGCAAAAAGTCATTCTTTCTCGGTGATTGTGTACTACGCTGGGTTGGTGTTTGTAACAGATTATATTCCAGATAAGCGGCGGTATATTTTTCTGGGTGGAAAACCCACTTTGTTTAAGACACGATGCAAGAAAAAGGAAGTAACCGAAGAACTAAAAATCCAGTTTTGCGAAATGGCACAGCAGTACAAAAAAGTTATGACTCCAGATATGAGAAAGAAAATTTCAGAGCGATACAACAAATGATGTGCAAAGGGCATCTTTTCTGTCGACACACGACAGAACAACACCTGAAATCTTCGGATTTCTGGTGTTTTCTTTTGCTTTTGCAACTTTTTGAACGAATGCGGTTCTGCGGATTTTCGTTGACCACATAAAATACCACAGACAGGACGAAGCGGAGTTCCCAACATGGCATCGGGAACTCCGCGTTTCTTCTTCACGTGATTCAAGCCGGGACTTGGGGCTGCTGCCGCTGGGCGGCAATTTCTGCTTTCATTTGGACGATCAGTTCTGCCAGTTTCTGTTCGCATTCTTTCTCACTGTGGGCATAGACATTTCGTGCGAGGCGGTCGCCGTTGGGGAGTTTGGGAGAATACCGTCCTTCCCACAGGTTTTCATTGATCTGGCTGACGCAGCCAGTGCCGGGTTTACGGCGCTGACCTTTGTAGGGTCGGAAGGTGGATGGAGCAGGTTTCCTTGGCGCTGCGTCTATATTCTGGCTGATTTCTGATTTGGCGATCCCTCGGTCGATTTTCGCCGCAGCGATTTTCCGCATCTCGTCTGTGACATGAGAGTAAACATTCAGAGTTGTTGCGGTAGAGACATGACCGATAATGGTGGAGAGAGTCTTGATGTCCATGCCGTGTTCCAGAGATGCGGTGGCGAAAGTGTGTCGCAGATCATGAAATCTGACACGCTTACAGTCTGCCCGCTCCAGTATGGTGGTCAGCCGCTTGCGGACAGCAGCGGGATCTCTGGGCGAGTCATTGTTCAGCGGGGAGGGGAACAGCCATACAGAGTTTATTTCGGTTTTGTAGTCACTCAGCACCATCAGAACAGGGGGCGGGAGGATGACGCTCCGGTTGGACGCCTTTGTTTTCGGCTCGGACACTACCAATTCTCCCTTGACCCGGTGTATCTGCCGCTTTACCTGAAGTTCTCCGGTGTTGAAGTTTAGGTCATCCCATTGGAGGGCGCAGATCTCACCACGGCGTAATCCAGTGGACAGTTCCAGCAGGAGCAGTTCGAAGCAGCCGTCCTCTTTGGCCTGAATGAGCAGCCGTTGGATCTCCTCCGGGGAGAGAACCTGCATTTCTCTGGCTTTTGCAGAGGGGAGGCGGCAGAAGTCGGAAGGATTTTTGGGGATGATCTTCTCGGAGACTGCCTTGTCCAGCGCCGCGTGGAAGGTGGTGTGGATGCCGCGGACAGTTTGGTCGGAAAGTCCCTCGCTGTACTGTTCCTGCCGGAGCAGACGGCCATTTTGTTTGAGCCCGGTGTAGAACTGCTGGATATCTCCGGTGGTAAGTTTGCTCAGTGGAATGGAGCCCAAGTTTGGGATGATGTGCTGATAGATCCGCCGTTCATAGGACATCTGGGTGTTGGGGCGAAGATTTGGCTTTTTGTAGGTCTGATACCAGAAGTCCAGCCATTGGGCGGCTGTCATGATCTGCTGAGGTAGTTTCGGTTCAGACTCTTTTTGTGCGGCAATCAAACTTTTGAGTTTTTTCTCACATTCGGCCTTTGTTTTTGCCAGCACATTTTTAGTTTTGGGCAGTCCGTTGTCATCGTAGCCGATGACAACGCGGCCCTCCCACCGGCCATCGCTTCTCAGACGGACGGTGCCGCTGCCGTGTTTTCTCTGCTTTGCCAAGGATTCATCTCCTCTCCAAGGTAGTCGGTCAGGAAACCGCCCACGATCTCAGCGGCACGCTTCTGCATATCGCCGGTGGTGTGTGTATAGGTGTCCAGCGTGAAGCTGGCCTTCGTGTGGCCCAGAATGCCAGCCAGTGTCTTGGCATCCACACCGGAGGACAGGGCATGCGTGGCGAAGGTGTGCCGCAGATCGTGGAAGCGGATGTCCGGCAGTCCAGCTTCTTTCAGTAGTGCTTTCAGGCGGTTGTATGCTGTGCCTGGGGCGATAGGGTGCTCTGGATCAAAGGGATTAGGGAATATCCATTCGGTCGGCGCTGTTTTCTTTCGCTCCCGCAGGAGTTGTGCCGTGCTGGGCGGCAGGACAATTTTCCGTGTTCCCGCATAAGTCTTGGTATCGCCTGTGGTGAGCGGCTTGCCTTTTTCTTTGTGGAGGGTGCGCCGCACATGGAGCGTTTCCTGTTTCGTATCGAAATCCTCCCACCGCAGTGCACAGATCTCGCCCCGGCGCAGACCTGTGGTCACCGCGGTGTAGAAGAAATCATGCCAGAACGCATCCTTTTCAATGACTTTCATAAACGCGTCCAGTTGTGCTTCGGTGAGGATCTTCATGGGTGCGCCGTCAAACTTGGGCGGGTCAACTTCTGCCGCGGGATTGTTGGGGATCAGGTTCTGCTCCATAGCCGTTTTCAGGGCGTGGTGCAGGGTGGTGTGGATGCCGTGGACCGTTCTGGCGGAAAGGCCGGGGGATTGTCCATCTCTGGGATGTACCCGCCCGGTTTCCTGCAAGGTGCGGTAGAGCGACCGCAGGTCGACGGCAGTGATTTTTGAGAGAGTTTTGTTTCCGAGATAGGGTTTGACATGGAATTCCAGAGAGCGGCGATAGCCGTTCAGGGTGGTGGGACGAAGCGTAGCGGCCATGTACTCGTCCAGCCATTTGTCCAGCCAGACGGAGAGGGCCATATTGCTTTCTTCAGTCAGGTCTACGCCTTTATAGGCTTCGGTGAGCTGCCGCAGCTTGGCGGACAGTTCCTTTTGCGTGGGCGCGGAGATGTACCGGAAGATGGAGTCACCGTTGCTTTTGTGTCCCACCACGATGCGGCCTTCCCAGCGGCCATCCTCCCGCTTGCGCACCATGCCGTCACCGGACGGTCTTCGTTTCGCCATTTAGTCCTCCTGTTCCGCCGGATGGCAGATGTGTTCTTCTTCCTCCCGCTCGAAGGAGTAGAGCCCGTCTGCCTCCAGCTCTCTCGCCATGCCCCACGCCAGCTTGAAGCCCACCGTGAAGCTCATCAGCTTGGATTCAACCAGCAATGTGTTTTGTGCGTCCAGCAGCCGCAGCAACTTCTTCCTCCCTGCGGCGTCCATGTCCCGCCGCAGTTCCTCCTGCGCGTATTCGACCTGCTTGTCCAATTCACTGTGTTTCTGACGGTCGAAACGCTTTTGCAGGGCTTTCATGTAGTCATACATTGCGGCACCTCCTTTTGGTAACCACAACACATACCACAACTCCGCTCACAAAGCTACTGTTTTTCAAAATGTTTCTTTGACTATTGCGGCGCAAAAAATACGTTTCCAAACCTGTTCACATGTGCATCCGCATCGAGTAGCCTTTTCTGTGGCAGGAAGTGTACTGCGCTCATCCGCCAGCAGCTCCACGCCGGGACGGGTGGCGACGTAGCGAGTACGCTGCGCCAGCTTCGCAGCATTCTTTCCTCCCTTGAGGTAGGGGGAGATCAGTACGATTCGGGCCATTCATCCTCTGGCTCAATACGCCGCTGCTGCTGAACCGCGCTTTCAAAACTCACCCGACCGTTGGTGCGCTTCACCTCATCCACGGCGTAGGCTCGCAGCTCCCGCGTGTGGATCGGGTCGGCGCGGAAGTGGGCGGCGATGGTGTGACACAGCATATTCAGCTCCACCGCGCACTTGAAGAGGATCGTCTGGAGCCGCAAGTTGTTAAGCTTCAGCGTGCCCTGAATGGCGGTGAGAATGGCTTGAGAGATGTAGGTCGTGTTGTCCTCCGTGCCGAGATAGCCCATGTAGAAGCGCAGCGCCTTATCCACGAATTCGCTGCGGCTTTGACAGTTATCTGCTTCCAGCCAACCATCCATGCGGCTGATCACGCTGGGGCGCAGCCAGATCGTGGTACTTTTCTTGTTATCATCCATTTTTCTTCTTTCCTTTCTGTGACGTCGGTCAAAATCGCCGCAAAGCCCTGTAAACACGGGACTTTTCCGGATGACCGACTGCGATTATTTTGCAAAACCGCCAAACCGACTGCGGTTTGCTTTTCCCTGAAAAGCCCCGCACTGCGGGGCTTTGTGGGCGGGCCGCACGCATGAGCGACTGCGGCCTTTTATCTTGTGCTTTAATCGAACGGGTAAATAAGGGGCGAAAGCCTCCGAAACGGAGCGTGGCCGGGAGGGAAACACGCATCCCAAAAGGCTTAGTTCCTCATCGTCGGAGCGGTATTCACCGGGGCTTTTCATACATCGCCCACAACCGCCGCAACGTTCGTTTCAAAGGGCTTTGGCGGGACACACACCACCCCATCCCCGAACCGCGCACACAGCGCCTCACAGGGCGAAACACGGGGCGTTTCAGGTGGGGGTGCTATCTCTACCCTCGGACCGTTTTGTGTGGGTCGGAGACCCTGCGCGGCCGGATGGCAGAACGGTGTACATTGCCGCTTTTGGGCCTTGGTCGGGTGTGCTCCCGAAGAGTGCAGAGAGCCTGCGGGACAGCGATGTGCTTATGCGCGTCGCTGTTCCGCAGGCGTCGCGGCCCCGCTGGGCTGCGTGATCCCATTGCTGTTTCTCTGCACCGAGGAACTCCACGGTTTTGGTCGACCGTGATTACAGAGTGCAGAGAAAAGCACACTTCGTTTTTATGCATCGAGCTGTTCTGCCAGCTTTGCCTGCGCCTTCCGCCGCTCTGTTGTACGCTCTAATGCATTGAAGTGATGTTCGTAGTGCTGTTCCATGACTTTCTGTAAGGGAATTATCGTGTAGAGCAGGCTGCCGTTTTTCTTGATGCCGTTCTTTGTGATGATTTTAGTATGCTCCGTGACGATGAGCCCGCGTTCCTCCAGCAGTCGGACATAGCTTGCGACGGTGTTTCGGCAGTAGTGAAGATTTTTAGCCATAGTCGCAGTACTTGGATGACACTGGCCAGTCCTTCGGTCTGCATGACGCAGCAGGAAGATGTAGACAGCGATTGATCCACCGGGTAAATCGAAATCGAGGAGCTCGTTGGGGACGGGGAAGCAGTTTTTCACATGCTCCCAGCCAACGGGAGGTTTTGTTTTTCTCATGCGCGCTCACCGCCCTTCGTGTGCTCCTCCACCCACTGGATGAACTTTTCTTTCGGAACCACCATGCGACAGTTGATGTGCAGAGTGGGAAAATCTTTTTCGTGCATAAGTTCATATGCGCTGGACGGAGCGATACCGAGTGTTTTTGCAACAAGATCTGAGTTGAGGAACAGCGGCAGTTCATCGTAGCTTTTGTAGACAGATGATTTCATTTTTGATTTTCCTTTCTTTTTTGTTTTGATTTTGATTGGCCGCACACCGTACACCTTCCTGCCCCAGACTTTCTGCGGCGTTGTCCCGTGTCGGCACGCTCCCCTTTGCGGATCTTGGCGCTGCTTCCCTCACGGTGTATGCACTCCGGCTGCGGGTATTCAGTTGTCGAGGTGTCATGAAACTTTTCACTTTCGCTGTGTTCACCTTTATGTTAGAATAATTTCAAGGAGGCTTACATCAGGAAGTGATCTTTGAGGAGGTATCGGCATGGCTTCGGAATTGTACTTGATGGAGGTGGGCGATGGACGCTATTCCATCCTGCTTTGTGATGACAGGTCAATCACGCAGATGCCTGTACTGACTCCCGCGGAGACCTTGATCGCCTTTTCTGAACTGGACTATGCCGGCTACTGCAAAGTGGTGCGGTGGCTGCGGAACGAGCATCCTCTGTTTGAGGAGCGGATCGATATTCCTGTGAGCGATTTAGAGGACTTTGCTGCGGAGGCGATTTTGCTGACACCAGATTTGTGTGAGATCGATCCTGTGAGCGGATTTGTTGTGACGGACATTCTGCACCGGACTTTGCAGGCAGAGGATGACGGCACGGCGATGTTTCTGCTGGCTGCTGGACAGGAGATCCTGCGGGTGATGGAAGAACCCCTCCGTGTACAGAACTACCTTCGGAATATCATGGAGGTCGCATTTGACAGCACAGCAGGAATGACACCGGCGGAGCAGTATGAAAAGCTGCGGGTGGCTTACGCCGACATCGCGCGGATCTGCGATCCGGCAAAGTTGCCGCGGTTGGAAAAACCACGGTCATTCCAGCTTCGCAGCCTGATGGAGCTGCGGATGCTGGTGCTGGCGCTTTACTTCGAGCAGGACAACCAGAGGGTCTGCCGATGTGACTACTGCTGGGGCTATTTCATCCCGAAAACGAAAAAGGCCACCCGGTACTGTGACCGGGTGACCGATGGGCAGAGCTGCAAACAGCGTGGCGCGAATCTGGCAAGGCTGGATAAGACTTCGGAGGATGAGGCACTTCTGGTTTGTAAAAAGCTGCGGGACAGAATGTATTCCCGCCTGCTGCGGTGGATCGACGCGGCACCCTTTGAGCGTTCCAACCTGATACCCATGGACTACGAGCAGTACGACCAGTGGAGCGAGAACGCCAGGCTGGCACGGGAGGAATACGTTCAAGGGAAATTGACCGCAGAGGAATTCCTGCGAAAGATCGACACCACCCATGAGCTGACGAGCTACGAGGTGGACAAGATCGACCTGCCCGATGGGCCAAGTATGTGGCAGCGGCTTGTTGCAAAGGACTTTACTTTTGACCCGGAGCGGTATTATCCGGAATCTTACGCGCATCTGAACCTGAACGATGAGGGGCCCCAGTGGAAGATCTTTTCGGCTGCTGATCTGCGCCGCCGTGACCAACAGGGACACCAGAGTTTGAAAGAGAAATACGGGAAATGAAAAACCCACTGGACCAGTTTTCACGGACTGATCCAGTGGTTTTTATTGTCTTCAGCAGCGCAGAATATTGCGTTGCTATCGCTGTATATTCTTCAATCTCCGCTTAGAGATGGAAGCATATCTGCGCTATGAAAAGGCTTTTGAGCGCATCGTGAGCAGCTGTCCGGCAGAAGATTGCGAGGACGGCATGGAGTACAACGAGGAATGGGAGGATGACGAATATGACCCTGACGAAGTATGAGAAAGAGACCATTATCCTGTTCAACGAGGGTGAGGACACCGCCCACATCCAGACCTACAATGCCGGGCTGCGGAAGCGGCTGGCAGCGTTCAGCAAGAAGCACCCCGACACCTTTGCCGCTTGGAAAAATCCTTCGCCCAGGGCGGCGTAATCTATGCGCTGGACAAGTCCAGACTGTCTATCCGACTGCAAGCACCGTACAGCGAGGAACGCAGACGGAAAGCAAGCGAGAGCGCAAAGCAAACCGGGTTCAAGAGCCGAACGGAATAATGTAACAGTTAGGGGGCGATATGCGGTCAAAATGTCGGGTTTGCATCCGATGTTTTGACCGCAATTACATAGCAAGGTATAGATCATTAGCCACCCAGTTTCCATCAAAGTTCTTAGTTTAAGGCGCACCAATATCCAAAGCCAACGATTACTATATACTTGAAAAAATCACTTTATCGTGATATAATACCGATGTTAGATTTCTTGCGAACGGAGGACGATATGGCTGTAACATATAAGAAACTATTTCATTTGTTGATAGACCAAGGCATACAGGCTTCCGAATTGACTGAAAAAGCTGGGTTCAGCCCAAACATTCTGACCCGATTAAGGCGTGATCAGTATGTATCGTTGGACAGCATTGAGAAAATCTGTCTTGCTTTGAATTGTAAGGTGGATGATATTTTAGAATTTGTGCAGGACGATAAGCCTCATAAACTAAGCCGGGAGGAACAACATGGAACTGATTGAGGTAAATTTCAATGATGAAGGTGACATCATTGATACATTGTCAGGGAAAATTCTGAAAGACACACCAGAAGAAAGGGTGCGTCAGCGATTTATCAATATCCTGCAATCGGATTATGGTTACCCCCAAAACATCATTGCAAGAGAGGTTCCTGTCCAACAGGGATCGAAAATTCTTAGTTCTGATGATGGTGCCGAAATTCGAGCTGACATTGTAGTCTATACATCTAAGAAAGCCTGTCTCGAAAGAGATCAGGGGAACATTTTGTTTGTAGTGGAATGTAAAAAGCCAAACGCAACAGAAGGCTATTCACAGTTGGTGTCTTACATTTTCAATACTTCTGCAGTTGGCGGTGTATGGACGAACGGAACTGGAATTAGCATATATAAGAAAAAAACTGGTGGAGAAGTGGGGCTGGATGAGATCCTAACCCTCCCCCGTTATAGAGAAAAATGGTCTGGTTCGGATTCAATACCCAGTAAAAGTGAATTACCAAGACCTCACAATGTTCGTTTTCTTCTCTCGTCCTGTCATAACAAATTGTATGGCAGAGGAATGGAAAACGAGGATTTCGACCTTGCTATGGATATGGTTAGAATCCTTCTTGCAAAAATCCAGGATGAAACAACGCCCGGCGAGTTTCCTCGTTTCTGGATAACCGAAAACGATTTTCAAACCACCGAGGGAAGAAAGCATGCAGCTACGGAAATTCAAAAACTTTTTAGAGAATATGCAGATCAGTTTCCGGATGTTTTTGATGCATATGAGAAAATTCAAGTTGGTGATGATTGCATAGCAGAAGCGGTTGGCGTTCTAAAAAATTGGAGTTTAGCTGCGAGAAACGATGAAGCTGATGATTGGGATCTCATGGGAGAAACCTATGAGCAATTTACACATATCAACCTAAAGAGACAACAGGGACAGTTTTTTACAAACCGCCTTGTAATTGATATGATGGTAAAAATGCTTGATCCAGAAATTGGAGAACACACACTGGATCCAGCTGGTGGAAGTGGTGGATTTGCAACTGGGATTTTCAGGTATCTAAGAAGAAAGATTCTTTCCAGAACAGCGCCTAATTCGCCCTCAAGAGATCGTCAGTTGAATATCATCAAAGACAGCGTGTACCTTGTAGAAATAGCCGCCAGATTGGTTAAGATTGCGAAGTGCGCAATGTTGCTTACTGGTGATGGCCAATCCGGTATGACTCGTGGCAATTCTCTTGATTTGTATTCCAGATTAGACCCATGGATTGTATCAAGATGTGCGAAAGGAAAGAGCAATGCCCCTTCCGTAATTGCCACAAACCCCCCGTTTTCTGGGCAAAAAGTAGATTCTCAGATTTCAGATAGATCCATCTTGAAAAGCTATGCCTTTGGTCATAGTTTTAAGAAAAATAATGATGGTACTTTTGTTTTTTCCGGGAGTGACTCTGATATTTTGCCGCATCAAGCTCCGGAACTCTTATTTATCGAAAGATGTATCGACTGGCTGAAACCAGGCGGTCGAATGGGAATTGTTCTGCCGAAGGGAATTTTGGACAATGTAAGCTATGAAGCCTACCGAGAATGGATTCTGGATAGATGTGAGTTATCTGGCATTGTTACGCTTCATAAAGACACATTTCAGCCAGATACGGGAGTAAGAACCTGTATTCTCTTTTTAAGAAAACCTGAAGATGGTAAAATGCCACGAGAAGATTACAATATCTTTATGGCAATGTCTCAGAGAATTGGACAGGACTCTAAAGGCAATTCCGTGTTTGTTTTGGACGGAAATGGTAATAGCACCGGCGTTCTGAATCATGATCTAAATGAAATTGTTCGGGTCGGGCAAAAATAGCCACTACGGGCCGGGGAAAATAAGCCAAATGTA
>OLNQ01004018.1_pt1 | contig 11438 bp, 8 predicted proteins | sample 1672821 | NCBI WGS metagenome assembly OLNQ01 (sample SAMEA3136727, study PRJEB25190) | human gut metagenome | biome: human gut; feature: human-associated habitat; material: faeces | place: Austria | collected 2013 | reverse complement strand
CCTGCGCGGCGCTCAGTGCCGCAATGTTGCGACAGGGTATCATAACGGTTCGACAGGGTGCTGTTTTAATCTTAATTGCGGAGCTGACGCTTGCTTCTGCACTCGACTTTGCGTACTTTGGCTGACGTCGAAGATACTCCGTCTCGGCATAATCAAGCTAACGCTTGCTTCTGCACTCGACTTTGCGTATCTTTGTCCTCGAAATATAAAGGATGACCATGAAGATTTTGATTCTGAACGGCCCCAACCTCAATTTGCAGGGGCGGCGCGATGTGGCGGTCTACGGGTCGACCGCTTTCGAGGAGTATCTCACGCGGCTGCGAGCGGTTTTCCCCGACGTCGAACTGGACTGTTTCCAGTCGAACGTCGAGGGCGAGTTGATCGATGCGTTGCACCGCAGCGAAGGCCGTTACGACGGCGTGGTGTTCAATGCCGGAGGATATACCCACACGTCGGTGGCGCTGCGCGATGCGGTGGCCGCCATCGCGACGCCGGTGGTGGAAGTCCACATCTCGTCGATCCTGGCGCGCGAGGAGTTCCGCCACGTGTCGCTGCTGGCGCCCGTCGTGCGGGGGTCGATCATGGGTTTCGGTCTCGACTCCTACCGTCTGGGGGTAGAGGCACTTCTTTTGCAGAAATAATTGAAATCAGTCTACGATTATGATTAAACGAACGAAAATAGTGGCGACGCTCTCGGTGCAGCGTTGCACGGAAGAGTTGGTGCGAAGCCTGTTCAAGGCGGGAATGAACATCGTGCGGATCAATTCGGCGCACGCCTCGCTGGAAAATGCCGCCGAGATCATCCGCATGGTGCGCAGCGTTTCGAATTCGATCCCCGTCATGCTCGACACGAAGGGCCCCGAGATTCGCGTGACGCGCATGGACGACGCCTATCCCGACGGCATCCGCTTTGCAGCGGGCGACAGGGTGAAGGTGCGTGGGACGAGCGTCAAAACCGATATTCCCTCGACGCGCGAGGTGATCTACATGAATGTCGAGCACATCGTGCGTGACGTGCCGGCGGGGGCCACGATGCTCATCGCCGACGGCGAAATGGAACTGCATGTCGAACAGAAATCGGCCGAAGAACTGGTATGCCGCGTCATGCGCGACTGCACGCTGCGTTCGCGCAAGAGCGTCAACGTCCCCAACGTGTCGATCGACCTGCCTTCGGTGACCGAGAAAGACCGCATGTACATCGAGTGGGCCACGGAGAACGGCGTCGATTTCATCGCCCACTCGTTCGTGCGCAGCGCGCGCGACGTCGAAGCCGTGCAGGCGATTCTCGACAGCCGGAACAGCGGCATCAAGATCATCTCGAAGATCGAGAACCAGGAGGGAATCGACAACATCGACGAGATCATCGAAGCCTCCTACGGCATCATGGTGGCGCGCGGCGACCTGGGCGTCGAGCTGCCTGCCGAGATCATCCCCATCACGCAGCGGATGATCGTCGACAAGTGCATCGCCGCCAAACGTCCGGTCATCATCGCCACGCAGATGCTCTACTCGATGGTCGGTTCGCCGCGTCCGACGCGCGCCGAGGTGAGCGATGTCGCCAGCGCCATCTACGAGCGGGTCGACGCCGTCATGCTGAGCGATGAGACCGCTTCGGGGGCCTATCCCGTGGAGTCGGTCGAGACGATGGCGCGCATCGCCAAGGCCATCGAGCGCGACGAAGCCTATTCGACGCCCTTCATCGACATCCACATGGTGTCGGTCAACCACGAGATTACGGCGCAGATCGCCCGTTCGGCGGTGCGCGCTTCGACCAACTTGCCGATTCGGGCGATTTTGCTCGATACGCTGACGGGCCGCACGGGGCGTTACATCGCGGCGTTCCGCCCGACGACGATCGTCATCGCGGTCTGCTACACGTTGCAGGCGCAGCGCTTGCTGGGTCTCTCCTACGGCGTCATGCCGATTCTGCGCAGCAAGAGCAAGGAGGATTCCTATCATTTTCTGGGCGACGCCATGGAGTTCATCAACCAGCGTTACCAGGAGTTGAAGGACGAGGATATGGTCGTGGCCATCGGCGGCAGTTTCGGTGCCGTGCGCGGCGCCTCCTACATCGAGATCGCCACGATCGGCGATATCAAGCGCCGCAACGAGGAGCGTCGGGCGCAGTTGAAATAGCGCGGTATGGGCGGGGAGTTGCGCGATAAGGTCGCCAGCGGCGTGGCGTGGAGTCTGGGCGAGAAGCTCGGAACCATCCTGTTGCAGATGGTCGTCTCGATCGTCGTGGCGCGGCTGCTGATGCCCGACGACGTGGGGCTGATGGCGCTGATGACCTTCTTCTCGTCGCTGGCGCTGGTGGTCGTCGACAGCGGCTTTTCGCAGATGCTCATCCGCAAGGGCGATCCTGCGCAGGGCGATTACAAGTCGGTCTTCCTCTTCAACGTCGTCGTTTCGTGGATCGTCTACGGCGTGCTGGTGGCTGTCTTTCCTGCCGTAGCGGCTTTTTACGGGCGGCCGATTCTGGCGCGTATCGCGCCGGTGCTCTTTCTTCTGGTGCCGGTCAATGCGCTGGGTACGATCCAGAATACGATCTTCATGCGGCAGTTCCGCTTCGCGCTGCTGTCGAAGATCACTTTCGTCGCGTCGCTTGCGAGCGGTGTGCTGGCCGTGACGATGGCGCTGGCCGGATGCGGCGTGTGGAGCCTGGTCGGGCAGCGCCTCTCGTCGATCGCGGTGCGGGCGGCGCTGCTGTGGTTTTTCAGCGATTGGCGGCCGCGCCGCACGCAGCGGGCTTCGACGCGCCCGCTGCGTGAAATGGCTCCTTACAGCCTGCGGCTCATGGCCACCGACCTCATCTCGGCGATCTATACCCGTGTGGCGCAGCTCTTCATCGGCAAGATCTACTCGACCGATCTGCTCGGCTATTTCTATCAGGCGCAGAAGCTCGAAGAGCTGCCCGTCACGTCGACCGTGCAGTCGGTGCAGAACGTCACCTTCCCCGCTTTTTCCAAACTGGCGGCCTCGCCTCGCAAATTCGCCGAAAGCTACCGGCAGGTGGTGATGATCGTCGCCTTTCTGATGTTTCCCGCGATGACGGGCCTCTCGGCCGTCGCACCCGATCTCTTCGCCCTGCTGCTGGGCGAAAAGTGGATGCCGACGGTGCCTTATTTCGAGGCGATGTGCCTCGTGGGGCTTTTCACGCCGCTGGCGATGATCGCCTACAACGTGCTCAAAACCCTGAGCGACGGCCGTGTGGTGGTGCGGTTGGAGGTCGTCAAGCGTGTCTTGATGACGGGCGTGCTGGCGGTGACTATTCCGCACAGCGTCATGGCGATCGTGTGGGGCATGGTGGCCATGGCGGCCATCGAACTGGTGCTCAATCTCGTTGCGACGACGCGGCTCTGCACGCTGTCTCTCTGGCGGTTCGTGCGGACGCTGCTGCCCATCGCGGCCGTTACGGCGCTGATGTACGGCACGGTGGTGTGGGGCGTGCAACCCCGTATCGCCGATCTGCACCTCGGCTTGCGGCTTATGGTGCAGCTGATCGCCGGCGTCGCGGTCTTCGCCGGTGCCGCGGCCCTTTTCCGGCTGGAATCCCTGCGCGAGACGCTGGCGATCGTACGGAAGTTATGGCACAAAACCTGTTGATGTAGTCTTCTGACGATGTGGGCATAAAACCGGCTCCCGGAACTTCTTACGAAGTTCGGGGAGCCGGCGTGACAAGCGGGGCGGCCTTATGCCGTGACGTCCGCTTTGTAGTAGGTCTTCGCCTCGCAGTCGCCGCGCAGCACGGCCAGTGCGTTGCGTGCCAACGCCTCCAACTCGTTCTCGCCGGGGTAGACGAAGACCGGGGCGATGAAGTCGACATGCGCGGCGATGAAATCCGTGAGCCGCTTGTTGTGGGCGATGCCGCCGGTGAGCAGGATCGCATCCGCCTTGCCTTTGAGGGCGATGGCCATCGCCCCGATCTCTTTGGCCACGTTGTAGCACATGGCGCGCAACACCAGCATCGCCTGCAAATCGTTGTTGTCGATCCGCCGCAGGATTTCGGGGACCGACGTCGTGCCGAGGTGTGCGAGCAGGCCGCCGCGGCCGTTGATGAGTTTCTGCAACTCTTCGCGGGTGTATTCTCCCGAAAAGCAAAGGTCGATCAGCGGTCCCGGAGGCAGCGTGCCGGCGCGCTCCGGCGAAAACGGCCCTGCGCCGTTGAGGGCGTTGGAGGTGTCGATCACGCGCCCCTGGCGGTGCGCGCTGACGGTGATGCCGCCTCCCATGTGCGAGACGATCAGGTTCAGCTCTTCGTATTTCCGACCCGTTTCGCGGGCGTACCGGCGTGCGATGGCCTTCTGGTTGAGGGCGTGGAAGACCGATTCGCGCGGCAGTTGGGGCAGTCCCGAAATGCGTGCGTAGGGAATCATCTCGTCCACCACGACCGGATCGGCGATATAGGCCTTGACACCGACCTCGGCTGCGATCTCCTGTGCGATCAGTCCGCCCAGATTCGAGGCGTGCTGCCGCCGGGCGTGGAGCAGGTCGTCGTGCAGTGCGTCGTTCACCTCGTAGACCCCGCCCTCGACGGGATGAACCAGCCCGCCGCGGCCGATGACGGCAGAGAGGGTGCTGATGTCAAATCCGCGTTTGCGCAGCGATTCGAGCACGAGGTCTTTCCGCCATTCGAACTGGTCGCCGATCGTCGCGAACGCGGCGATCTCGGCGGCGGAGTGGTCGATCGCCAGCGAAAGGACGGGCTGCGTATCTTCGTAGACGGCGATCTTCGTGGAGGTCGAGCCCGGGTTAATAGCCAGAATGATGTAGCTCATGGTCGGGGTGCGTATTGTCGGTTCGGTCGGGGCTTCCAGTGTGTCAGCGGGCGGCCAGGCAGGCCAGTGCGATGGAGTACATCTTGGTCAGGCGCGAGTCGCCGCGCGAGGTGAGCACGCAGGGAACCTTCGTTCCCATGACCATGGCCGCCAGCTCGGCGCCGCCGAAATGCGTGGCTGCCTTGAAGAAGACGTTGGCCGATTCGATGTTGGGGAAGAGCAGGCAGTCGGGATCGCCCGCGACGGCCGAACCCTTGACTTTCTTGTGCTCGGCGACCTCCTTGTAGAGCGCTACGTCCAGCGACAGCGGTCCGTCGACGATCGCATTGCCCAATTGTCCGCGGTCGCCCATTTTGGCCAGGATGGCCCCTTCGGTCGACGACGGAACGCTCGGCAGCACTTGTTCCGAGGGTGCGATGCAGGCGATTTTCGGCGTGTCGATGCCCAGCAGCCTGGCAGTCTGGATGAGGTATCCGATCAGCTTCTGTTTCTGTTTGAAGTCGGGCGCGGGGATCACCGCGACGTCCGAGATGCAGAGCAGTTTGGGAAGCGACGGCATTTCGAGAATGGCCACGTGGCTCAGCACGCCCTTGGGCGGGAAGAGACCCGCATCCTTGTTCAGGATGCCGCGCATGTATTTGTCGGTCGAGACGAGTCCCTTCATCAGGACGTCGGCGTCGCCCGCCACGACGGCCGCGACGGCCAGCCGCACGCAGTTGACGTCGCTCTTTTCATCCACGATCTTGAAGATCGAACAGTCGATCCCCTCGGCCCCGCAGACCTCTTCGATGACCTGTTTGTCGCCGTAGAGGGTCGGTTCGACCAATCCCTCATTATATGCGTCGTAGACGGCGCTGAGCGTGTGGGAATCCTGGCCGTAGGCGACGGCCAGCCGTTTGCGGCCCTTTTTCTGGGCCTCCTCGACGATTTGCGAGAGTTTTGTAATCATTGCTGTATGAAAGTTCGTATTAAACGTTTCGGGCGTTGTTTTCCGCTTCCCGTGTCCGGAACCGCCGCCGGAAGGCTCTGCCGGTCGGTCGGGGAGTGCGAACCCGCTTCGTTGTCAGTCGAATCGAAGTTTTTTCACCGATGCGGGATCATCGGGATCATTTGACCAGATTGTAGGTGTCGGTGGCGATCATCAGCTCCTCGTCGGTAGCGATGACTGCGACTTTGACCCGCGACGCGGGCGTCGAGAGGATTTTGTCCTCTCCCCGCACTTCGTTGGCCGCGGGATCGAACTCCACGCCCATGAATTCGAGGCCTGCGCAGACCGACCGGCGCAGTTCGCGCGAATTCTCGCCCACGCCGCCCGTGAAGACGATGAGGTCGACCCCTCCCATCTCGGCCGCATAGGCTCCCACGAACTTCTTCACACGGTTGTAGTACATATCACGGGCCACGATGGCATGGGGATTCCCTTCGTTGTAGGCCTTGTCGATGTCGCGCATGTCGCTCGACAGATCGGTCATGCCCTGCACGCCCGAACGCTTGTTCATCATCTCGTCCAGTTCGGCGTAACTCATTCCCTCCTTCGCGCCGATGAACGTGATCGCCGATGCGTCGATCGCTCCGCAGCGCGTGCCCATCACCAGCCCGTCGAGCGGCGAGAAGCCCATCGACGTATCATAGGATTTGCCGTCGAGCACGGCCGTCACGGAGGCGCCGTTGCCGATGTGGCAGGGGATGATTTTCGATTTTTCATAGTCGAGCCCCGCCAGTTCGGCGCCTTTGCGCGCCACGTAGTGGTGGCTCGTGCCGTGGAAACCGTATTTGCGCACGCGATATTTTTCGTAGTAGGCGTGGGGCAGGGCGTAGAGGTAGTTCATGGCGGGAATGGTCTGATGGAACGAGGTGTCGAAGACCGTCACCTGCGGCGTACCGGGAAGCACCTTCTCGATCGAGAGAACGCCTTCCAGATTGGCGGGGGTGTGCAGCGGCGCGATCTCGAACAGCGAGCGGATCTTCCGCTTCACATCTTCGTCGACGATGCAGCTTTGGGGGAAGAATTCGCCGCCGTGCGCCACGCGGTGACCGACGGCTTTGATCTCGTCGAGCGACCCGACGACGCCGTGCGCCGGATCGGTCAGCGCGTCGAGTACCAGGCGGATGCCGGTCGTGTGGTCGGGAATGGCGCGGTGCAGCTCGAAATTCTCTCGTCCGACGGGTTTGTGGGTAAGGACGCCGTCGCTGAGTCCGATGCGTTCGACCAAGCCTTTGGCCAGCAGCGTGCTGCCGGTCTGCTCCATGTCGATCACCTGGTATTTGATAGAGGAACTGCCGCAGTTGAGTACTAAGATAACCATGTCTATTGTTCGTTTAACTACTGATTGTCGGATTTTTGTCAAAAATAGTGAAAGTTTCCGAGAAGCGAATGATTTTTCGTCAAAAAGCGATGCTTCGGACAGCAATTCGTCCGAAACGGAAAGTCGTTGCAGGCAGGACGCTGGGGAACGGGGTTGCACGGCGCGGGTACTGCGGCGTTCCGGTCGATGATTTCCGCGCGTCGTTCCCCTTGTCCGGAATGACACTTTCTGTCGTCTTGGGAAGGACGCCTTGGAGGGCGATGCGAGAATCGTATACAGATTGTCGGGAATATATGCCCCTACCGCCGTTTGTCAACCCGCGGCCGGCGGAGGATGTGCCGGAGGCCGCAGGCGGGCCGATGCAGCCCTCCGCATCGGGCGGCTGCGGGCTGCCGCTCTTCGGCCGCGGCCGAAAACGCATATTTTTTAACAGAATCTGGCTGTGAAAGCGTCGGAAACATCCCGACCTTTCGGGAATTTCCTGCAAGAAAATCTTTACCATCTTTTGTCACCAAAAGGCGGCGCCAAAAGTGTCCGCAGGGCACCTCCGTCGGGATCGGACGGCGGTTCTCCCTGAGCGGGCACGCAAGATCTACGCCGTTTGCGCACACCCGATCCGGGCGCTCGAACCGCCGTTCGATCTGTTCCTGCCTCCGGTGCAATGCGGAGGATGTTGTGCGCTTCGCGCAACGATGATTATTCGGTTGCGTCCGTACATGGCAGGCCCTCGGCATGCCCGATCGCACTGCTTCCGCTACTTTTCGCGGTGCTTGATCTTTTGGTGCTTTTGGATCAAGTCAAAAGCACAAGAAAAACTGAGAAAGGAAAAACTTCCCGATCGATTCTTCGGGAAGAATCCCGCGTTTTCGACGGTGCATCCGCCGCCCGTTCTTCATCCCGATTTTTCGCAAGGCGGAGCGATGGGTGCTTTGCGCAGCCATTGTCTGCGTTATTTCTCGTACTTGTAACCTACGCCCTTGACGGTGATGATGTGTTCGTCGCCGATCTTCTGCCGCAGTTTGCGAATGTGGACGTCGATCGTGCGGTCGCCGACCACTACGTCCTCGCCCCATACGCGGGAGTAGATCTCCTCGCGCGAGAAGAGCCGTCCCGGATCGGACATCAGCAGCGTCAGCAGCGCGAACTCCTTGCGCGGCAGGGAGATCTCCTCCCCGTTGCGTTTGACGATGTAACGGGCCGGATCGATCGTGACGCCGCCCGTATCGCGGGGTGCCGCATCGCCGGCGCCGATGCGTTTGAGGATCGCTTTCAGACGGCTGACCAGGATGTGCATCTTGATCGGTTTGCTGATGTAGTCGTCGGCTCCGGCGGCGAATCCCGTGAGCTGGTGCTCGTCTTCGCCCAGCGCCGTGAGGAAGACGATCATCGTGTCTTTCAGTTCGTCGTGCTCGCGCAGGCGGCGGCAGGTTTCGAGCCCGTCCATGCGGGGCATCATCCGGTCGAGCAGGATCAGATGCGGATGCACTTCGAGTGCGCGGGCGACCCCTTCGGCGCCGTCGCGGGCGGTGAATACTTCGTAACCTTCGCGTTGGAGGTTGTAGCGGACGAATTCGAGGATGTCGTCTTCGTCGTCGACCAAAAGAATGCGGTGACTCATAATCGGTAGCTGGTGTGAATGTGCCTCTTCGTTTCCCGCGTCCGGCTCGGCCCTCAGGCGGTCGCTGTCTTCGCTCGACGAAAACGGCCGTTAATTTCCCGCTAAGATAGTTAAAATCCCGAAAAAAATTGTGAAAATCTTCTGAAAATGGTATCTTTGCCAGATGTATATGTGCGAGTATATACCATGGTTAATCAAAACTTAGCGTAAGATGGCTACTAAAATCACCAACCCCTCTGTTCCGGAGGAACAAGTCAGCAATGCTGAATATGTGCAGAAAACGTCCGCTTCCGAGGCTCCCGCAGCGGAGCTTGTAACCGTCGCCGTACCGGCCGAAGATCCCGCGGGGGAACCCGTGGCGGCCGCCGTCGGGGAGACTGCCGCTCCTGCGGAGGAGCCTGTCGGGGCCGCACCGGTGGAAGAGCCGGAGACGGCTGTTCCGGCCGTAGCGTCTGCCGGGGAAGCGGTCGCCGCACCGGCCGAGGGGGTCGATTTCGCGGACGAGGAGGCTGCATTGGCCGCGCGGAGCGCGGGGCTCGACGAGGAGGAGCCGGCAGACGGTGAAGCGGTGGACGAAGGTGCGGCCGGAGCGTCGGATGCGCTTTTCGACGGCCGGAGCGAGGAGGAGATGGTCTCCCTGTTCGCCAAGATGCTCGACGAGGAGCCGGTGCAGTCGCTGCGCCGGGTGGTGGAAGCCGTCAAGATAGCCTTCTACAAGGCGCACCGCGCCGAGGTCGAGGCGCAGCGCAGGGCTTTTGTCGAAGCCGGCGGCGACGAAGCGGAGTTCGTGCCTGCTGCCGATGCGCAGGAGCTTCGGCTCAAAGACCTGTTCAAGGAGTACCGCCGCCGCCGCGACGAGTTCATCGCGTCGCTCGACGCCGAGAAGGAAGCCAACCTGAAAATCAAGTTGCAGATCATCGAGGAGTTGAAGGAACTGGTCAACTCGGACGAGACGCTCAACCATACGTTCACCAAGTTCCGCGAATTGCAGCAGCGCTGGAAGGAGACGGGGCTGGTTCCCCAGCAGAACGTCAAGGATCTGTGGGAGACCTACAACCTGCATGTCGAGAATTTCTACAACTTCATCAAGATCAACAAGGAGTTGCGCGACCTCGATCTGAAAAAGAACTACGAGCAGAAGCTCGCGCTGTGCGAAGCGGCCGAGGCGCTGGTTCTGGAACCGTCGATCGTGGAGGCATTTCACAAATTGCAGAAACTCCACGACGAGTGGCGTGAGACGGGCCCCGTCGCCAATGAGTTCAAAGAGACGCTTTGGGAGCGTTTCAAGGAGGCTTCGAGCCGTATAAACAAGCAGCATCAGGCCTTCTTCGAGAACATCAAGGCCGAGCAGACGAAAAATCTCGAACTGAAAGCGGGGCTCTGCGAGCAGACCGAAGAGCTTGCCCAGCAGCTCTACACCACGCGCAAGGAGTGGAACCGGGCCAGCGACCGTCTGTTGGAGATCCAGAAGGTGTGGAAGACGATCGGCTTCGCGCCGAAGAAGGACAATACCCGTATCTACGAGCGGTTCCGTACGGCGTGCGACCGGTTTTTCGAGGCCAAGCGCCGCTTCTATGCCGATGTGAAGACCGAAATGGAGCACAACCTTCAATTGAAGAACGAGCTGTGCGAAGCGGCCGAAGCGTTGCAGATGAGCGAGGAGTGGAAGAAGACGACCGATGAACTGATCGCCTTGCAGGCTCGCTGGAAGGAGATCGGCGCCGTGTCGCGCCGTTACTCCGATCAGGTGTGGAAGCGTTTTCGTGCCGCGTGCGACAAGTTCTTCGAGCGCAAGGCGGCGCACTTCTCGGACGTGGACGGCCAGTACGAGCAGAACCTCGTCCGCAAGCAGGCGCTTCTGGACGAAATGGCCGCAGCCGACGTCAAGGAGGGCGGTTTCGAGATGATCAAGGAGTTCCAGCGCCGTTGGAGCGAGATCGGTTTCGTGCCCATCAAGCGTAAGGACGAGATACAGAAGCGCTACAAGGAGTGCGTCGATACGCTCTTCTCGGTGCTGCGCGGTTCGGAGCGCGACCGTTCGATGTCGCGGTTCCGCGAGAAGGTCTCGGCCTTCAAGGCGTCGGGCGACCGCCGGATCCGCACCGAACGCGACCGTCTCTACAATCGGGTGAAGCAGTTGGAGTCCGACATCGCCCTGTTGGAGAACAACATCGGTTTCTTCGCCCATTCGAAAGGCGCCGAGGCGCTGATCGCCGACGTGCGCGAGAAGATCGAGCGCGCCAAGCGCGAAATGGCCGACACGATCGAGAAGGTGAAGCTCATCGACCGCGAAGCGGCCCGGGAGTCGGAGGATCGCGAGGCATAGGCCGCCGTTGCGGCCGGCGGGGCCGACCGTGCCTGCGAGGGTGCGGCCGCGGACGAGTTATTAACGAAAAACTTTTCAGACCATATACGTTCAAAAGAGGATATGAAACTCAAAAAACCGAAGTACATCTTTGTTACCGGCGGCGTGGCTTCTCTGTTCCTGGATATTAGGAACAATATCACAGCATCATCTCGGCATCGATCGCCCGCCTGTTGCAGGCACGCGGCTATACGGTGACCATCCAGAAGCTCGACCCTTACATCAACATTGATCCCGGGACGCTCAACCCCTACGAGCACGGCGAGTGCTACGTCACCGAAGACGGTACGGAGACCGACCTCGATCTGGGGCACTACGAGCGCTTTACGTCGATCACCACCTCGAAGGCCAACAACGTCACCACGGGCAAA
>OLNQ01004015.1_pt1 | contig 11439 bp, 7 predicted proteins | sample 1672821 | NCBI WGS metagenome assembly OLNQ01 (sample SAMEA3136727, study PRJEB25190) | human gut metagenome | biome: human gut; feature: human-associated habitat; material: faeces | place: Austria | collected 2013 | reverse complement strand
AGGAATACTACGGCATGATGCTTTCCCTGCGCCCCGGCATGGAGAAGGACAGGGATGAAGTCCTGCGCGCTCTGGTGGAAATGCAGTATGACCGCAATGATCTGAATTTTGAACGAGGTACGTTTCGTGTCCGTGGGGATGTGGTCGAAATTTTCCCGATCGGCTCCTCGGAGCATGCCATTCGTGTGGAATTTTTCGGGGATGAAATCGACCGCATTACGGAAATAGATGTGCTGACAGGCGAAATCATCGGGACAAGAAACCATATCTCGATTTTCCCCGCGTCGCATTATGTCACCGCACCCGAAAAAATGCAGTTGGCCATTCAGCGGATTGAAAAGGAGTTGGAGGAGCGCTTGGCAGAGCTCAAACGAGAGGACAAGCTTCTGGAAGCGCAGCGATTGGAGCAGCGCACGAATTATGATTTGGAGATGATGCAGGAGATGGGCTACTGCTCCGGCATCGAAAACTATTCGCGCCATCTTGCGGGACGCAAGGCCGGTGAGCCGCCGTTTACGCTGGTAAATTATTTTCCCAAGGATTTTCTGCTGGTGGTGGATGAGTCGCACGTAACGTTGCCGCAGATTCGCGCTATGTATGCCGGTGACCGTTCGCGTAAGGAGATGCTGGTGGAGCATGGTTTCCGTCTGCCGTCGGCCTATGATAACAGACCGCTGACCTTTGATGAGTTTCAGGCGCAGATCAAGCAGGCGATTTATGTTTCTGCTACGCCGGCGAAGTATGAGCTGGAGCAGGCAGACAATGTGGTTGAGCAGATTATCCGCCCGACAGGCCTGTTGGACCCGCAGATTGAAATTCGTCCGATTAAGGGACAGATTGATGATTTACTGGGCGAAATCAATAAGGTTGCTGATGCAGGCGAGCGTGTGCTGGTGACTACGCTGACGAAGCGCATGGCGGAGGATTTAACAGAATATCTGAAGCAGGCAGGTGTGCGTGTGCGCTATCTGCATTCGGAAATCGCCACGATTGAAAGAGCGGAGATTATCGACAGCCTGCGTGCCGGCAAGTTTGATGTGCTGGTAGGCATTAACCTGCTGCGCGAAGGCCTTGATTTGCCGGAGGTATCGCTGATTGCGATTCTGGATGCGGACAAGGAAGGCTTTTTGCGCAGTGATACGGCGATGATTCAGACCATCGGCCGTGCTGCGCGTAATGCGCATGGTCGCGTTATTATGTATGCCGACCGTATCACCGACAGCATGCAGCGGGCGATAGATGAAACCAATCGCCGTCGTGAAAAGCAGCAGGCGTACAACGAGGAGCACCACATTACGCCGAAAACGATTTACAAGGAGCAGCGCCAGCTGATTAAGCTGACGAAGGTGGCAGACACGGAAGAAGCCGAAGCCTATGGCAGCAGCAAGAAGCTGAAGCAGAAATCAACTAAGGAGCTGAACACACTGGCCCGCGAGCTGGAAAGACGGATGCAGGAGGCAGCCAAGGCGTTGGACTTCGAGGCGGCTGCCGAGCTGCGTGATCAGCTGATTATCGTCAAAGGACAGCTGGGACAGAAGCTGGTGCCGAAGAAAAAGAAAAAATAAACGCTGACACAGAAGTTTGACTTTTCCTGTTTGGCGTTATATAATATACAAGATATTTTTATTCAAATTCTGTGAAGCGGAGCAGTAGTCTGCAGTATCTTTCAGAAAGTCGGCGGTTGATGCGAGCCGGCAGTTAGGGCAGATGAACTCACCGTGAAGAAGCCGTAAGGAAATGTGCGGACGTGATGCTGCGTTAAGGCTAATTGAGTGGCGGCTGTAGCCGCAATCAGGGTGGTACCGCGAATTTTTCGTCCCTGACCTTCTTTAAGGTCGGGGATTTTTTATTTTCGACCAACAATAATACCTGGGAGGTAATGAAATGATTCAAGAAAAGTATGCTCCTCATGCTATTGAAGCTAAATGGCAAAAATACTGGGAAGAAAACAAAACCTTTAAAGTAGAGATGGATAAGGATAAACCTAAATCCTACGTTCTGGAAATGTTCCCCTATCCGTCCGGCAACCTGCATATGGGCCACGTTCGTAACTACTCCATCGGCGACGTAATCGCACGTTTCCGCACCATGAAGGGCTTCAACGTTCTGCATCCGATGGGCTGGGACTCCTTTGGTATGCCTGCTGAAAACGCTGCTATCAAACACAACATTCCGCCTAAAAAATGGACTCTGGAAAACATCGCTAACATGACTCGTCAGCTGAAGGCTCTTGGTCTTTCCTACGATTGGGACCGCGAGGTTACCACCTGCAAGGAAGATTATTACAAATGGACTCAATGGTTCTTTGAGCTGTTCTACAAACGCGGTCTGGCAGTTAAAAAGGAATCCGCTGTAAACTGGTGCGACACCTGTAACACCGTATTGGCTAACGAGCAGGTTATCGACGGCAAATGCTGGCGCTGCGACCATGAGGTTGTTAAAAAGGATCTGAGCCAATGGTTCTTCAAAATCACCGATTATGCTGATGAGCTGCTGAAGGATCTTGACCTGCTGCCGGGCTGGCCCGAGCGCGTAAAAACCATGCAGCACAACTGGATCGGCCGCAGTGAAGGCTTGGAATTCTCCTTCGAAATTCCTGCACTGAATGATAAGGTTGCTGTTTACACCACCCGTCCGGATACTGCTTACGGCGTAACCTTCATGGCTCTGGCTGCCGAGCATCCGCTGATTAAAAAGATTTGTGAAAACAATCCGAAGGCTGACGAAATCAATGCTTTCTGCGAGCGTGTACGCAATCAGTCCGAAATTGAACGTACCTCCAGCGAATCCGAAAAAGAGGGCGTATTCACCGGCGTATACTGCATCAACCCGTTCACCGGCCGCAAGGTAGAAATCTGGGTAACCAACTATGTACTGTATGATTACGGTACCGGCGCTGTTATGGGCGTTCCTACCGGTGACCAGCGTGACTGGATGTTTGCCGACAAATACGGCATTGAAAAAATCGTTACCATCTGCCCGATCGGCAAAGAGCTGAAGCTGGAAGAAATGACCTGCGCTTACGAAGAAAAAGAAGGCATGCTGGTTAACTCCGGCGAATTCACCGGCATGGAAATGCACAAGGCTATGAGCGCTATCATGGATAAGGCTGAAGCTGAAGGCTTCGGTAAACGCCGTGTAAACTATCGTCTGCGCGATTGGCTGATCAGCCGTCAGCGTTATTGGGGCGCTCCGATTCCTATCATTTACTGCCCGCACTGCGGCGAGGTTCTGGTTCCGGAAGACCAGCTGCCGGTTCGCCTGCCTGAGGACGTAAGCTTTACTGCCGGTGCTAAATCTCCGCTGGCAACCTCCGAAGAATTCGTTCACTGCAAATGCCCGAAATGCGGTGCTGACGCAACTCGTGAAACCGATACCATGGACACCTTCCTGTGCTCCTCCTGGTACTATCTGCGTTATACCGACGCACACAACGACAAGATGCCGTTTGACAAGGAACTCAATAACTATTGGGGTCCTGTAGACCAATATATCGGCGGTATTGAGCATGCTATTCTGCATCTGCTGTATTCCCGCTTCTTTGTAAAGGTTCTGCGTGACGCAGGCCTGGTTGATTATGATGAACCGTTCAGCAACCTGCTGACTCAGGGCATGGTAATCAAAGACGGTGCTAAGATGAGTAAATCTCTGGGCAACGTTGTTTCTCCGGAAGAAATCCTTTCCAAATACGGTGCAGATACTGCGCGTCTGTTCATCCTCTTCGCTGCTCCACCTGAAAGAGAGCTGGAGTGGAGCGACCAGGGCGTTGAAGGCTCCTTCCGCTTCCTGAACCGTATCTGGCGTATCGTACAAGCATTTGAAGCTGTTCTGGCACAAAAGGTTACCGAATATGATCACAGCAACCTGAGCGAAGCAGATAAGGACCTGCGCCGTGTACTGCATAGCAGCATTAAGAAGGTTACCAACGATATCGAAACCCGCTTCAACTTCAACACTGCTATTTCCACTATGATGGAACTGGTTAACGCTCTCTATGCTTATAAAGAAGCTGCCAAAGAGCCGAATTCAGGTCTGATTTACGAAGCAATTTCCGACCTCATCAAGATGATGAGCCCGTTTGTTCCGCATATCACCGAAGAGCTGTGGCGCGGTGCTATTGATGCCAACAGCAGCGTACATGAACAAAGCTGGCCTGAGTGCGATGAAGAAGCCCTGAAGGTTGACAATGTAGAAATCGTTCTGCAGGTTAACGGCAAGGTTCGCGGCCGTCTGACTGTTCCGGCTGAAGCTACCAAAGAAGAGCTGGAGAAAATTGCTATGGCTGACGCTAACGTTCAGGCTCACATCGGCGATGCAACCGTACGCAAGGTTATCTGCGTACCCGGCCGTCTGGTAAACATCGTAGCGAAGTGACACCCGATTTGTAACGAGCGTAAGCGAAGTTAGAAATCGAAAAGGTGGAACGAATCCCCGTTGCGACCGAACAGGGAGCAAGAAGAGGGGAAAAATAAAAGTAAAAATAAAATTTGTCGCGAGCTTTAGTATTACTGGCCACTAACCACTAATAACTAACTGCGACCACCGCAGTTACAGCTGTCCTGCAGCAGGCAGTTCCCGCAGACTGTAGCGCGGACAAAAAAATAAGCAGTGCATGTCAGCAATGACATTATTTAGTAGTACTAAATAACGCTTACATTTTCAGAGTCTCTGAGAATAACGTAATTGTTATTCTTGGGGGCTCCTTTTGTTTTTTTGTGATGTTTATCCAGCGATTAATTTAAAGGAGGCTCCCCTAGGGGGGAGCTGTCACCCGTAAGGGTGACTGAGAGGGGATGGAGTTCAGAAAAAAGTTGCACAGAAAAACCCCTCTCCGCCTCGACAAGCTCGGCACCTCTCCCCTAGGAGAGGCTCGGTCTGCCGATGCACGTCATATGATAGGCTCTATTTTTGTTCTAACATATTTTTCCCAACACCCTAAGGAGGTATCCCCATGCAAGCAAAATATAAAAAACTAATCTTCATCGCCGTTCTCCTCACAGGCTGCATCATCACCAGTCTTATAAGTACCAACGATAAGGAGAAAACGCTGCCCGGCAGTAGCCTGCTTCAGTCTGCACAAAGTGCTGTTACATTCAAAACAGCGCAGGTAAAAACAGTACGCGTGCAGGTGAGCGGCGCCGTGCTGGAGCCGGGAATTTATGATGTGCCTGCCAGCTGCAGAGTGGAAGAGGCCATTGCTGCTGCCGGCGGTCTGACGGAAAATGCCGACAGCGAGCGAGTTAATCTTGTGCGTAAGGTGCGCGACGGTATGCAGATACGAGTACCTGTGAAGAAGGCTGCACGGACAAGCAGAACGCAGAGGAAAAGCGCTCAGGCAAAGTCCGGTTTAGGTGAAAGTGCGTCTAAAAAGTACGGCAGTGCTAAAGCAGGCTCAGGCAGAAACAGCAGCATGATGCAGCGCGTGCGCATCAACAGCGCAAGCGCCGGTGAGCTGCAGCAGCTGCCGGGTGTAGGTCCGGCGTTGGCGCAGCGCATTGTGGAAACAAGAAACAGTGGGCGTTTTACCAGCGCGGAGGATTTGCTGCGTGTGCCGGGAATAGGCAAAGCCAAGCTGGCAAAGCTGCGTGATTATGTGGAGGTAGATTAGTGCTGCAGAAAATACGTTATCTACGCTTATTTTTACCAGTCATGCTGCTTTGTATATTATCCTTTCGCCTGCTAACCGTGCCGCCGTCCGCTGAACAGCAGCTTGCTGACTGCTTCGGGCGGCAGCTGGTTGTGCAGGGCGCGGTGGAACCTTTGAGCGTGCGCAGGCAGGATGGCTTCAGCAGTGCGATTCTACGTTGTCAAAAGGTTTATAGCGATACGGAGCTTGCTTACAGCGGACGTTTGCGTGTGAGCGTGAAGGGCGAGCTGCCGCAGGCAGGCTGTGTGGTACTCAAGGGGACGTTGGAGCAGTTGGACAGCCTGCGTAACCCCGGAGGCTTTGACGCTGCCGGCTATAACAGAGTGCAGGAGCTTGGCGGACGTTTGCGCAAGGCGCAGCTGCTAAAGATAGAGCCGCAGGTTTTGTGGTGGCAGCGTTTTGCTTTGTGGAACAAAAAGCTGAGCGAGCGTATGGAAGTTGCAGCCGGTGCCGAATACGGCACACTTTTGAGCGGTATGGTGCTTGGCGGCAGCAGCAGGCTGGATGAAGAAACACGCGAGCTGTTTACGGATAACGGGCTGGCACATCTTCTTTCTGTTTCGGGCACGCATATTGTGCTGCTCACAGGCCTGCTGCTTGCTTTGCTGCAGTGGGTACCGCTGCCCTGGCGTAAGGTTATTGTTATCATTTTGCTGATTGCCTATGCGCTGCTTTGCGGCTTGCGTCCTCCGGTGCTGCGAGCACTGGCTATGAGCAGCGTTCTGCTGCTTGGCGGCAGCGGTGCAGAGCGCGGGCGCTTGCTGTGTCTGGTGGCGTCACTGCTGTTGTGCCTGCAGCCGTTATGGCTGGCCGATATCGGTTTTCAGTTATCGTTCGGAGCGGCGGCCGGTCTTTTGTGGCTGTTGCCTGCATGCCAAAGGCTGCTGCCACAGGCTTTGCCTGCGCCGATAGGAGAAGCGGCAGCAGTTTCGCTGGCGGCGCAGCTGGCCGTGCTGCCGCTTGAAGTATATTACTTTCACCAATTTTCACTGATTGCGTTGGTAAGCAATGTTGTGCTGGTGCCGGTGCTGGAAATCGCGGCGCAGATGGCACTCGTGGGCGCACTGTTGCCTGCCTGCGGTGATTATCTGTTGCAGCTTGCTGCTTGGTTTGCGGCGCAGGTGCTGACGCAGGCGCGTTTTTTTGCCGAACTGCCGTACAGCACTGTAGTTATCGGCAAGCTGCCTGCTTATTGCTTTGTAATCTATTATGCAGCGCTCTTTGTGTGGGCAGATTTCCCCTGGCTGCAATTTTGGAGTAATAGGGAGCGTCGCTGTATCCTGCTTTTGCATGCCGTGCTGCTTGCCGGGACGCTTGCTTATCAGCAGTATTGCACGCTGCCGTTAGCCTGCTATTTTCTGGATGTGGGACAGGGTGACTGTGCTGTTATCGTCACGCCGTCGCAGCGGGTGGCAATTATTGATACCGGTGGCTTGAAAAATATATCGACTGCAACGCACGTGATAACACCATTTCTGCGCTATCTTGGCAAGCGTGAGGCGGATATCCTGCTTTTAAGCCATTATGATTTTGACCATGTGGGTGCTGCGGCGGATTTATTGCGACAGCTGCGGGTGAAAAAGCTGCTCCTGCCCAATGAAGCACTTACAGAGGAAAGCCAAAGGGTGCAGCAGGAAATTTTGGCGCAGGCCGGCAGGACGCAGGCGCATGTTGTGCAGAGCGGTGAACGCTATACGTTGGATGATAATGCAGAGCTTGTTTTGGTTGATGTGCCGCAGCAGGCTGTGCCGGGTAACGAAGCCAGCACGCTGGCAGCGCTGCAGAGCGCACAGGGTAGCGTGCTGTTTACAGGCGACATGGGGGAAGAACGCGAGCAGGGGCTGCAGCTGCAGCAGTACACTGTGCTGAAGGCAGGACACCACGGTTCGCATTACAGCAGCAGTATGGAATTTCTGGAGCAGGTGCAGCCTAAGCTGACGGTGATTTCCTGCGGGCGCGGCAACCGCTACGGCCATCCGCATCAGGAAACGCTGGAGCGTTTGCAGGCAATAGGCAGCAATGTTGTCAGAACGGATGAGCTGGGGTGCATTAAAGTTGTTTTTGACGCAGAGGGAATAAAATGCTATGGCTATGCTGATTTACAGTGAAGCTGTTGTCAAAATATAACTCATAAGTTATAATTAAAGGAGAGAAATTAAGGAGTGAGGAAAGTGAAGAATAGTGCAGTGGGTTATGAATGGCAGGATGTAAGAAAGAATATTTTTACACCGGAAGAAATTTCTGCCAGTGATTTGCGAGTTGCCTTAATTGGTGAACTTATCAAGGCACGTCAGGATAAGGGAATAACCCAAAAGCAATTAGAGCTTTTGAGCGGAGTAAAGCAGCCTGTAATTGCGAGAATGGAAAACGGTACCTCTATTCCTAAAATCAGTACAATCTTAAAAATACTTGCACCTTTAGGCAAGACCTTAGCCATTGTACCGTTAGAAAAATAATAAGAGGGAATACAGATGGATATTAAACCGGAAAACCTGATTTCACTATTACAACAGCATAAGCCGCTGCCGCAGGCGCAGGTACTGCTTTTGTGCGGCGAGGAGGATTACTACCGCAACAGCATTATTGCCGCACTGCCGGAATATGTTTTTGGCGATACGCCGGAGGCTGACCGCGAAATAACGGTCTTTGACAAGGACACCAATTTATCCGGACTGCAGGCAGCCGTCAACAGCTATCCCTTCTTCTGCGGCAAATCGCTGATTTTCCTGAAGGACGAAAAGCTGTGGGCAGCAAAGCCTGCCAAAGCAAACAGCACTGCTGATGCTCAGGATGATACCGATTCCAAGAAAATGGAGCAGCTGGCGGCGATTGTCAGCGACGTACCGGATTATTGCCTGCTTGTAATCAGCAGTAAGAAAATGGATAAGCGGACCAAGCTGTATAAGCAGCTTAAAGCAAGTGCGCTGATTTGTTCGTGTGAGCGCATTAAGGAAAGGGAACTTGATGACTGGCTGTACGCGCAGGCAGCAGTATACGGCGCGCATTTTACCAGAGATGCGTTGGCGGCTATCAGCGAATATATCGAGCCGGTAAAGGAAGAAATTCCCTTGGATTTGCTGCAGCAGGAAATCGGTAAGCTGGCGATTTATGCCGCAGGACGCAGAGAATGGACGGAAGAGGATGTGCTGAATGTTTTTGCACTGCTGCCCAACGCTTCATCTTTTGCGCTGACCAATTATATTATGGCAGGCAAGCTGAAGCAGTGCCTGGAGCTGTTGGCGAGCGAACGCAAGCACGGAACCTATATTCTGCCGCTCAGTGCAACCGTAGCTTTTAAACTGCGTCAGGTGTTGCGTTATCTGGAGCTGAAGCGCAGAGGCTATGACCAGAAGGGCATTATGGATGAGCTGGGGATGCGCAGCCCATATGCCTACAGATTTTTGGAGCGCGACAGCAGGCGCTTTGATGAAAAGCGTCTGACGGAAGCTTTGCTGGGACTATCTGATATGAATATCAAGCTGCGTCAGGGCGGACGCGGATATGAGAAGCTGGAGGAAATTCTTGTCCGCCTGCTTGCATGATATCTTATCCTCAGAAATTAAAGCTGGACAAAAGCACTTAATATCTGCTATAATAGTGAGACAGTCAACGAGGACTTTTTTGAGTAAGGAAGTAGTGTGTCCATGCTTAAAAAGGTCCTTTTTCGTTTATCTTGCAGAAAATATGTAGGGAGCATTTTTCTGCAGCATGATAATTAGGGAGTATTGAGAAAGGAGGCAGCCTTATGGCTGCACTGATCATGAACAACAAAGATTTACTGTATGTAATTAAACCTGAAGAACAAAACGAAAGCACTCTGCGTGAGCTTCTGACTCTGCATCCGGAGATTCAGTTTGTATCTCTGATGGGTGTGGATTTTGCCGGCAATGATACCGATGAAAAGATTCCGATGAAGATTTTTCTCGAGGATATCGAAAGCTTTTTGACAGGCAGCGCAGCACAGACTGACGGTTCTTCCGTTGTGCTGACCGGTATCGCTACTCTGAACGATGCCCGCGTTGATATGAAGGTTGATAAAACCGTTAACTGGTTTGTTGATTATAACTATGAGCATTTTGACGCAGAAAGCGGCCGCATGATCGGTACTCTGCGCATTCCCTGCTATCTGATTCACAACGGCAATCATGTTGATTCCCGTTCTATTTTGAATGATACTCTGGCTTATGTAGAAAAAGAAATCATGGATTTGTTTGCTAAGCATCCGGTAATTGCCGGTCTGGAGCATGTAAATCCTGCCGAGATTGAAAAGTTGCTCTTCACCAGTGCTACCGAGCTGGAATTTTGGGTAAAAACTCCGCGTGAGGACGCACCGCTGGAGGCTCTGAGCTCTTCTCAGGTAATGCAGGAGCAATATTGGCAGCGTACCCGCGGCAACGTGCGTACTGCATTGGAGCAGACTATTCAGACTTTGGAGCTGTACGGCTTGGAGCCTGAAATGGGCCATAAGGAATGTGGCGGCGTTAAAGGTCAGATTGATGCCGCAGGCCATATGACTCACGTTATGGAGCAGCTGGAGGTTGACTGGAAGTTCAGCAGCGGCGTTCAGACTGCGGATAACGAGCTTTTGGCACGTATCATCGTTAAAGAAGTTTTCCGCATGAACGGCTTGGAGGTTTCCTTCCAGGCTAAACCGATTCCCGGTGTTGCAGGCAGCGGTGAGCATACACATGTAGGCATTGCCGCAAAAATGAAAAACGGCAAGATTGTCAACCTGTTCTCGCCGAAGGATATGCACAAGGACTTCCTGTCCGCTGTAGGCTACGGCGCTCTCATGGGCCTTTTGAAAAACTACGAGGTAACCAATCCATTTATCTCCTGCACCATTGACTCTTTGAACCGTCTGAAACCCGGCTTTGAAGCTCCTGTCTGCATCGTTACCAGCCTTGGACTGAGCCCGGATAACCCGTCCCGTAACAGAACCATTCTTGCAGGTCTGATCCGCGATCTGGACAACGATAAGGCTACCCGTATCGAAATGCGTTCTCCGAACCCGTACACCAATACCTACATCGCCATTGCAGCCTTCTACCTGTCCTGCCTCGACGGTATCAAGGCTTGCGTAGAATCCGGCAAGGACCTGAAGGCTTTGGAAAAGGAGATTTCCAAGAAGGCCGGCGAAGAGGGCTTCTATCTGGATACCGACCGTCAATACCGTACTGAGGAAGACGTATTTGAAGATTTCACTGCGGAAGAACGCAGCAAGCTGTTCGGCGAACCGCCTGCTACCGTTTGGGAAAATCTCTGCGCTTTCGAAAAATATCCGGAAAAGGTTGCAGTGCTCACTCAAGGCAATATCCTGAAAAAGGAATATATCGACTCCTTCATGCAGGGTGCGCTGATTCGCTGGAAAACCGAGCTTTTGACTCGTCTGATTCCGGAAAATTATCAGGCTGTTATCGATATGAAACGCCTGCATAACCAGGAAACCTGCACCGACTGCGACCTGGCAATGTGGCGTAAAATTCAGAACCTGCGTGCTAAGCTGGCTAAGGATTCCTTCGAAGAGAAGAGCATCTTCACTGCTATCCGCAGAGCTGTTGCCGAAGGCGACTACGATACTGTTTCCAAGCTTAAAGTTGAGATGGGAGCAACTATGGAAGAGCTCAAGACTCTGTATCACGATTACAAGCAAAATATTATCGATTAATTTATCTGCTTCTTGCATGGCTGCTGTACTCAAAGTGCGGCAGCCATTTTGTTTCGCGCTTATACCAAAGTGCGATTATTGAAAAAATTATCCCTAAAACTTTCCTTTCAGCTTATTTTTTTGC
>OLNQ01004011.1_pt1 | contig 11445 bp, 4 predicted proteins | sample 1672821 | NCBI WGS metagenome assembly OLNQ01 (sample SAMEA3136727, study PRJEB25190) | human gut metagenome | biome: human gut; feature: human-associated habitat; material: faeces | place: Austria | collected 2013 | reverse complement strand
GCAGCCGCTTTTTTGTTGTCGCTTTAGAGAAACAAGCTTGTTCAGCACGATTTAAGTATTTGTCGATGTGTTTTGAGAAAGAACACCGTTCAGATTCCTCTGAATCGCGTGAAAAATTTTTGAAAATTTTCTTCCGATACTTACCAACCAGCATATTGTTTTGCCCCAAAATATCTCTATACTTAAATTACGAATGCGCAAATATTTTAAGTTTGGGGGATGAGATCAGTGGAAAAGAAGCACAGAAGATTCCTTGCAGCGATACTGACGCTGTGTCTGCTGCTGGGACTTTGCCCGCTCACTCCGTCCGCGCAGGCGGAGGAAACGACAGCAACGGTGGCGGGCAGCACTACCATAGAGGACGCGCAGCGCGTTCCTGTCGGCGTGCCGGTGACGACCACGCTGAACACCGGGAAGAACTACTACGCAATTCCAGACGTGAAGGTTGGGCAGCAGATCGGTGTTGAACTGGATAAAAGGTATAACGGCGTGTCAACGTGGGTCTACAAAGCTAATGGGGACACGATGATTGGCGAGTCGTGGGTGGCAGATGCGAATGGGACGTATTATCTCAGCATTCGTGCGCAGACACAGACAACGGTGACCTTCACTATTACGTTGTACGACAATGATGAGCATGAGCCGAACGATACAATCGAAACGGCTACGCCGATCGAACCGGACAAGCAGGTGGATGCTGTGCTGTTCGGTGATGATATTGATTTCTTTGCGATTACGACAACAAAGGCGAATCAGTACATTGCTCTGGATATATCGGGTCAGCGTGGCGCTATCAATGCGCAGTTGTACGACAGGATGGGAGGCGTGCAGAAAGCATACAGCAATTACCCAGATTCCGAGACAACAGAATATGTATTCTGTACCGCCGAAGCGGGGACGTATTATCTGAAATTCTTCACTTATAGTTCTCGCGCGTTCTTTTCATTTACCGCTTCACTGCTGGACAACGACACGAACGAGCCGAACGACACGAAGGAGCAGGCAACGCCCCTGCACAGCGGCGAGAGCAAGGAATTTACCCTTGCGGCGGGAGATGTTGACTACTTCAAGGTCACCACGACCAAGCCGGGGCAGGACATTGCCCTGACGGTCTCGGGCTACAATTATGCCAATCAGGGTGAGCGGTTCTACCTGTATTTTGACCCGGCGGGGGACTTAAAGTATAACAATACCTCCTGCGCGGCGTATGCGGAGATCGACGCGAACAGGACGCTCTATCTCCACGCCGCGGCGGCGGGCGAGCATTATATTGCCCTGCAGCGGAGCGATACAACGCCCTTGACGCGCACGCTGTCCGTGGAGATCCTGGACGGCGATGCGAACGAGCAAAACGACACGAGGGAGACGGCGACGCCCCTGACCGTCGGCACGGATGCAGCGTTCATGGTCGGTGGCTTTGGCGACGAGGACTGGTTCTCATTTGAGGCTGCTCCGAATGCAGGGGAGAAGAAACTCTACACGCTGAGCTTTTTGGATCTGAACACGGACTATTCCGACGAGTTTTTCTATGAAGTCTACGCGCCGGACGGCACGCCTGTGGTCGGGAGCACGCGGGTCAACATCCGCCACGTCAATACGATCGGCTGCGACCAACAGGGACAGTATCTGGTGCGCGTCCATACCACGGCGGCAAAGGGGACGGATTACTTTGCATCGGTCGATGGAAGCTACAATGGCAGGGCGATGGATTACAAGCGCTCCGCGCTGCGCATCTGCGTGAGCGAGGGCGGCGACGACCCCTATGAAAACAACGATACCTGGCTGACCGCGGCGAATGTCCCCGTCGGCAATATTCAGCATGTGCTTGCCAGTACCGCGGACGAGGACTGGTTCTGCTTCAACGTTCCGGAGAACGACATGACGCTGCACCTGACCTCCGCCAAGCGGACGAATGTGCTCCTTTATCGCGCAGATGTCCTGATGGAAGATGGGATAAAGAAAGGGAACAGTGAATTTACGAATCGCTGGGGGGACGAAGCAATAGCCTTCGGTGATTTCTATTTTAAACTCACGGACGCGGGCGTTTACTACATCAAGCTGAGCGGCTATGCCAGCCCCGAGATCCGCACGACCGGCATCGAACTGCTCCCCGCGACGGATGAGGAGAACAACGACACGTGGAAGAAGGCGACGCCGCTCTATGAAGGGATGCTGCGCAGCTATACAATCAGCGCAGGTAACGATGCGGACTGGTTCAAGATCGTTGTGCCGGAGGATGGTACGCAGCTGTGTATTGAAGCGCAAGGAGATAATCTTGCACTCTACCGTGAGCAAGATTTCAAGGATATTGGTGATAATGCCGCGCCTACAGAGGCTTGGGGTAATTATTCAAGTGGAGTAACACCATATACGTTGAGTCTGGCCTCGGGGACTTATTATCTAAAAGCAACGGCAGCGGGACGGATGGAGAATTGCTTCATCATGTATAATATTCTGCCGACGAACACCAACAGTACATTGGAAACAGCAAAGACACTCAACATCGGAGAATGGGCGGAGTATTACTACAATAGCAACAATAGTGAACATTACTTCTGCATCGGTGAATGCAAGGCAGGGGAAGTTGTGCGTATCAGCAGTGATACAGGCAATATCGGTGATTCATCCAGGGTTAGTATAGTGAATGCGAATGGGGAGTATTTTGGCAGCAATTCGGATGCAAACTATACATTTAAGATTCGGGAAGACGGCATCTATTATCTCGACGCTCGGGCAAACATAACGCAGGATGAGGAGGGAAAGTTGCAAGCCAACCGTTTGCGTTACGATATCGGCAGCAGCGATGAGCAGGCAACTTCTATTGAGTGCGCAGATTCCATCACATTGCTCGAGGGGGAGGCCGTGTTCCTTGACCTGCGTTGCAAACCTTATAATGTAAAGACAGGGAATCCTTACAGCTATGACACATTTGGCATTTCGACTTCCAATTATAATGTTCTGACGATCAGCAGCTACGGTTATCTGACGGCGCAAAGTGCCGGAACGGGCACGCTGACGGTCAGTCTGAACGGCGATTCCTCCGTTAAAAAGGATATCCCCGTCACCGTTCTGGCAAAGGACAGCCTGAAAGTAGAGAAACTGTCCATTGAGCGTGCGCCTGAGACACTCTCGCTCGGCACGAGCGCTGACCTGACGGCGGAGTATACGCTAAAAGACGGCGTGGAGCTGACGAACTCGCAGAAGGCCGTCACCTGGACAAGCTCTGACCCCAAGGTGCTCTATGTCGCGCCGGGCGGCAAGGTCACAGCGGTCGGCAGCGGCAGCGCAACGGTGACTGCCACGGTCGGCGGTACTTCGGATGCGGTAACGATCACCGTGACGGCAGCGGAAACGCCGCAGGAGACGGTCAGCTCGATCAAGCTGAACAAGTATTCGCTGACGCTCTACATGAATGAAGAGGGCGAGCAGCTGACGGCGACCGTCCAGCCTGCAAGTTTTACAGGGAAGATCGTTTGGAAATCTAGCAACACGGATGTCGCATCGGTTTCCGGTAATGGCCTTGTCACGGCAGTTGGCCCCGGCACGTGCATCATCAGTGCCACGGCGGGCAATCGCCATGTGAGCGCTACAGTTACGGTGCTTGCCGCGCGCGTGCGCGTGACCGGCGTCTCGTTCGCCGAGAGCAAGCATGAGATCCCGATGGGAGGTACGGCCACGCTGACGGCAACTATCACGCCGGCGGATGCGACAGTTAAAACGCTTGTCTGGACGAGCGATGATCCGGGGATCGCATCGGTTTCCCGCACGGGCATTGTCACGGCAGTGAGCGTCGGCACGACTAAAATCCACGCCACGAGCGTGGACGGCAACCACTCCGCTGAGGTCACCGTCACCGTGACGGCGGCGCCGCAGCTTGGCGACGTGAACGGCGATGGCTACATCGACTCGGCGGACGCCATGCTCTGCCTGCGCTCGGCAGTCGGCCTTAAGAAATTGACGGAGGAGCAGAAAAGCGCGGCTGACGTCAACAAAGACGGTTTCGTCGATGCGGGCGACGCGATCAAGATCCTTCGTTACGATGCAAAACTCATCGACAGCCTGAACTGACGGAGGGCTCGCGATGAAAAAGAACGTTTTATCCTGCCTGCTCGCAGTGCTGCTCCTGTTCGGAGCAGCCGCTGCGCCGCAGCAGGTGTTTGCGGCGGGCACGGTCGAGATCTCGACCGTGAGCGGCGCAAAAGGCGAGGTGGTCGATGTGACCGTCGGACTGAAAAGCGACGATGTTTACAGCGGAAACTTTACCATTCGCTATGACAGTAAAGTGCTGGAGCTTGTGTCGGCTAACTCGGAGGCAGCGCCTTCCATCTACTGCGTTGTCAATGGTGCCGACGAGGGCACAGTCCGCGTAACGTTCACCGGCGTGGCAGAACCGATTAAGGACACCGTACTCTGCAAACTGGTGTTCCGAATCACCGCCGACACGCCGACGGGCGGCAGCGCTGTTTCAGCCGAGCAGCTCAGGCTGTACAATGCAAATGGTGTGCCGGTGGATGCGAGCGCGATTGCGGGCAGCGTGGCGAAAAAGACGGCGCATCTCGGTCTGAGCAGCAGCGAAACGGCAGAGCATCAGGCCGTTGGCGTGACGGTCCGTCTGGACGGCGGCCTGCATGCGGCGGGCGGCAGTTTCACGTTTACATACGATCCGAAGTGCTTTCAAGTGCGTTCGGTGCAGGCGCTGGACAGCCTTAAGGGCGCGGTCATGACCTACAACGTGAAAAAAGATGGTGTGCTCAGTGTTGCGTTCAGCTCCACGAAGGAGATAGCAGACGGCAATCTGTGCACCATCGTGCTGCAAACCATCAGTAAAGAACAGGCGGACTCCGCCGTCCGGCTGACGGATGTGCGGCTGTACGATGAGAATTCACAGCCGCTGGACACCTCGGTCACGGACGGCACGATCAGCGTGACAGCCCCGTCCAGCCGTGACCCGAAGCTCTGGATCGTCGGCGGCGCATTGCAGGAGGACGGCACAGCGACGGTCGCTGTGGTGCTGCAGGGCCGCGGCGTGGCCTGCGGCGGAAACTTTGATCTGCACTTTGACGCGTCGATGACGGCAGAGGTGGAATCGAGCATCGCAGAATATCAAATCAAGAATGCAGGCGGCACAATTCACGTTTCCTGGGCCTCGGCGCTGCCGTATACCGATGAACAACAGCTGATGGTCATCAAGTTCTCGGGCGCGACGGATGGGAAAAAACTTGATTTCGACTCGGCAAAACTCTACGGAGAGAGCAGTACGCTTATTTCCGTTGTGGATGTCCGTCCGGCCACGATTGAAAAGCAGAGCGGTGTGACCGCGGTGGTCGACGAGAAGAAATGCTCGGTCGACGAGAGCACGTCGGGCAAGCGGTACACCGTCGCAGTGGATGTTGCTGATCTGCAACACTTTTCGTCGGGTAACGCGGTTTCGACGGTTGAGCCGATGCTGGCGCTGTATCAGGGCGGACGGCTGGTCGGCCTGTCTGCTGCGGGAACGATGACGCTCACCGGAGGCGTGGGAGAGCTTTCCCTTTCTGCCGCGGCAAAGGAAGACGTCACCGAAATGCGCGTTTTCCTGATGGATGCTGGCGGTGATTATTCCCCGCTGTGCGCGGCGCTGCAAGCGATGCCAAATGCCTCGGCGGCAGGAAAATAAAATGAATACAACAGAAAGGGTGTACACCCTTTCTGTTCTCCGGATGGAGAACAGAACAACATTGAAAACAGGGGAGGAAGAGAATGAAAAGACACAATTTCATCAGGCGCGGCCTGCTGCTGGTGCTGATGATCGCTATGCTCAGCCTGCCGGCCTATGCCGCCGGGACGAGCCTGAAGATCGACGCACCGGCCTCGCTGCCCGCGGTGGGCGAGACGTTCACGGTCAAGGTGGACATCTCCGGCAATCCGGGATTGTGCGCTGCGCAGTATACGCTTGCCTTCGACAAGACGGTCGTCACCTGCGTGAGCGCCTCGGTGGGCGACGTGCTCAAGGGCACGCTCTCGGCCGCCAATCCTGACGCGGCAGACGGCGCGATCGTCGCCGCGGCGGCGACCTCACCGGCGAAGGGCGACGGCTCGATCGGCGTGTTTACCTTCAAGGTGCTCAAGTCGGGCGAAACCGGCTTCACGCTCAAGGACGCCGTGTTCAGCGATGCCAACGGCGCTTCGATCAGCACGAACGTCCCTGCGGCGGACTCGCCGCAGAAGCCCTCCGGCACGGAAAAGCCGGAGCAGCCGAAGGGCGATGAGCCGGCAGCGCCTTCCAATCCCGGCGAGAACGCCGGGCAGACCTTCCTCGATGTGCCGCAGTCCTTCTGGGGCTATGAGAGCATCGAGCGCGCCGCGCAGCTCGGCTATGTCAACGGCGTGGGCGGCGGAAGGTTCGAGCCGAACCGCCAGCTGACGCGCGCGGAATTCGTCACCATGCTCTACCGCATGGCGGACAAGCCCGCGGCGAGCACCGCAGCCGGTTTCACCGATGTTCCACAAAATGCGTGGTACCGCGATGCGCTGAACTGGGCGGCGGAAAAGGGCTATGTCAACGGCACGGGCGAAAACAGCTTCAATCCCGACGGCAAGATCACCCGTCAGGAGGTCGTGACCATTCTCTTCCGCTACAGCGGTTCGCAGAGCGGCGCGGAGACGATGTTCACCGCCACATATGACAGCCAGTTTACCGACAGCGGCGCGATCGCGCCGTGGGCAAAGACTGCGATGTACTGGGCGATCTACAACGGCGTGGTCAACGGCACGAGCCCGACCACCGTCAGCCCCACGGCGACTGCCACGCGCGCGGAGGTCGCGGCGATCTTCGTGCGTTACGCGAAGTGAGCAAAAAGTTGACATAGAAAAAGGAGGAACTGTATGAAGAGACTATTGCGGTCGCTTCTGCTGGGGGCGATCCTGTCGGCACTGCTGTGCGTGGGCGCGCTGGCGACGGAGAGCGAACCCGTCAAAGGCGGCATCTACAATATCAAAAGCTCCAATGTGACGCTGACGCCGAATACTGAGGCAACGAAAGATACCGTCGATGGCACGGAATATACTGACTATTACGCCAACGCGGTCAAGTTCGACGTGAAAGCTGAAAAGTTGGCGGAGAATCAGCAGTATCTGCTGCTGGTGCTCAAGGGCGGTGCGGACGGCAGCGCGCCGGGCGTGCCGACGGCGGACAACATCGCCTACATTGACCAGATGGCGGCAACGGAGACGGGCGTGAGCTTCACCGCCTACCCCAAGGAACTGACCAAGGGCAAGTACTACGTCTACCTCGTGGGCGGCGGCACGGCATTTGCGGATAGTCAAGTCGCGAGCTTTGAGTACGACAAGAAGTACACGCTGGGCGATGTGAATGAAGATGGTGCAATCGACTCCGAAGATGCCCTGATGGCGTTAGAAATTTTTATCGAAACTAAAATACCTACGGAAAGAGAACGGTTGGCGGCCAATGTCAATAGGGATGAGACTGTTGATTCGGTTGATGGCTTGCTGATTCTAAAGTATTTCGTGGAAGAGATTAGTTCTTTTGATTGAAAAAGGAGAGTAAGATGATAAAAGTGGGGAAAAGAGTATTGTCTCTACTGTTGTCGTTAGTAATGCTTGTGAGTTTGATGAGCATTTCTGCGTATGCAGCACCAATTGCAGTAGGAACAAATGGTAAAACATTTTATTTATCGACTGAGATTACTGATAAGAACAATAACGTATTACATAGTATAGCCAAAGATGACTATATCTACGTTAAAATCAATTTCGCAGGAAACTCAACAATATTGTCAGAATCAGTGCGGAATTACAATCTTTTTGTTGCATATGATGGGACAAAAATGAGTTATGTCGGTGTTGATAAGAAAACAGCGCTAACAGTGCCGCAAGCAAACTCTCCGGTGTCAGGCATTGTTAAACTTGGGTGGGATGATACAAATGGAATTTATAAAGTCGAGGGTGAAGGACCGGAAGCACAGAACGTACTTCAAGAGAGCGGCGTGCTGACGATTCTTTGGTTCAAGGCAACGGCAGATTTGACTCAGCAGGATATTGACAGTATCAGAATTGTTAATCAGTACCATAATGATACGTTGAAGGTGGGCAATTACACCGTCCTCCAGGTTCCGGCGATTACGGTTGCTCTAAAGTCTGGCGTCGACACGATTTATGACACCACCACGGCGGATGAGCTGAAAACGATGTTGGACGTCAATTATATTGACGCGCAGGGCAACGCTACGCCGGTCACGAATTTTGATGTTGTACTTCCCTCGGGTAGCCTGACAGCAGGACCGAATCAGGTCACTGTCAGCGACCCTGCCAGTGGCTTGAGCGAAACGCTGACGGTAAGTGCGACTGCGGATACCGTAACAGGCATTACTGTCACCACGCAGCCGAAACTGATCTACACCTCGGGCGATCAGTTAGATCTTTCCGATATGGTCGTTACGGCAACCTGCGCCAGCGGCAAGACGAAGCAGGTCACGGACTACAGCACGGCGATCGGCGATACGGCGGTCGGTAGCGAAACGGTGCTGAAAGTGGCTGACCACAATGGGAAAACCATCACGGTCACCTATAATGACCTGACTGCTGTGACGGGCGCGCTCGCGGTGGGCAAGCGGTCGGTCACGACCCCGGTGGCCACAGGCACGTATACCTATAATGGCAGTCAGCAGGAATTCACCTACAGCAATTCTTCGGATGATTTTACCGTGACGGGCGAGACTGTGGGAACAGATGCCAATACCTATACGGCCACCGCAGTGCTGAAGGACAAAGAAGAAACGGCTTGGGCCAACGGTTCGAGTGATGATCAGACGCTGCGTTGGACGATCGTACCGCTTGCTCTTGCAAATGCAAATCTTAAACTGGTTATCTCCAGTGATAGCACGTTGACTTATAACGGTGACGAGCAGACGCTTACGGACTACAAGGTGTATTCCGGCGAAAAAGAACTGGTAGCGGGTACGGATTATACCGTCGTAGAGAGCTCCGCCAAGGGTATCGATGCGAAAGCTTATAGCTTGACCGTAACCGGTCGGGGCAACTATAGCGGCAGCTATACGTTTGCCAATGGTTGGACGATCACGCCCAAGAGCATCGAGAATGTGACGATCGGCGCTATTGACGATCAGCCCTACACCGGCAAGCAGATCACGCCCACGCCGGAGGTCAAAGACGGCGAAAAAGAGTTGACGTCTGGTACGGACTTTACCTACAGCTACAGCAACAACCAGTACGTCGGCACCGCTACCGTGATCGTCACCGGCAAGGGCAACTATCAGGGGGCGGCGAATAAGGGCTTTGCGATCACGGCGGTGGAAGATCCCGCTGTGATCACGGCAACGGCCAATGTTACCAAAGGCGGCAATACGTTGGATCTCAATAGCCTTGTAACCGGTGCAAAGGGAACTGTTTCTTTTGCTATTTCCGGTGAGGCTAATGGCTGCTCTATCAGCGGCGGCGTGCTGACCTCCGGTGATACCACCGGAAGCGTCACCGTTGCCGTCACGGTGGCAAGTAAGGATGAAAACAACGACGGTACACCTGAATACACGGGCAAGAGCGACAGCATCACGGTCACGGTGACCGATAAGACCACCGCTGCGCTTGCAGGCGGCGTGACGCAGCAGGGCTGCACGTTCGGCGATACACTTTCTGTTCCGACCTATACTATGCCGGACGGAACGCAGTCCACTACCGTTTCTTACACTGGCACCCTGCGAAAGGATGGCACGAGCTATAGCAGTGCAGCTAAGCCCATCGAGGCCGGAACCTATAAAGTGACGGTGACGTGCGAGACAGCGACGCATATCTACTCTGCTACCTCTGCCGACTTTACCATCGCGCCCAAGTCCATCACCGGTGCAACGGTCACGCTCGGTGAACCCTTGACCTACAGTGGCTCTGAACAGACGCAGAATGTGTCGGCGGTGAAATTGGGCGATACGACTCTCGGCACTGCGAATTATACGCTGTCCGACAATACCGTGACAAAAGCGGGCAGCTACAACTTGACCGTAACCGGTACGGGTAACTACACCGGCAGCGTACAGCAGGCGTTTACCGTTGCAAAGAAGAGCATTACGCCCAATGTTGAAGTGACAGGCACTTACACTTACACCGGCAGTGCTATCACTCCGACGGTTACCGTAAAGGTTGATACGATTGAGCTTGCAACGAGCGATTATGCCTTGGAATACAGCAACAACACCGACGCCGGTGAAGCAACGGTAACGGTCAAGGCTACGGCCAACGGCAACTACAGCTTTACCGATACGGAGAAGAAATTTACTATTGCCCAAGCGGATTACTCAGGCACAAAGACGGCGAATGCTTCTGCCAAGTATGGCGCAGCCGGTGAGCTTGACCTCAACAATGTGCTGAATCCGACCGCCGGTTGGACGTTCGGCGCGGCTAGCGTGACTCGCGGTAACGATGTCTTTGCAGCCGACAGTGTGAAGGTTGCAGACGGCAAGCTGAGCTTCCAGTTTGTCAATGACAGCAGCAAGGTCAATTCGACCGCTACGGTTAAGATTCCGGTCACCAGTACGAACTACAATAATTTTGACCTTGAGGTCACCCTCACGGTGCTTGCCAAGACGGCGCAGACGCTGAGTGCTGATAGCCTGAACAAGACCTATGGCGATACCTTTACCGCCAGCGTCAGCGGCGCGCAGACGCAGGTGACTTATTCGGTCAAGAGCGGCAGCGAGAGCCTCCTCAAATATGAGAACGGCAGGTTCACGGCGATTGGCGTCGGCACGGCAACGATTGTTGCCACCGCCGCTGAGAACGAGGAATACGCGAGCGCGACAAAAGAGATCACCGTTACCATTGCCAAGCGCGCGCTGACGGTCAAGGCGGACGACAAGACCGCCTACATCGGCGACAAGCAGCCTGAGCTGACCTACACCGTCTCCGGCCTTGTCGGCAATGATAAGCTGACGAAGGAGCCGACGCTCGAGGTCAAGCACGCGGCGAATGTCGACCCGATGAAGCAGGCCGGCACCTATGTGATCGGTTTTGAGACGGAGCCCGCGGCGAGCGCAAATTATGAGCTGAGCGCGCAAACCGGTACGCTGACCGTAAGCGCACGTCCGAGCTATGTCGGTCCCACCGGCAATGCGGTCAGCGTGGATCGCACGGAAAACGGCAAGATCAGCGTCTCGCCCTCGTATGCGGCCAAGGGCGCTACGGTGACGATCACGGTCACGCCCGACAAGGATCAGGAGCTCAAGTCGCTCGAGGTCATCGACCAGAATGGCAACTCCCTGCCGCTGACCGACCTCGGCAACGGCAAGTTCAGCTTCGTGATGCCAGAGGGCAAGGTCACGATCAAGTCTGAATTCGGCGAAGCGAATGCCTATGTGAATCCCTATGGCGACGTTCAGCCGGGCGACTGGTTCTTCGGCGCTGTACAGTATGTGACGGAGAACGGCCTGATGAACGGCA
>OLNQ01003996.1_pt1 | contig 11463 bp, 9 predicted proteins | sample 1672821 | NCBI WGS metagenome assembly OLNQ01 (sample SAMEA3136727, study PRJEB25190) | human gut metagenome | biome: human gut; feature: human-associated habitat; material: faeces | place: Austria | collected 2013 | reverse complement strand
AATTCAGATAGCCTCTTGCCCAGTGGGACTCGGCGCGCTCCGGCTCCGGATAGCCTGCGGCCAGCAGGATCATCTTGAGCGATTCGCCGGTCGTGACCTTTTTCGTGGGGCGATATGTACCGTCCGGGTAGCCGCTGACGACGCCGGATTCGGACAGCGTCATCACGTCCTCATAAAACCAGCTGCTCTCCGGCACATCGGAGAAGGAGATATCATATGCGCGGACAAGCGTTGTCCCGGCCAGAAGAAGGGTCAGCGCCATGAAAACCCAAAGCAGGCTGCGAAGTCTGGTTTTCACTCTGTCACGCTCCTTTCTTTGCATCAAATCGGAGATAGTATAGCAGATTTGATTACAAATTGCAACCGTTTGGGCGAAACAACCAAACGATACCGCATTTTATTGGTAGGAATTGACGTCGATCAGAGCCGTGATGCCCTTATTGCGGCGATCCTTGGAGAACTCCGCGAGAATATACGCCAGCAGACGGCGGATAGCTGCGGAATTCCTGCAGACCAGCGTCAGCTGATAGCGGTAGGAATAATTGACGCGGGCGACGCTGGCCGGTGCCGGGCCGAGCAGCTGCGCGGGTGCGCGGCAGTACGGCTCCTTCTGGAGATTGGCGGCCAGCGCGTCGCGCAGGCGGACGCTGGCCTCGATCAGCCCGCGTTCCTCCAGCCCTGCGGCCGTAATGGTAAACAGATCGGAAAATGGCGGGCAGCTGCGCAGCTTCCGCATCTGCAGCTCCAGCTCGTAAAATGCGTCGTAATCCTGCTTGGCCGCAAGCCGCAGAACGGGATGCTCCGGCGTCATGGTCTGAATCATGGCGCAGCCCGCGTCTGCGCCGCGCCCGGAACGGCCGACGACCTGCGTAATGAGCGAAAACGTTGTCTCGGCGGCACGAAAATTGTCTACATACAGGCTCATGTCCGCGTCAATGACGCCGACGAGCGTGACGGATGGGAAATCAAGGCCCTTGGCAACCATCTGCGTGCCAAGCAGAATGGGAATCTGCTGTTCGCGGAATTTTTTCAGCATTGCCTCATGCCCGCCTGCGGCGGGTACGGTATCGGCGTCCATGCGCAGAACCTCCGTGTCGGGAAACAAGGCTTTCAGTTCCTGCTCGATCTTCTGCGTGCCGCTTCCGATGGCCTTCATCGCACCGCCGCATTTTTCACAGCGCGCATGTGCGGGCATGGTAAAGCCGCAGTAGTGGCACATCAGACGGCGGCCGGAGGAGTGGTACGTCAGATGGACGCTGCACCGCGGGCACTGCGGCACGTCACCGCAATCCATGCAGACCAGATACCGGCTGTTGCCGCGCCGGTTCAAAAACAGGATGGATTGTTTACCGTCCAAAATTGCGTCGCGGATGCCCTCTTCCAGTTCCCGGCTCAAGTCCAGATCATTGCCCGCGCGAAGTTCCTGCTTCATGTCGATGATACGCGCGTCGGGCAGCGCGCGTCCATTGTAGCGGGTCTTAAGCGTATAAAGGCTGTAAACACCTGTTTTGGCCAGATACATCGTCTCGATGGACGGCGTGGCCGAGCCGAAAAGCACGAGTGCGCCCGCCCTCGCGCTGCGATAGAGCGCGATCTCCCGCGCGTGATAGCGCGGGGCGTTTTCAGATTTATATGTATGCTCCTGCTCCTCATCGAGGATAAGCAGACCGGGATTTTGAAGCGGTGCGAAGACCGCTGAGCGTGTGCCGACCACGACACGCGCCTCGCCGCGCGCAATGCGCCGCCACTCGTCATAGCGTTCGCCCACACGCAGACTCGAATGGAGCACAGCAACGGTTTTTCCAAAGTGCGCGGTCATTTTATGCAGCAGCTGTGGCGTGAGCGCAATCTCCGGCACGAGCAGCATGGCGGAGCGACCCTTATCCAGCGCGCTTTGAATCAATGCAAGATAGACTGAGGTTTTGCCGCTGCCCGTCACGCCGTAGAGAAGCGCCGCGCCAGGCTTTTCCTGCTGCATCTGCCGGTTCAGGCCGTCGAAGGCAGCTTGCTGCTCTTCACTCAGCGTCAGCGGTCCGGCAGGCGGTACGGCCTCGCGCTTCGGGCTGCGCAGCTGCTCCTGTTCATGCGTTTCAATCAGGCCAAGCTTTGCAAGGCGCGAGATGGTCTGCATACTCGCGCCGGTCAGGTCACACAACTCGCGGCAGGGACCGGCGCCGACGACACACAGCAGGCGCAGCAACGCGGCCTGCAGGGGTGCTGAAATCTGCTTTTTTGCAGCGAACTGTTCCGCTTCTTCCGCGCTCACGGCAAGCGCAGCGACCTTGATGGTTTTTTCGTTCGTTTTTTGCATGAGTGAAGCGTCCTCACGCAGCAGACTGCGCTTTCGCAGCGCCTGCACGGCGGCGTCGAACGTCTGCGGAGATTCAAACTGCTGCCGGAGCGTCCGCTCCGGCGCGCTGCCGCCGAGATCGGTCAGCAGCTGTACGAGCCTTGCCGCGCCGGAGTTTGCCATGCCGGGCGGCAGCTTGTCCTGCGCGCCGGATACGAGCGTCAGCGTCCGCTTTTCGTCGAACCAGAATCCGGCAGGAAGGATGGCCTTGACCGCGTCATAAAATGTGCAGAAATAGCGCTCTTTCATAAACGCAGCAAGGCGAAGCTGGCTGTCCGTCAGAATCGGCGCGCCGTCGAGCGTGCGCTCGACGGCCTTGAGTCCTGACGGATCCCCTTCCTGTACGGATAAGACGACGCCCTCCGTCCGGCGGTTGCCGTGACCAAACGGAACAAGCACGCGCATCCCGGCCAGCAGCGGCATATCCTCCGGCACACGGTAGGAATAGGGCCTGTCAATGGCATAAACCGCTGCTGCAACAGCCAACTGTGCAATCATAGACATGACCTGTTCCTCCTTTGTCTGGTAAAATCGGGTTTCTCGGGGTGTGCCTCCGGCGGCCATATCTTTTCTCATGCAAGAGAAAAGATATGGAAGAGAAGCGTGCTTGGACACGGTGGGTGCGTACTGTGGGTGCAGTTCAGGCAAACACCAGGTTTTTAGGTGTCATGACAACACAGAATCACCCCACGGGCGCCATGGTATGCGCCGCCTGTTACAGTACAGCCGAATTTGCGAGCAGTTACGGTTAAATATCTGCGGTAAATCAGCTTTGCGTTCAAAATTTATGGGGCAGTACGGATTCGCCCAAGACTCTGTAGGGGCCGATGCCCACATCGGCTCGCGCAGTATGTGCCGTTTTTACGGAAATCTTCGGCGAACTTGTAACTTCCAAATGGGTCAATGTGGGCATCGACCCCTACAACCAAGCGGGGAAGTGCATACGGATCTGACGCAAATTTTCATAAAATTGAGTTCCTCCGCAGTATTCAAAAGAACCGGCGCAGGCGGCTGGCCTGCGCCGGAGTTTGGCTCAGTGTCTGTATTTATCGTCGAGCGTAGCCTTCAGCTGGCCGTCGGCAACCTCGCGGATAGCGAGCGTGACGGGCTTTTCCTCGAGCGGCTCGTGCGTGAGTTCGGACTCGATGGACAGCTGACGCGCGCGGTGCGCGACCACATTGACAAGCAGATAGCGGCTGTCAACATTCTTAAGAAGTTCCGACATTGCGGGGTAAAGCATTAGAGTTCCTCCTTTATGCAATGGATACGATCCATCATTTTACACTTTTCTGCAGTCATAATTGCAAGCAGCTCCTGTGCCGCATGCTCAACCGTATCGTTAACGACGAGATAGTCATATTGTCCGGCCTGGCTGTATTCCCATTTTGCCCGTTCCATGCGCTTTTCCATCAATTCCGGCGGTACATCGCCGCGGTTTTGCAGTCTGCGGCGAATTTCGGCCATTGACGGTGCAGTCAGGAAAACAAGAACTGCCTCCGGCAGACGCTTTTTGATATTCAGCGCACCAACTACGTCCACGTCCATCACAACGTCTGTTCCAGCTTCGAGCGCGGTCAGGATGGGTTTCAGAGGTGTGCCATAATAATTGCCGACATATTCGGCATGTTCTAGAAGTTCGCCCGCCGCGATCATCTGTTCAAACTGTGCACGGGTGACAAAATAATAGCTTTTGCCGTCGATTTCGCCGGGGCGCATGGGGCGGGAGGTTGCGGAGATCGAATACTGCACCCGGTCACGCAGCTGCATGACGCGGCTGAGCACGGAATTTTTTCCGACGCCGGAGGGGCCGGAGATCGCAAACAGTTTTCCCTTCATGGCTGCAAATTCGTCTCCTCCGATGTTTTTTCTTCCATACGCGCGCAGATCGTCTCCGGTGTGACGGACGAGAGAATCACATGGTCGGTGTCCAGCAGCAGAACGGATTTCGTTCTACGGCCGAATGAGGCATCGAGCAGCATGCCGCGTTCCCGCGCCTCCTGCACGACGCGCTTGATGGGGGCCGAGTCCGGGCTGACGACAGCCAAAATCCGCCCCGCCGCGACGGCGTTGCCGAAGCCGATCGAAATAAGCTTCATGTCTGCCTCCTATTATTCGATGTTCTGCGTCTGTTCGCGGATCTTTTCCAGTTCCGCCTTGAGATCGACGACGGTTCGGGCCTGTTCCAGATCGTTGCCCTTGGAGCCGATGGTGTTGGACTCGCGGTTGAATTCCTGAAGCAGGAAGTCCAGCTTGCGGCCAATGGGGCCGCCGGTTGTCAGCATCTGATCAAGCTGATTCAGATGGCTGCGCAGGCGGACCGTTTCTTCGTCTACGGCAATTTTGTCAGCATAGACGGCGGCTTCCTGCAAAATACGGCCCTCGTCGATATTGGTTGCGCCGAGTACCTCCTGCATTTTCTCAGTCAGCCGGGCGCGATACTCCGCAAGTGTGACGGGGCTGCGCGCTTCAACCTTTTCGACAAGAGACAACACTGTTTTCGCGCGGCTGCGAAGGTCGGCCTCCATGGCCGCGCCCTCTTTTTCGCGCATGGCGTTGAATTTGGCAAGCGCCTCCTTGACGACGGACAGGATATCATCTGTCAGCTTCTGCTCGTCCTCTTCCTGTTTCTCAATCACAAAGACGTCAGGCATGCGGGACAGGGCCGTAACGGAAATGTCATCGCGCACGCCGTAATCTGCAGCGATGGACTTGAGCGCGGCGAGATACCCCTCCAGAACGGGCTTATTGAGTGCAATCTTGACGCTCGTATCCTCGGTGACATTAACGGTGATGAACATATCCAGCTTCCCGCGGTTCACGTTCGCCTTGATGAGCGCTTTGACGGCATCCTCCGCGAAGCCGTAGACACGCGGAAGCTTGACGTTCAAATCTAGATAGCGGTTGTTGACGGCCCGCAGTTCGACAGTGATTTCACGCCCGTCGATGTTTTTTTCTGCGCGGCCATAGCCGGTCATACTTCTAATCACGTTATTTCCTCCATTTTCTTCAGGGCTGTTTATCCGGCTCATCCGCTGCGGCAAGCGTTGCGGCGATGGAATACTGTCCGATCGCTCCGGCAGAATCGAAGCCATCGACATAGACCGTGACCGGAACCTGGTACGTTCCCTCCTGCGTATAGCCGCTCATATCGGCGACGATACGGATGCTGTTCGCGGAGATCCGCGACGCGTCGGCCGCGTCGGCGCGAATGGTGACTTGCACCTGCTGGGACAGGCTCGTAGCCTTGAATTTTTCTTCGTCAACGCCAACGAACACAATATTCGTCGTGCGGAGTGTTTTGATCTGCTTACCCTTGATGGTGATCCGGACGGAAACAGTCTCCTCGCCGGAGACGTTCTTGGCCTCGTTCGGGATCAGAATGGCGCGCTCGACCGTTTCGTCGTTGCTCGGCAGCGTGGACAGATCGATGGGCTCAAGTTGGATTGAGTTGAGACCGTCGAGTACGGTGGAGTCGCCGGAGAGCGTGATGGCTTTGGGCTCGTAGTCCCAATCCAGATCGGAAAGCTTCGCGCCGCCGCCCTCGGTGAACTGCACCTCAATGGGCACAACTTTATATTTGACGATCTTCATTGTGACCTCGATCGTGTCGGAACTGAGCGTCAGCTGCGTCGGGTCAACCTGTGCGCCGTCCTTGTCCAGAAGCGTAATTGGGACGGATTCGGTGATGGTCTTATCCACGTTGCTGCGCTCAATGGTGATTGCAGCGTGATCGACGGTATTGACGACCGATTCAGGGCCCTCAATGGTAATGGAATCAAAATCAAAGCTGGTGCTGTCGAGCATATAGCCCTCAGCGATCTTGACATTGGAGAAATCGCCCCGCACTTCGACCGGCTTGCGGATCTGACGCTCAACGGTAAAGGTGATGCTGGCAGGAGATTTATCCATTTTTGTGATGGACGAGGCGGATACGGCGCTGGGGAGCGTGATGTCGTAGGACATCGTGTAATCCTTCGTGCTGCGCACCTTGGACACGTCGATCACAGCCTTGATCTCGTCTTTGTGCTGGTCAAGCGTTTTCAGATCGGCGTTTTTTCCATAGAAATGCACGGAAACAAATTCCTGATAGTCGCCGGTAATGACAAGTCCGTGATCTTCGCGCAGAACTTCTGCGCCGGAAAATGTCACGGGAATATTGCCGATGGTCAGATCAACATCCGGATTTACGACAGTCATGACGTAGACCCACAGACACATAGCCGCAAGGACGGAGATGATCAGAGAGAAGAGTTTACTTTTCATTGGAACCGTCCTTCCTGCTGAAGCATGCGGCGAGTCTCTTGAGCAGCGTCTTATTCTCCGTTTCGTCCGCAATCAGTTCGTTGGACAGCAGCTTCTGCAGCGTCTGGGGAGCCAAATGGCGCTTGAGCATGCCGCCGATGGCGACGGAAATCGTTCCGTTTTCCTCCGAAACAATCACGACCACGGCATCGGAGACTTCACTCGTGCCGACACCCGCGCGGTGACGCGTGCCGAGGTCGCTCGGCAGGTGCGGATTGTCGCTCAGCGGCATGACACAGCCGGCTGCGGCCACACGTCCGCCTCGGACAATGACAGCGCCGTCGTGCAGAGGAGAGTTTTTAAAGAAAAGGTTGCGCAGCAGCTGCTCAGACAGCTGTGCGTCAACAATGGTGCCGGTCTTGAAATAGTCGTCAAGCGGCGTCTCGCGCTCAAATACGAGCAGAACGCCGACGCGTTCACGCGACATGATCTCGCAGGCCTGCACCGTGGCGGCAACGGCGCTCTGTTCGATGGAAGCGCCTGCCTCGGTCGAGAGCAGATGGAAATGCAGCTGCGCGCCGACACGCTCGAGTGCACGGCGAAGTTCCGGCTGGAACACGATGATGAGCGCGATCGCGCCGACCTCGAGGATCTTGTTGAGCAGCCAGTTTAATGTATAGAGATTCAGCACATCCGTCAGCAGCGTGATTGCCAGCAGCAGCAAAATCGCGCGAGCCACACGCGCTGCGCTCGTCGAGCGGATCAGACGAAGGAGCGAATAGAAAATTATCGAAACGACCAGGATATCGACAATATCTGAAATCCCGATGGCAGGGACCTGATACAGAAGATTCTGGAAGAATTCACGGATCGTAGCCATAGAGTCATTCTCCCATTGATACATATAATTATGGTAAATTATACTCCAAATTCTCCCCCTGCGCAAGTCCATGCGGGAAGAAAGTTTTAGGGAAGTTTTCTCCAGCTGCTGCGGGGCTTCTGACCCTGCACTGTGCTGCTTATTTGACGCCCTTCATTGTCAGACTGAGCCGGCCGCGCTTCTGATCGACATCCAGAACGGCGACCTTAACCACGTCGCCGACCGCAACGACCTCGGATGGATGCTTGATAAATTTATTGCTGACCTGAGAAATGTGTACCAGACCGTCCTGGTGGACGCCGATATCGACGAATACGCCGAAATCAATGACATTGCGCACTGTTCCGCTGAGCACCATGCCGGGCTTGAGATCCTTCAGTTCCAAAACATCCGTGCGCAGAATCGGCGCGGGCAGTTCGTCGCGCGGGTCGCGGCCGGGTTTGACAAGTTCCTTGACGATGTCCTGCAGCGTCGGCACACCGACACCGCATGCGGCTGCGGCCTTTTCCGCGCCGTAGGCGCGAAGCTTATCGGGGAGCAGCGCCATTTCCGGCTTGCCTGCATTTTTAAGGTCAACATCCAGCAACTCTGCTAGCTTTTTCGCCGCGTCGTAGCTTTCCGGGTGCACGCCGGTGCGGTCAAGCACCTGCTTGCTTTCCGGTACACGCAAAAAGCCTGCGCACTGCTCAAATGCCTTCGGCCCCAGCTTCGGCACCTTTTTGATCTGCGCGCGCGAGGTGAACGCACCGTTTTCTTCGCGGTAGGCGACGATATTCTTTGCCGTGGTCGCGTTGAGCCCCGCAACCCGCTTCAAAAGGGGAGCGGAGGCCGTGTTCAGATCGACGCCGACGGCGTTAACGCAGGCCTCGACCACGCCGCCGAGTGCGGCGTCGAGTTCCTTTTCCGGCATATCATGCTGATACTGTCCGACACCGATCGCCTTCGGATCAATTTTCACCAGTTCCGCCAGCGGATCCTGCAGCCGGCGCGCGATGGATACCGCCGAGCGCAGGTTCACATCATACTGCGGGAATTCCTCCGCCGCCAGCTTCGACGCGGAATAGACGGACGCGCCCGCCTCGTTGACGATCATATAGGAAACGCCGCCGCCAAGCTTATGGATCATCTCGACGGCCATGGCCTCCGTCTCACGCGAGGCCGTGCCGTTGCCGATGGCAAGATGGCGCACATTGTCCTTTTTGATGAGCTGTGAAAGCTTTGCAATCGCGTCCTGCTTCTGCTTTTCGCCGAACGTCGGGTAAACGACTGTGGTGTCAAGCACCTTGCCTGTCTCATCCACAACGGCAACCTTGCAGCCATGGCTGTAGCCGGGGTCGAGGCCCATCGTGACCGCACCTTTTACAGGCGGCTGCATGAGAAGCGGGCGCAGATTGAGAGCAAAATTATGGATGGCCTGTTCGTTGGCCATGTCGGTCAGCGCCGTGCGCAGTTCACGCTCCATGCTGGGCTCTAAAAGCCGGTCATAGCTGTCATCGCAGACGGATTTCATGAATTCCATCGCCGGACTGCCGGGCCGCACAACGCCGCGCCGTATGCACTGCAGCGCCTCGCTGCGGTCAACGGCCAAGCTGACCTTCAAGGCGCCCTCACGTTCGCCGCGGTTGAGCGCCAGAACCTGATGGCTCTGCAGGCGGGAAATCGGCTGAGAAAACTCAAAATACTGCCGGTAGACGGCGGTTTTCTCGTCCTCCTCGTCCTTTGCCGCAGCTGACTGCGCTGTACCGCGGCGGTTCATGAGTGCGCGCAGGCTCTTGCGCACCTCCGCGTCATCCGAGATACGCTCGGCGAGAATGTCCGACGCGCCAGTCAGCGCGTCTTCAATCGTCTCCACGCCCTTTTCAGGGTCGATGTACGCCTGCGCCAGCATCTCTGGTGCGTCCATTTTCAGCGTCTGCGCAAAAATTGCGTCTGCCAATGGTTCGAGGCCCTTTTCTTTCGCAATGGTCGCGCGCGTGCGGCGCTTGGGCTTGTAAGGCCGGTAGAGGTCTTCCACCTCGGCCAGCGTTTTTGCCTCGTCGATGGCCTTTGCCAGTTCGTCCGTTAGCTTTTCCTGCGCTTCAATGGAGGATTTGACCTCCTCGCGCCGCTGGGCGAGATTGCGCAGATATTGGAGCCGTGTTTCGAGCGTCCGGAGTGCCGTGTCATCCATCGCGCCGTGCTGTTCCTTGCGGTAGCGGGCGATAAACGGAATGGTGTTGCCCTCGTCCAGCAGGGCGATGACGTTTTCGATATATTCCTGCTTGCAGTTTAATTCCTGCGCCAAAATCTGAGAGATCGTTTGCATGGGATGCTCCTTTTGTAAAAATCTTTTTGTATTGTATCACAAATCATGCTACAATCAAACAAAAAACTGTGGGAGGATTCCGATATGCCGATCCGTGCGCTGCTCATGGATATTGACGATACGCTATTTGACTTTCAGACCAGTTCCCGGAACGCGCTCTCCATCGCGTTTCGTGCCCTCAACCTGCCGTTCACGCCGGAGATGTGGGCACACTACCGGGAACTCGATGCGGAGTTCTGGCAGCGCTTTGAACGCGGGGAGATTACGAAAGAGGCGCTTTATGTCGAACGCTTCCGCGTCTTTTTCGCGGAATACGGTCTGGAGGCCGACCCGGCGGCATTTAACGCCGCATACTTCCGCGAATTGGGCGATCAGTGCAATTTCATGCCGCACTGCGAACAGGCGCTGCGGCAGCTGCACGCGCAGTACAAAATTTTTATCGTGACCAACGGCAACACAGAGATCCAGAAGCGCCGCATCGCCGCCAGCGGTATGGCGCAGTATTTTGACCGGGTATTCATTTCTGAGCAAATGGGCTGCAAGAAGCCGGACAAGCTGTTTTACGACAAGGTTTTTGCCGAGATCGGCGAAGCCTACCGCACGCAGTCCATCATGATCGGCGACAGCTTCTCGAGTGATATGCAGGGCGGCCGCAATGCCGGAATCCCAACCTGCCTCTACGGGCGGGCAGAACCGGAAGAGCCACTGTGCGACTATGCCGTGACTGATCTGCTGGAACTTCCGGCCCTGCTTGCATCGCTTTGACAGCGTATGAATTTTTTCATTTGGTTGATTCACGCTTGCAAAACACGGAGAAAGCCGGTAAAATAAAAAAATATGAAATTATGCGCCATGTGCGCGCGGCGGAGGTTTTTCTTATGCCGGCAGATATTTTGACCCATATTCAAAATGAAATCCATGCCTTTTCCAAGGGCCAGAAAAAGATTGCATCCTATATCCTGACCAACTATGATAAGGCGGCGTTTATGACGGCCAGCCGTCTCGGAAAGACCGTCGGGGTTTCGGAGTCAACCGTTGTGCGGTTTGCCGTGGAACTTGGCTACGAGGGCTACCCGGAGATGCAGAAGACGCTGCAGGAACTTGTCCGGAACAAGCTTACCAGCGTCCAGCGCATTGAGGTCGCCAGCGACCAGTTCGGAAACCAAGATGTTGTCGCCAGCGTTCTGCAGCGCGACGCCAATGCCATCCGCATGACGGCGGAGGCGCTGAATCGCACACAGATGACCCGTGCGGTCGGCGCAATTCTGCGTGCGCGGTGTATTTATATTGTAGGCGTGCGGTCCTCCGCTGCGCTGGCAAACTATCTGAATTTCTATTTCCGCAATATTTTTAATGATGTACGCCTTGTTTCCTCCACAGCGACCAGCGAGATGTTTGAGCAGCTGCTGCGCGTGGGAAGGGAAGACGTTGTGATCGGCATCAGCCTCCCGCGCTATTCCAGCCGGACGGTGAAACTGCTGCAATACGCGCATGATTCCGGCGCAACTGTCGTAACCATCACGGATAAGGCGGAGGCTCCGGCCGGAAAGGTCGCCGACTATGTTCTGTGCGCCAAGAGCAATATGGCATCGTTTGTTGACTCGCTCGTCGCGCCGATGAGCGTCATCAATGCGCTGATCGTCTCCGTCGGCTTGCAGCAGGAGGACAGCGTGGCAAAAACCTATG
>OLNQ01003990.1_pt1 | contig 11474 bp, 10 predicted proteins | sample 1672821 | NCBI WGS metagenome assembly OLNQ01 (sample SAMEA3136727, study PRJEB25190) | human gut metagenome | biome: human gut; feature: human-associated habitat; material: faeces | place: Austria | collected 2013 | reverse complement strand
CAGCTGCCGGAGCGGTGCTTAAGCCGCAAGGCGGGAATTGTGCGGTGTTGCCCTGTATTTATTCTCCGCGGCAGGCAAAAAAGTTGTCCTGATTATCACAGGCAGCATAAAACGTTTCGCTCAACTGGCCGATGCCCGCGCGGGAAAGCTGGGTGTTCAACCAGGTGCGGTCCTTTCCGCTGGTGTGCAGGTTTTCTTCAATCAGCTTGCCATCCAACACCAGGTCATACCACTTGCTGGCCGGATCTGTCTGGATGGCAAGATCCTGCGGGGTGACCGGGCGGTTGAAACTTTTGGGTAAAAAGCTGATCTGGCCGCTGGTTTCCAGCATGGCACACTGCACTTCATTCAAATCAAAATATCCGGCTACTCTGGCTTGTGCTAAAAATTCATTCAGGTCTATTTTGGCGCGGTCCAGCTCCGCTTTATAAATCGTTCCGTTCTCCATCAGTGGAATGGCCTGTCCGCTCAACCAAAGGCGGACGTTCCGGTTTTTGCAGGTGCCGTAATGCACCGCAAAAGCTGCGATACCATACACGATCATGGCGGTAAGCGGGCGGTACCATTGTTCCAGGTTGGTGGCCATCTCTGCCGCAATGGAACCAATGGTAATGCTGTTGACATAATCAAACAAGTTCATCTGGGCAATCTGCCGTTTGCCGCCCAGCCGCGTTAAAATAAACAGTACCGCCAGCGAAACCACACTGGCAGCAAACACATTGATAATTTCCTGCACTGCCTGCATCTTTCCCATCCGCTCCCTTATCATTTGCCATGCAACCCGCATGGTAACCTTATTGTGGCCCCACCAGCGGTGCATTATACGCACAATGTACCAACGGGGCTTGCACAGGAAGGGGAAAATGTTATAATAAAATTGTTTCTGTATACTTCGACTTCCGGCGGCTTTGGGCCCGCTGCGCCGGAGCCAGGCAGGGATTGGCAGCAACTGCCAGTTTGATAAAGAATTGATATCAGGATGTGAAATCATGCAGATTTACCTTTTGCGGCATGGGCAGACAGAATATAACGCCCAACACCGGTACCAGGGTCAACAGGATATCCCGCTTTCCGCCGCGGGCCGCGCCCAGCTGCGCCCGGCCGGGTTTATGCCGGATGTTGCCTATGTCAGCCCGCTCATCCGCGCACGGCAGACGGCGGAAATCTTTTTCCCCGGCTGCCCTCAGATCATTGTACAGGACTTGCGGGAAATGTGCTTTGGCAGTTTTGAGGGGCGGCATTATATCCACATTGAGCACGACCCCGACTACCTTGCCTGGCTGGAAGCCAACAAGACTGCTGCCCGCCCGGATGGGGAGCGCATTCAGGATTTTTGTAACCGCAGCTGTGCTGCCTTTGCCAAACTGGTGGAAGAAAGCCTTGCGCAGCACAAACAGCAGCTGGTGATTGTAGCGCACGGCGGCATCCAGATGGCGGTTATGTCCCGTTACGGCCTGCCGCGGCGGGATTATCACGACTGGTGCGGTCCCAACGCGGGCGGCTACCGCCTGGATGCCGCCAACTGGCAAACAGACCACACCTTGCAGCTGTTGGAAACCGTGCAGTATACCAAAGCCACACAAAGCGAGGCAGCCTTATGCGCAATGGTTTGATTCATTTATACCACGGTGACGGCAAGGGCAAAACCACAGCTGCCATGGGTCTGGCTGTGCGGGCGCTGGGCTGCGGGCGGCGCGTGGTGATCGTGCAATTTTTGAAAGGCGGTGCAACCGGGGAACTGGAACCGCTGCAAACCCTTGGCGCTACCTTCTACCGCGGCAAAGCCGGGCAGAAGTTTGTATTCCAGATGAATGAGGAAGAAAAGGCTGCCACCCGTGCCCTGCAAACTGAAAACCTGCGCCGGGCGCTTGCCGAACCGGCGGACCTTTTGATTCTGGACGAAGCCTGCGCCGCCTGGAATCTGAACATGGTGGACCGAGAGTTGCTGCAAAACGCCGTACTGCACAAGCCTGCCGAGCAGGAACTGGCAATGACCGGCCGCGACCCGGCCCCCTGGATGCTGGATGCCGCAGATTACATTACTGAAATGTGCTGCCGCCGCCACCCATACGAAAAAGGCATTCCGGCAAGAAAAGGCGTTGAATTTTAAGTTTGCCGCAGCGCAGTTCCATACAGGGAAGCGCACCAGGCAATAAGAAATTAAAAGTATTTAGGACAACCAGAAAAAGAGAAAAACAGCCTGCCCAAACAGCAGGCGGGGAGGGGTATCATCATGGCTACACATAGCCGCCAAATGTCCGATGCATTCCGTACGACAGTATTTCTAACCCTGTCCGGCGGATTTCAGGACGCTTACACCTACATGGGCCGCGGCAAGGTTTTTGCCAACGCTCAAACCGGCAATATCGTGCTGATGGCCACCAATTTTTGCGAGGGTGATTTTGCCAAAGCGCTGCGGTATCTTTTGCCGCTGCTGGCCTTTGCCGCCGGTGTCTATTTTGCCGAGGGCATCCGCAACCGCTACCACCTGATGGAGAAATTCCACTGGCGCCAGCTGATTTTGCTGATTGAGATTGCACTGTTGTTTGTTGTTGGCTTTATCCCCAACAATCTGGACTGGCTGGCCAATATGCTGGTCAGCTTTGTCTGCGCCATGCAGGTACAATCTTTCCGCAAAGTGCACGGCAATGCATATGCCAGCACCATGTGCATTGGCAACATGCGCAGCGGTATGCAGTACCTGTACACCGGCCTGCACACAAAAGACCGCGCTGTATTGCGCCGCGCCATGCAGTATTTTGCTGTAATTGCACTGTTTGCTGTGGGGGCCGCTGCCGGCAGTCTGCTGACCATCCATTTTGGCAACCGTGTGATCTGGTTCTGTTGTGCTTCGTTGCTGGTCAGCCTTAGCTTCATGTTTATCCGTGAAGACATTGAAGAGAACCCTGAACTGCAGCGGGAAGCCGCCGCTTTGCACCAGGATGTAAAAGCCATGGAGCACACCATCGGCAAAACCTTGCAGGAGCAGCAGGAAGAACTGCACCCCTTAAATCACAAGTGATATGGACAATATATAAAATTTGAACAAAACTTTCGCAATCTCGCTTGTCGTTTTCCGGCACAAATGCTACAATACAGTCAAATGTTAAATATGTGCGCGAAAGCGAGGGATTTCCGTGAAAATCATCACCGTTACACTTGCTCCTAACCAGGCTGTTCTGACCTGCTATCTGCAGGACCAAAGCCCCAAAATGCCAAATGCCGCCATCCGCCCGGCTATGCTGGTCGTGCCCGGCGGCGGCTACCAGTATTGCTCTGACCGTGAGGGCGAACCGATTGCCCTGGCTTATATGGCACAGGGGTTCAATGCGTTTGTTCTGCGCTATACGGCAGATGCAACCACCCCGATTGACAAAGCATTACAGGATGGTGCTGCCGCAATGGATTACCTGCGCGCCAACGCCGCGGAGCTGGAAATTGACCCGCAGCAGATCGCCGCCGTTGGCTTTTCTGCCGGTGGGCATTTGGTTGCTTCGCTGGGCACACTGCTGCCCAAGGCACAGCGCCCCAACGCCCTTGTGTTGGGCTATGCCGCAACGCTGGGCGCAATGTGGACCGTTGCTGGCTGCCAGGAGCCCGACCTGCACGCGCTGGTTGATGATGACACCCCGCCCACATTCCTGTTTGCTACCCAGGGGGACGCGCTGGTTCCTGTTAAGAACAGCCTTGTTTTTGCAGATGCTTTGGCTGACCACAACATCCCGTTTGCGCTGCACATCTTCCCGACCGGGGCACACGGCATTTCCCTTGCCACTGCCTGTACCTCCGGGCCGGAATCTTCCCGTGTCAATCCGGCAACCGCCCAATGGCTGCCGATGAGCGTTGACTTTTTGCAAAAGCTGTGGGGCTGCCTGGGCGTTACCGCACCGAATACCGAGCTTGCGGCCCAGCTTGCTGCCGGGCCGCTCAGCCTGAATATGCCGGTGCGCAGGTTGATGAAGAACCCGCAGGCCAGCGCTCTGCTGCAGGCTGTGCTGGGGGATATGTGGCAGGCCATTGTGTCTAACCCACTTTCCCAGGGAATCAGCCTGCGCGAAATTTCCGGCTTCCTGCAGGCGGCATTGCCGGAAAGCGCATTGAATCAGCTGGATGCCCAGCTAGCCAAAATCCCGGTTGAATAACCCAAAGGAGCTTATCATGCTGGTTATTGAATATCCCAAATGCTCTACCTGCCAAAAGGCCAAATGCTGGCTGGATGAAAACGGCGTTGCTTACACCGACCGCCATATTCTGGAGCAGCCCCCCACCTATGAAGAGCTGAAAGAATGGTACGCTCGCAGCGGGCTGCCCCTGCGCCGCTTTTTTAATACAAGCGGCCTGAAATATAAATCGCTTGCCCTGAAAGACAAACTGCCCACCATGACCGAGGATGAGCAGCTGCACCTGCTTGCCACAGATGGCATGCTTGTCAAGCGGCCTTTGGTGGTCGGGGATGATTTTGTCCTTGTCGGATTCAAGCCTGACGAGTGGGCCAGCACCCTGAAATAATCCACCTTCTAAATAGCAAAGCAAAAACAGCACCGCAGTTTGTTGCACACACAGTCAAGTAAGACGATGTGCACGGCAAAGATTGCGGTGCTGTTCTGTTTTTATTCTTCCCAAAACTGCCAGAGTTCCCGTTCCAGCTTTTCTGTATCATAAATCATTTTCAGGTGGCTCCAATGCGGGGGCATCAGGCGGCGGTAGTCCGGCATGGCAAAGCGGTTATCGATCAGCAGCACCACGCCTTTGTCCCGCGGGGTGCGGATCACACGCCCGGCGGCTTGCAGCACCTTGTTCATGCCGGGGTAACGGTAGGCGTAGTCAAAGCCGGAACCGCGTGTCTGCTCAAAATAGTCCCGCAGCTGCTCCTGCCGGGGTCCAACCTGCGGCAGCCCTGGGCCCACGATGCCTACACCAATCAGCCGGTCGCCGGCCAGGTCAACGCCCTCCCCAAATACGCCGCCCATCACGGCAAAGCCAAGCAGGGGTTGGCTGGGGCCCGGCACAAACTGGGCCAAAAAGGCCGCTTTCTGCTGTTCATCCATCGCGTTTTCCTGCTTGATGCAGTTGATTTCCGGGCAGTGCTCCTTGAACTGTGCATAAGCCTGCTCCATATACGCATAACTGGGGAAAAACGCCAGATAATTCCCGCAGCGCGCCCGCACCATCGTCGCCAGGCTTTCCGCCACAATGGCAAGGCTTGCATCCCTGTCCTTATACCGGGTGCTGACATTGCCGATGCAGAACAGTCCCTGATTGCCCGCGGGGAAGGGGCTGCGCAGGGCAACGGCCCGTGCTTCCGGCACGCCGCACAGGTCCTTATAATAACTGGCGGGGGCCAGCGTTGCACTGAACAGCACCGCGGCGCGCCCCAGGGCAAAACTATCCGCCAAAAAGGCGCTGGGGTCAAGGCAGAGCTGCGCTGCACGCACCTCGCTGCCGGATGCCGTGATTTGCAGCACAAAATGATCGTCAAAGGTATCCGCTACGCGCAGCCAGGCCCGCACATCAAAATACAACTGCAGCAGTGCCGTGTGGGTTTCATCCGGTTCTCGGTGGTCGTCCAGCCATGCTTCCAACGGTTCACACAGGCGGTTCAGAAGGTGATCAAACTCCTCGCTGCGCTCTTTTAGAAAGAATGTTTTGCCAAACCGTCCATCTCTGGCGGCAGTTTCTTCCTCGGCACGGTGGCGCCATTCAATAAATACATCATTTACTTTGGTCAGAGCGTTTTTCAGGCTGCTTTTGCCTTTGCCCAACAGCTTCTTCGCTTCATAAAAGCTGGTTTTGGTCAGGGCAGCACTGTGCATTTCCCGCGCACGCCCCGGCAGGTTGTGCGCTTCGTCCACCAGGAAGATATAATCCCCGGCAGATTCAAAAAATCGCACCAGATGTACAACCGGATCAAACAGATAATTGTAATCCCCAATAATCACATCGCTCCACAGGCTGCTGTCCAACCCCAGCTCAAAGGGGCATACCATGTAGCGTTCTGCATATTCCTGCAAGGTTTCCGCCGTCAGGCAGGGGACATCCAGCACATCCCAGAGAGCGCCTTTGATGCGGGCATAATACCCGTTGGCATAGGGGCAGGCTTCCGGGGTACACTCCCGCGTCTCACACAGGCAGATCTTGTCTTTCGCTGTCAGCGTTACACTGCGCAGGTGCAGTTCCGGCTCGGTATCACGCAGGATAGCCAGTGCGTTTTCCGCTGCCGTACGGGTTGTGCCGCGGGCCGTTAAATAAAAAATCGGTCCCACACTCTCATTGCCCATAGATTTCAGGGCAGGGAACAGCACGCTCATGGATTTACCAATCCCGGTTGGTGCCTGGCACAAAAGCCGGCCGCCGTCCCGGCACACTTTGTATACCTCGCCCGCCATCGCGCGCTGCCCGGGGCGATACGCAGGGAAAGGAAACTGCATGGCCTGCAAATCCGAGTTCCGGGCTTTTTTCCACTCAACCGCCCGCCGCGCCCAGGGGGCATATTCCGCCAGCAGGGCTTCCACTTCCTCCTGCAGCTGCTGCGCGGTGTAATGCCGCTCAAACCGCAGAATCAGCTCTTCATCTACCTGGAAATAGGTCAGCTGAACCCGCATCTCTTCCAACTCATGCTGTGCCGCATAAATTGCTGCGTACACAATAGCCTGTGCCCAGTGCTCCGGTGCAAAATCCGGGGTAATATCTGCCGCCGGGCATGCGGTGGTCTTGATCTCATCCACCACGGTAACACCGTCCGCTGCGGTAAAAATGCCATCGGCGCGGCCTTCCAGCGTAAATTCAATTTCTTCATACGCAAAAATACCGCGAAGAAATACCTCCGCGGCGTAATCGGCATGTTCTTTTACAGCGGCGCGCTGCAATTTGCGGTGGATGCGTGCGCCCTCATTGGCGCGGTCAAAGCCGGTAAAGCGGTTGTCAATGCTGCCAGCCCGGCGCAAGAATTCCACCAGCTGGCGCACCGGCAGCGTGATTTGTATTGGGGATACAGGTTCCTGCAAGGGCTCGTCCTCCTGTCAGGGGCAGTCAGCTGCGGTTATAGGTATGGTCACACACCTGCTCAATTTTCTCGCGCAGGGCTACAAAATCTTCAAACGCGGATATTTTGCTTTTTGGGTTGCGCAGCAGCGCTGCCGGGTGCAGAGTTGCCATAAACAATGTGCCCTGCTTATCAAAAAACTTACCGTGGTCCCGCGTGACAGAAAAGTCTTTTCCAATCATCTGCTGGGCGGCAATGCGGCCTAAGCACACCACAATTTTTGGGCGCAGCAGCCGGAACTGCATGCGCAGCCACGGGAGGCAGGCGGCGGATTCTTCCGGGGCAGGGTCGCGGTTTTCTGGCGGGCGGCACTTAACAATATTGGCAATATAAATATTTTTGCTGCGGTCAAGGTCAATCGCTTCCAGGTAATGGTCCAGCAGCTGGCCGCTGCGGCCCACAAACGGCAGGCCTTGTGCGTCCTCGTTGGCGCCGGGGCCTTCGCCCACAAAAAGAACCTCGGCGTCCGGCACCCCCTGCCCAAACACCACATGGGTGCGGGTCTCACACAATCCGCAGCGCTGGCACGCCAGGCATTGCTGTTTCAGCTCATCAAAATTCATGAATATCCCTCGTATTGCCCCCTTGCACAGGGGACTATAATATAATAAAAGACAACCGCTGCCCAAACAGTGGTAAAAAGGAGCTATCATTTATGCATCCAGACGCCTTGGCCGCCCGGCTGGCCTGTATCCTGCTGGGTTATCTGTTCGGCAGTTTTCTTACGGCAGAAGTTGTCGCCCGCGTTGTTTCCGGCAAAAGTGCGCGGCAGCTTGGCACCGGCAACCCCGGCATGGCTAATATCATGGCCCAACTGGGCAAGGGGGCCGGGCTGCTAACCCTGGCAGGTGATACGTTAAAAACGGTTGCTGCCTGCGGTGCGGCGTATTATGCTACGGCACCACTGATCGGGCAGGCATCGATTTTATATGCCGGGCTTGGCGCAGTGCTGGGCCATAACTATCCCGCATGGGCAAGGTTCCGCGGCGGCAAGGGGGTTGCGGTAACCTGCGTTTGGCTCGTTTTGTATCTTCCGTTTTGGGGCACGCTTTGCTGCATCGCTGGCGGGGTACTGGTCCTGTGGCTCGGCTACCTGCCGTTGGGGGCTGTGGTGATCCCAGCGCTGGCCATCCTGCCCGCGTGGCTTTCCTATGGCCCAGAAAGCGGCATTCTAACTTTGGCCCTGGCCATCATTATGTTCAGCCGCCACTACCACGGCCTGCTGCGGATTCGGCAGGGGACAGAGCCCCGATTTTTCCAACGCCGCAATCCAAAATAAACAACTTTATCATAGCATATTTTCACCAGCCTGAAAAGCTGTAAACACATGAAAAAGCGATATGATCTTAGAACCATCCAGTCATGCCGTTGCCGTCCGATTTTGAGGTGAAATCTCACAATCTAAACTATTTATACCGTAATTGCCCATAAAAACAGCAGAACAACAGAAACCCCAACAATCCCAAGGTAATAAGTTTGTGTAACTTGGTGCCTTGCGTTATTGACATATCAGAATTACAATATAATTATTACGGAATTGTAAAATGGAGGCAAACTGAAAATGAAGTATTACTTGGCTTACGGTCCCAACCTCAACCTGGTGCAGATGCGCCAGCGTTGCCCCAATGCCCGTGTGGTCGGGTATACATATTTATTCGGTGCGCGCCTGGTCTTCCGTGGTTCCAAGAACGGCTGCTTTTTGACCACGGATTTTCAGCAGCCCTGGTGCCCGTCTATGGTGGGCTGCGGGGTTTATGAGATTTCTGATAAAGATGAGCAGGCTCTGGATGTCTATGCGGGGGTTCCTTATTTCTACCAGAAGCAGACAATGCAGGTACAGTGCGTCTGGGACGTCACTACGCGACGGGAAGTTCTGCATAATATTGAAGCAATCCTTTACACCCTGCCCGCCAGCCACCCCTTGGGTGTTCCTTCCCGCCGCTATCTGCAGGAGTGCAAGAGCGGGTATGATGACTTTCATTTCAGCTTCCTTCCGCTGCGCCAAGCTCTGATTGACAGCAGCCCGGAGCCGCACACGAAGTAAAGGAAACACTTTTGTGTGAAAGAAAAGGCAAAAGCAAAAGATAGGCAAGCGGGAAGCGACGTTCTACCGTTTTGTTTCTTGCTTTGCGAAACAAATTTGAAAAAATTAAAAAAATATGAAAATATCTGTTGACAAAAGTGGTACTGCTGGTTATAATAATACTCGTCGCCGGTGAGGCGGCCAAACAAAATAAGCGGATGTGGCGGAACTGGCAGACGCGCTAGATTCAGGTTCTAGTTCCCTTAAAAGAGTGTGGGTTCAAATCCCTTCATCCGCACCATGACGAATGTTCTTACAGCATTTAGCTGTCAAAGAACATTCGTCATTTTTTATTTGCTAAATAGCGACATCACAGGGGGCGTAGTTCACAACTACGCCTTTTCTTGTATTCACCGACACATCAGGTGTCGGCAAAGGAAGTGCGCTTGGAATCTCGATGGTGCCCACGCAGTTGTAGTGAATGCGGAGCCGCTGCTCCCATACACCGTTGACCTTTTCTGCATTGAACACTTCGATTTTTTCCACCAGTTCATTCAGCATCCGGGGTGTCAGCTTTTTTGCTCTGGTGTACTTGCGAACCAGACTGATGAACATATCCGTTGTCATGGTGCGGCTGCTCTGCTTTTCGATTTCGGAGCGGAGCTGTTTGATTTTCTCGGTCAGCTCCTTTTGCTCGTCCTCATATCTCCGGGACATTCTGGAAAAGCGTTCGTCAGAGATTTTGCCGGAAACATTGTCCTCATAGATGCGCTCAAAGAGGCCGTCCAGTTCTTCATCACGGGCAAGGAGTGCTTTCAACTCTTTCTCTTTCAGCTTGCGGTCGGCTTCGTCCGCCTGCTGGGAGTGCCCGATAACAGCCTTCAAAAAGTCGTCCTCATAGAGGCTGGCAAACTTGGTCAGCCGCCGAATCTCGCCCAGCACCACTTCTTCCAGAAAGTCTACCCTGATGTAGTGGGTGGATTGGCAGGTGCCACGGTTGCCCTTGTAGTTGGAGCAGTTGAAATACTTGATTTCCGGGTTGCCCTGATTGAAGTGGAAGTGCAGATTGCAGCCGCAGTCTGCGCAGACAAGCAGGCCGGAGAACATATTGTGTTCTCCGTTGCTGGTACGACGTTTGCGCATCTTTCCGCGTTTCTGCTGTACCTGTTCAAATACGGCACGTTCAATAATGGGCTCGTGAACATCTTGGAACACTACCCAATTTTCCGGGTCGTTATGAATCCGCTTCTTGTTCTTGTAGGACTTGGAGTAGGTTTTGAAGTTCAGAACATCACCACAATACTCCTGCTGGTACAGAAGATGGGTAATCGTGGAGCCATTCCACTTGGTGGCGGGGCGCGTCTTGGTCTTTCCGGGACGGCCGATGCCTTTCTGAATCCAGTAGGCCTGCGGCGTCAGGATGCCTTCCTTTTCAAACTGGGTGGCAATCTGTTCCGTACCAAAGCCCTCCAACGTCATATCAAAAATGCGCCGGACAACTTGTGCAGCTTCTTCATCAATGACCCAATGCTTGGGATTGTTCGGGTCCTTGATATATCCATAGGGAGGAAGTCCCATCGGTTCGCCGGAGTTGCCTTTGATTTTATTACTGATACGGCGTTTCTTGCTGATGTCACGGGCATACCACTCATTGAACAGGTTTCGGATGGGTGCCAGTTCATTTTCTCCCTCGGCCGTGTCGATGTTGTCCGAAACGGCAACAAGTCGGATGTCATGGTCTGGGAAAAATTCTTCTGTCAGCCGCCCGACCTCGATATAGTTTCGGCCCAGACGGGAAAGGTCTTTGACGAACACAGCGGAGGCTTTCCCTTGTTCAAGCTGCTGCATCATTTCAACGAAACCGGGACGGTTCATGGTCACGCCGGAAATGCCATCATCCAGAAAGTGAACCAGATTGGTATAGCCTTTTTCTTTTGCAACTTTGGTGAGTAGCTTCTTTTGGTTGCCGATGCTGTAACTCTCGCCCTCCAAATTATCATCACGGGAAAGACGCTCATAGAGAAAAGCGGTTGCTTCACGGGATTTCTTGTTACTCGACTGTTTCATACTCGCTCCTTTCTTGGGACAGTCGAATAGCAAATTCACTTGTACACCTATATTATAACACAATCCGCTTTCTCTGTCCGCTGCCTCCCGAAAGGTCATTATAATTTTTCGCTTTCGGATTTCATCAGCCGGAGAAGAACTTCTCCTAAGGTCTGGGAGCTTTCTTCTTTGAACACCGGCTCAACGATAAAGGAACGATTGCCAATACGATAAGTCGAATCCAGAGTAAGCATCTCTGGATTTTTTGTTTTTTCAGGGTTTGTCTTTTTCGCTTGCATCGTAAAAATCCCCTTTCACAAAATAAAAAATGAGCCAACGGACGGCTGCTGGCAGCAGCCCACG
>OLNQ01003986.1_pt1 | contig 11478 bp, 7 predicted proteins | sample 1672821 | NCBI WGS metagenome assembly OLNQ01 (sample SAMEA3136727, study PRJEB25190) | human gut metagenome | biome: human gut; feature: human-associated habitat; material: faeces | place: Austria | collected 2013 | reverse complement strand
AAGAAGAGGGATATATGTTGCCTTTCCCGATGTACACCGATTATTCCTATCAATAGATGATTGTCAAAAGCACCATATATGTCAAGCGTATTCATCAACGATGTGTCATACACGAAGCTTTTAAAGGTTTCAATACCTTCTTGGGTGAAATCATTCCTTTCCATGCATACTTGATAAGATAAATCGGCAGCATTGTTATATTCTTCTTGTGTTAATTTACGTATCATATCAATATTATTAAATAGTGAATGCAAAATACGGAAGAATAAATAAAAAAGGTCTTGACAATTGTCAAGACCCTAATATAAAGTATGTTAAAGGATAAGTTATTTCTTCAGTTTGCAACGTATACGACTAACAGTTTCCGGTGTGACTTGCAAGAAAGAGGCTATCTCTTTTAACGTAATATATTCTTGAATGTCGGGACATCTGTTCAATAAATCAAGATAAAGTTCTTCCGTAGTTTTACAGTACATATCCAATAATCTATGATACATTAACGAGTAGGATTGTTCGACAAGAGCGCACTTTATTTGTGCTGTCTCGGCATTTGTAGCAAAAAAATCCTCTAACTTTGAATACGGTAGATAGTAAATCTTTGAATCGCAAACAGCTTCAATTGTTACTAATGACGGTTGATTAGGTTCTATAAGTGTACATAAACTTCCTGCAAATTCTTCGGAGAAAGTATATCCTACTATATGTATATTTCCTCTTTCATCCACACGGGTATATCTCAATAAACCGTTTTCAATATAAGCCCCCCGGCAGTTCATTTTACCTTGAATAGAGAACTGTTCGCCCTTTTTGAGTTCAATATAAGTGCCATGTTCCAAAAAGAACAGCTTTAGCTGTTCTAATTTCGAATGGTTGGCAAATTGCAAATTAAATTGTTTCATGTTAAATCATTCATTTATTGAAATCATTAGTTCACACAAAATTATAGCAAATTCGCTAAATGACAAAATTTTTAGTGCAAGGTGCAAGTATATATTTATATATAGCTTGCACCTTGCACTAATCGCAGAAGATTTATTATCAATGATTTGCGTATTTCAAAAGAAAGACTTATCTTTGAACCCGAAAGTTAGGCAGACAAACAGCGGTCAAAGTTGGACAAGCCCAACGTCTGAAAATCGTTACTGTTTCGTTACCTATTTGAAATTTTGGAATATAAGACATTGTAGCATAAGTGGTTAGAGTTATAGGTTCAAAAACCTGTCTCTCCGCGGTTGACATTGATAATCAGTGTTTTAAGAGGAGTTTACCCGGCTTTACATCATGAATGTAAGGCCGGGTTTCTTTTAATGATGTTAGTGTTTGAATGAGTCGTCTCTTTTTATATGCTCCCCCGATGTTATTTTGTTATATGGCAAATAGTTCTATATAATTTTATTTGTTTACTTTTATTGTATTTAGAAAGTTTCATATAGCTTCAGTTACTTAGTTTTCAATAGAAGTAAATCACTTCTATTTTTCAGTTTCTCATTTGTTGTTACTCGTAAATTATATCTTTTGAGCTATATTAATTTAATATTAATCTGAGATTAATTTTATTTGGACTGCTTTTTTAAGGGTTTTCCGTTTCCTTTGTGTTCAAAAATCAAAGTATTTAATTCAAACCAATATTGATAGAATGAAAAGGAATATGACTTTAAAAAGTTTGCTGTTGGTTGTGTGTGCGTTGTCCGGAAATGTTTTTGGACAAAGCACATTGAGTAATGGCAAGTTGGTGTATAATTATCCATTTGCACCAAGTGAGGGTATTGTGAACCGAATGGAAAAGGAATATAGGTCGGAAGTGTGCTTGAATGGTTTCTGGGACTTTCAACCGGTTTCATTGCCGTCAACCTATGTGCAAGGAAAAGGAGTGGCTCCTGAATTATCTTTACCGGAAGAAAAACAATGGAGTGATATTAGGATAAAAATACCTTCACCTTGGAACATAAACGCTTTTGCGAATAGAAATCTTGAAGGGCCAGACCATCGTAACTACCCGTCTTATCCAAAGGAATGGGAACAAGTGAAGATGGCTTGGATGAGGAAAAAAGTTACTATACCTACCGAATGGACTGGACAACAGATAAAACTTTATTTTGAAGCAGTGGCCGGCGCAACGGAAGTTTATATTAATAAGGAGAAAGTTGGTGAGAACTTTGACCTCTTTCTGCCTTTTAGTATCGATATTACAGATAAAGTAAATGCAGGTGAAACAGTTGAAGTATTGGTAGGAGTGCGTAGCCAGTCCCTATTTGAGGATAATTCTACAATTGGACGCCGTATTGTACCGGCTGGCTCTATGTGGGGATATCACATTGCCGGTATTTGGCAGGATGTGTATCTACTGGCCTTACCTAAGGTGCATGTGGAAGACATATTTGTGAAACCTCTAGTATCTAAAGGAATACTGGAATTGGAAGTGACTGTGCAAAATAATATGGCAAAAAAGGCTGATTTGCAGGTTCAGGGTGATATTAACGAATGGGTTAATTTAGCTGGAACAGATGTTAACTCTGCTCCGCTTCCGGTTTGGAAGTTAGGGAAAAAAGTATTGGAAGTGAAAGCTGTGAAAGTGTCTGTTCCGGCTAATGCTTCTACAAAAGTAGTACTACAAGTGCCTGTTTCAGATGAATTGAGATTTTGGACTCCAGAATGTCCTAATCTTTATGCACTGTTGCTGTCTCTAAAAGTGAAAAAACAAAATTTAGATGTAAAATATGAGCGTTTTGGTTGGCGTGAGTGGACATTGAATGGTACTGTTCAATGTTTGAATGGTAAACCGTATCAACTGAGAGGTGACTCTTGGCATTTTATGGGGATTCCGCAGATGACTCGTAGATATGCTTGGGCTTGGTTTACAGCTATTAAAGGTATGAATGGAAATGCGGTTCGTCCTCATGCACAAGTTTATCCCCGTTTTTACTTGGACGTTGCGGATGAAATGGGTATTTGTGTGTTGAATGAAACTGCTAACTGGGCTAGTGATGGCGGTCCGAAGTTGGATTCTGAACTTTTCTGGAAAGCTTCGAAAGAACATTTGACGCGTTTTGTTCTTAGAGATCGTAATCATGCTTCTGTTTTTGGATGGAGTATCAGTAATGAAAATAAACCGGTAATTTTGCATGTATTCAACAGACCGGAGCTGATGACTCCTCAGAAAAAAGCTTGGGAGGAGTGGAGAAATATTGTGCGGTTGAATGATCCTACCCGCCCATGGGTTTCGTCGGATGGAGAGGATGATGGCGATGGTATATTGCCTGTCACTGTAGGGCATTATGGTGATATGAACTCAATGAAACGTTGGATTGAAATAGGTAAGCCTTGGGGAATTGGTGAACATAGTATGGCTTACTATGGTACACCGGAGCAGGTCGCAAAATATAACGGTGAAAGAGCTTATGAATCTCAGCTTGGACGTATGGAGGGATTGGCAAATGAGTGTTATCATTTGTTGGCCAATCAACGTTCTATGGATGCTTCTTACAGTACAGTGTTCAACATGGCATGGTATTCTTTGAAACCTTTGCCGCTGGGTAAAAAAGATTTGACTTCAAAACCGGATATCAGCCGGGATGGTGTTTTCTTTACAGAATATAAGGAGGGAGTACCAGGCGTACAACCGGAACGTGTAGGACCTTATTGTACTACATTCAATCCGGGATATGATCCTAATCTGCCCTTGTATGACCCATGGCCTATGTATGATGCTATGCGTGCTGCCAATGCACCAAAGCATCCTGCTTGGTCGTCATATGCTGAGATTGATAAAAAGCAGTATGAGGCTCCGGAAGCGTTTCCTTCTGAGAAGTATAAGGAAATTATTTTTATAGGAAGAAAGGATAGTAAATTGAAAGGTATAATGGATGCACAAGGGGTGAAGTTTTCTACTAAAATAACTGCTCCTGCACAAATGATTTATATTGTAGATGGTACTTATGATCTGCCTGCCGCAGAAAAGAAGAGCATGTTGGTCAATCTTGCTAAAGGAGCCGATGTTTGGATATGGGGACTGACCCCTGAAACGGTAGATGTGTATAATGAGATACTGCCCCTTTCTGTAACGTTGGATAATTTGAAGCGTTCATCTTTCCTGCCGGTTCAGAAATCATGGATACGTGGGTTGAATAATTCAGATTTCTATTTCTGTGAACTTCAGCGGGCGGATGCTTCGGAATATTCTTTGAAAGGGGCCTTGGTAGAGGAAGGAGAGGTCTTGTTGAATGCTTGTAAAACGGATTGGAGAGCCTGGAACAAACGTCCGGAAGAGATAAAGACAGCTGGTACCATACGAAGCGAATATGAATGTACAGCTGCCACTCCTGTATTCGTGAGATATCAAAATGGGGCTTCCTGTTTTTACATCAGTACACTGAAAGAATTTACGAACTCAGAAAAGGGGTACAATACATTAAGGGCAATCTTGAAAAATGCAGGCATTGACTGCCAAGAGATTGAAGTAAAATCGAACGAGCTTTTTTTCTTACGTGATAATCAACTGGTTTTTCCTGCTGCTGTGAGAGATAAACTGATAAAAACAACTATGGGGCGGACTTTGGACATTTATGTGTTTAGTCCTCGTCCTCTGAATGATTTGCTGATAGAGCCCAATATGCCTAAACTGACATTAGTTGTGAAAACTAAAAAATGCCAGCTTTCTATTAATGATGAAGTATATGCAGCTGCCGAGAAAAATAGATATGAAGTTACTTATAAGGAGCTACCTCTATTGCAGGGTTGGAATAAAATAAGTATTGCAATCGGAGAAAATGATAAGAATGAATTCAGTGGTAGTTTTAGGTGTGATAACAGAAATGAATTCCTTCCTTCATTGAAAGCGTCATTTGTAAATCCTGAAGCAAAATAGTAGGTAAATAGATTGAAATTTAGGTATAGCTTATAGATTATCTTAAAAACGCCTTCGCTTTACAGTGGCTATACCTTTCCGCCGTTCGAAAGGTTTTCTGTGGAAAGGTATAGAGATAATCTATGTTCTGCCTTCCGGGCTTGGATTGGGCCGCACTATAAAATATTTTGTGTAAATGGAAAAATGGAGGTCCATCGTGCATTACGACATACCTCCTTATATTTAGGGACATTCAGTAAATAGCATAAGATTAGCCAACTAATTCATACTTAAAGTATTGCAAATTAGTTGGCTTTTTTGTATCTTTAGGTATTCCCCCGAAAATAAGGTTTGGCAGCCAAAACGGGGGAAATCCCCGGACTAAGATATGGCTAAGATACAAAATATTTCAGAGATTCACCCTACTTAGGGCTTTACAGAATTTGATATTCAGGAAAAATATCGCAAGAGTTTTAATGAGAGTGAGCTTGGCAGGCTTCATTCCGTTTTTCCGTTTGAGCGTATGGCAAAAGAAGCAGGTCTGTCGGAACAGCGTCTAGGACGCAAGAACATTTTCAGTCCTTGTGCAAAGATCAGTCTTATGGTACTGAAGGCCTACACTGGCTTTTCCGACAGACAGCTGGTAGAACATCTTAACGGTAACATACACTATCAGATGTTCTGTGGAGTTATGATAGATCCATCCAACCCTATAACCAACTAAAAGATAGTCAGCGATATCCGTAACGAGATAGCCTCCCGTTTTGACATTGACGCTCTTCAGAAGGTCCTTGCCTTACATTGGAAGCCTTACCTTGAAAACCTTCACGTGTGTATGACTGATGCTACATGTTATGAAAGCCACATGCGTTTTCCTACAGACATGAAACTCCTTTGGGAAAGTATCGGATGGTTTTACAGGCATACCTGCCAGCATTGTAGGGATCTTGGCATAAGACGTCCGCGCAACAAATATACGGATGTTGCAAAATCCTATCTGTCTTACTGTAAGAAAAGAAAAAGGAAAGCTTCAAGGACAAGGATGCTCAAGCGCCGTATGATAAGGCTCCTTGAAAAGCTTATCATGCAGAAAGATGCGATTCATAGGGAGTACGGTGCTTCACTCCGATATACACAGGATTATCAGAAACGGCTTTCCATAGTTGGAAAGGTCTTGTACAGGAAAAGGAAATGTTTGAAGGCAGGAAGGTCAATGACCGTATTGTGAGCATTGACCGTCATTATATACGTCCCATCGTAAGAGGTAAGGAAACAAAGACCGTTGAGTTCGGTGCAAAAGTCAACAACATACAGATAGACTGAATATCTTTCATCGAGCACATCTCGTTCAAGGCGTTCAATGAGGGTATACGCCTTAAGGACTGTATCCGTGTGCAGCAGAAGCTTATGAGCGTTAGGGTAAGATGCGTGGCTGCCGACTCCATATATGCTAATAATGCCAACAGAAAGTTCTGCACGAAATATGGGATATCCATTTCCTTCGTGCGCAAGGGAAGGGCGGCAAAGGACGAGCAGTTGAGAAAGGTTCTCAGAAGTGAACTCTCAAATGAGAGAGCCACCCGGCTTGAAGGTAGCTTCGGCACTCAGAAACAACATTACTCACTCTCAAGAATAAAGGCGCGGAACAGGAAGACGGAAATCCTGTGGATCTTCTTCGGAATACATACGGCAAATGCCGTACAGATGATAGACAAGATCAAAAACAGACTGGATAAAGTTGCATGACATGGTTTTACAGACTGAATCAGAAGAGGTCATCAGACTTCTTCCGCAACATCATGTCTTGCCGGATAAGTTCAGGCGAGAAAACATAGAAAAAATACAATAAAAAGGGCATATGAAGTGATTATGGTCCATCATCTTCATATGCCATCTTAGTTTTTAGGGGCATTTACTGAATATCCCATGTTATTGAAGGCAATGGCTGTATATGACATTATTCCTTATATTCAGGCAGTTACGATTCCTGTCAATCTGCAATCTCAAACCGCACAAGCATGGAGTATTTCTTTTTAATTGTACGGAAGCTGTCAAATGAAACGGCATTGGAGGAGAGCACATTACTCTGTGAGAAAGGAAGGCTGCTACCTGCTTCGTCTTCTACAATACGTATTACCGGTCCCAATTTTTTGTCCAATGCCTCCACCAGATAGGCCGCTTTCCTCTGCGCCGCTTTCAAGGCCGCAATTTTTCCTTTTTGATGGTAGGACAACATGTCCCTGTTTTCCAGTTCACCGATGCGCATGGTATGGATACCTCTGGTATCCATACGTTTGAGGATTTCATCGATCTGTTTGAAATCCAGTAACGTGATATCGAAGGTCTTGGCCACTAGAAAGTCCTGCCCTTGCTTGCGCCAATAATCACCGATCTCCTGCGTACGGACGGCATCCGGGGAGATACCCGCGTCATGCAGCACTTCCCGCAGTCCCTGTTCGATCCGGTCCAAAGAAACCTTTGTACGATATTCCTCCGGTTTGGACCTGCCATCAAACTCCTCCTCGAAGTATTCACGGATTTCGATAATGTAATGAATCCTGTCCGGCACGATCTCTATCTCGGATGTCCCGGTCACTTCAATGTAGCGTCCGTCTGCCTGCGCCTGTACCTGTGACAGGCCGGCTAGCGGCAGGAGCATTGCCAATAATAATAGTCTTGTTATCATAAGCGGTTGTATTTATTTTACTTCAAATTCCGTATCCATATAAATTTCGAGTTGCAGTCCTATTCGGTATTTTCCTGAAAGAACCTGCCTGCTTGGAATCGTTCCTTGTCGTTTCTGTCTGTTATCCGGCTGACATACCATGAGACAGGAATGGTAAACAGGATCGCTTCTCCACCTTTTAAACGGGCACGGCTTTTCATATAGTTCGCTTCTCCTACCCAACCGGAACGGGCAAAGGGATGTACCATATATCGCTCGTCTGTACTTATACTAGGGAAAAAGACCGGTTGTACCTCCAGGTTTGTATGGTTTTTATATAAAAATACGTATGGAATCATTATCGGATGGTAATACCTTGGAAGCAAAGGCACCGTCCATTTCCGTCTCCTTTATGGAAACAATACTTTTACCTGTCAGATTGCAATAGGTATGGATGTTGGCAAACACATAAAAATTAGCCTGGTACCTGTTGGGCTTTAACGGATATTTAAACTCGGACATACGGATATGTTCGGGTAGCGTATCGCCTTTGGATAAATCTCTTCCTCCAATGGCGAATACAAGATTGTCTATAAAGGGGAAACCGAGCCATTTGCCATTTACCATCTGTTTGAGATTATGATATTCAAGCTCGGCTGTAGGGCCATCTATATTGATTATATCAAGCACAATCTCTTTTGTCCGAGGAGAATATACTGGTTGTCGTGTCCTGATTTTGTAGGCGTCCGCATGGGTGATGGTGACAGCGGGAAGCCTTTGTATGCGGATGCGGCTCTCATACTTTTCTATTTCCGACAGTGACAGCGGAAAATCGATATCCTGCGCTTGCAATTTGGGTAACAAGCAGAATAAATAAACTGATAACAAGTACGCTATTTTTTTCATACGCTTTGACTTTAAGGTTGTACAAACTTACATCTTCTGTTTATATATCTCCATTCTTCACTATCCCAATAATGTTTTTCGCCGTCAGACCCGGATACGACTTTTTGTTTTCCCGTAAATGTAACCTTAGCCTTTCCTCCCTCAAAAGGGTATGCAAACTTGAATTGGGGAGTAATGATTATGTGTCCCGACGAATCGGCAAAACCCATCAGGCCTTTCTCATCCATGATCCGGAACAACCCTTCCTTGACATAATCAGGTCCGTTATCACATTCGACTACATAAAAAAGTTTCTTGCCTGCATCGTTAATGCAGACTATCCTGGCATCTCTTGGCTTGTCTTCGTATACAAAGCCTATACCTTTGATGGTATCGGTTTGACAGAATTTATATCTGCCGTATGGCACAATGGTATCTCCACGCTCATTCAGATAACAGACCGGAACACCCGCTTCCAAACGAGGTTCAGGGGTACGGGCAATCAAGGTGGCATCATATCTCATCAAGACGGGTTGGTCGCAGGTGGAATAACCGGTAATAACCACATCCGCCTTCGGAAGGAGCGGCATGGTATCCAGTCTGTATTGAATGCATAGCGTATCCTTTCCGGGGCATAAGACAGTAGGTTCATTTCTAAGCGATTGTAAAACATCCAGTACCGATTTTCGGAATGTACGGGGCGTTTTACCAAGAATAGTGGCCGTGGTGATGTAACCATCCTGATTTACTTCGTAAGCAACTCGCAAGATACGGCCTTTGTTCTTCTTCTGCCAGACTATCGGGTATTTACATCGTCGGTTCAAAGTCTTGATAAGCCAGCTTTCATCCTGTAGCTCATCCAATGATTTATCCAGTCCGAAGATGCCGGGAGGTACTTCCTCGCGCCATGTTTTCCCGAATTTTTCATCCAGATAGCGGAACACTTCCCGGTTGTAGGCTGTCAACAGACGATTGGGCGTGTTTAAATAGCAATCCATCTTTCCGTTTTCTTTCAGGGGATAATAGCTATAATATTTGACTCCATACTTTTTCCAAAAGATATGTTCCCGTACTTTTTTGTCTTGTTCAATGGGTATGACCAGTTTTAGATTCGGGTGCCCTTTATTGATATATTCACGTGACAATTCCGGTGAACATACGTATTCTTCGATATAGTCATAAGGCAATGTCAATACCAGTTGTAAGGTGTCCGCGCATGTTGTTCCGGACACGGTGACGAGTGTGTCACAAGAATTCAAGCCAATAAATTCTGCCCGCAAAAGACATTGTCCTTTTTTTAAATGTTTTATTCTGAAAGTTCCTGTAGAATCAGTCAGCCAACCTTGAAAAGGCAATCCCTCTGCTCTCAGATTGGAACCGGTCAACGGTCTTTTTATAACATCATAGGGCGGAATCTGTCGCACTTCTTCCCCATAAACTTTACCTATAATGGAATATTCGGTTGTATCGTTATCCGTTTTGGATGGTAAATCATTTTTCTCCCAAATACCCAATACGCAGCTTGGAGGTTCCATGGTATATTTCCCGTTGATGAATAGTATCTCCCATGGATAAATACTTTTCAGTGTTTCTTTGAAAGCTTTCACTAATGGGTGGTTCCGGTCTTCAATGTTTTCTCCTTTGGGACGTATGAACAAAGTCCGGACATCAAAGTCCAGGAGATGTCCATCCGGGGTACATTGGATATTACGTATACTGAATATCAGCCGCTGTCCTTTGTACTTCGGGAAACGATGCCAGGGGAACCGCCGGATGATCTCATCTTGTGATTCTAAAATCTTTATTCCATGTTGTTTGAAATTATGGTATGTCCGTACACTTCGTATCCTGCCTTGCCTGAGTAGAATTACCTGTTCGGTTTCCATATTACGGTCGAAACCGGAGTGGACATAACGTACCAAATCACCTTTGCCGGCCCGTAGTTCACCGCTGAACCAGCGGGCAGGAATCCTTCCATTCTCATAATAAGGGGCAAAAAGTGTTTTCAGAGCGTCCGTATGGTAAATCAAAGTGGAATCTTTCCGGCTTGCCTTGTCATATACGCATATTTCCATACGTTGCAGGTAAAGGCAGCTGTCCTCTATTTTCCAAAAGGCCGTATAACCATCCCAGTTGGCGGTTGACATACAGTGATTTTCCGGAAGGAAATCCCTTAACCGTGCATATAGGGCGGAATCCTTGTCTATCGGTCTGGCCATCAGCCACCATTGCTCACCATTGATGTAAATGACATCACAAGACTGTCCCGTCGCCTTTATATACAAAAAGACGAATAGAAACAAGATTACGATAGAATATCTCTTTATACGCATGGACCTGTTTGACTTAATTGTTGCGCTATTCTTTTCAAAAATACAAAAAAAATATTCTGATTAAGATTAGACTGTTTCTTTTATGCTAAGTTTAAACGTTTTCACAACATATACGTGTTTCACTCTCATTCTTCTATGATTAGGCATACAGGCTCGGATATCGGTAACCTTTAGCCTCAAGTTCAGTTTCCTGGCAATCTGTAAAGAAATATAGATGCTTACGTCATCGCGGAGACGCTTACGGGCAAATCCGGACATCTGATGACATTTGATGACATCTGATGACAGCACTGAATTACAGTACGTTATTCCATTTTACATTCGCTGTCGAATTCAAATTTATGTCTCACCTAAATGATTCGACAATGAAGAGAAGAATCCTTTTTTCTGTGATGTGTGCGGTTATTGCCGCCAGTGTTTTTGCGCAGGGCCAAGGTCAGGGCCTTGCCGGTATCAACGAGGCGACCAGTCTCATGACCTCGTATTTCGATCCCGCCACTAAGCTGTGCTACGCCATCGGGGCCGTCCTGGGGCTGGTGGGCGGTATCAAGACCTACGGCAAGTTCTCCAGTGGCGATCCTGATACCTCGAAGACAGCCGCCAGCTGGTTCTTCGCGTGTATCTTCCTGATCGTAGCCGCCACCATCCTGCGTTCCTTCTTCCTCTAGAGGCATGAGGTATCCGGTAAACAAAGGCGCGGGCAATCCCGTCGAGTTCAAGGGGCTCAAGTCTCAATACCTGTTCGTTTTCGC
>OLNQ01003977.1_pt1 | contig 11503 bp, 9 predicted proteins | sample 1672821 | NCBI WGS metagenome assembly OLNQ01 (sample SAMEA3136727, study PRJEB25190) | human gut metagenome | biome: human gut; feature: human-associated habitat; material: faeces | place: Austria | collected 2013 | reverse complement strand
AATACGGTCGGGATTTTTTTCTTTTCGTTTTCAGCAAACCAAGAAACCAGTTTCAGCCCGAAAATGCCGTCTTTTTTCATCCAGCCTGACTTGATATCCATCTCTGCCTTATCGTGTTCAAATTCTTCAAAGACAAGCGGGAATACCTCGGTGTCGCCCAGAGACTTCGCTCTGTACACATCTTTGACGGTTTCGATGACCTTTCCCATTTTGAGAATCTTCATCGTTTCTTCCATCTTCAGAACTTTGATGTTGAACATACACTGTGCCTCCTTTTTGTTTTTTAATTGGTCTATGACCATTATATCGGCTTTTTCATACCGGATTTTTAGTATCTTTCCGATTTTCGGACGCTTCTTTTAGAATTTTTACAAACCATTTTGGAGAGACTATGTTAAAATATTATTAAGAAAGAAAAGTTCACAGGCAGACGGCCGACAGAATTATAGAACATCATACAGGAGGTTTTTCATGAGTATCAGTATTGAAAACATCTGTAATCTGGAAAGATTCTCAGGACTGGAGATTGTTGCGGGAGATAAGGGCAGAAACAATATTGTCACCAGCGGCGGCATGCTGGACTTCGAGTTCTGCACAGACTTGGATTCCTCACAATTTGATTACTATCAACCCAAAAGCTTTGTCATGACATCTCTGCTCTTTGCCAAAAATGAACCGGAGGCGATCCTTCCGGCAGTCAAATATCTGAAAGAGCATGAAGTCAGTGCCTTTGGCTATAAAACTGTTTTTTATGATACCTTGCCGGAAGATGTGCTCGCTTATGCAGAAGAGAATCATTTTCCGATCGTCAAGATCCCGCTGCATGTCTTCATGGATGATATCATCTTTGAGATCGTGGAGGCGGTGCGGACCGATGACGAAAATTTCTTTTCGGAAAGCAATCTCCAAAAAATGATTGACAAAGAACTTCCCAAGTCGCAACTCTACTACTACACAAAAAATGTGTCGCTCAAATTCAAGGACTATGCGATCTGCGTCTATATCAAAGGGGACAATCAGCATTTTCGTCCGAATATCGAACGTTACATGAACAGCTTTTATATGAACAACAGCCTCAACACAAAAGCCATGATCTGTCGCTATCGTGACGGTCTGTTCGCGATTTTAACTTCAAGGCATAATGATATGTACAAGTTTGAACTGATCTTAAAAGAGCTGCTTGAATTTTTATCCCTAGACGAAAAGGATCTATGCATCAACTGCAGTCAGATCCATTATCCATATGAAGATCTGGATCTGTGTTTTCGCGAAAGCTATCACACCTACCTGGCCGCATTGGCCAGCGAACAGAATTTCCGTTACTATACGAAGATCGGCACCTATCAGTTTCTGATCCCGCAGATGGATTCCAAGCTGATGCGCAATTATATGCGTACCTATATTTCACCGTTGGCTGACAAGCCGGAGTTGTTCGATACCTTAAAAGAATATGTACTTTGCCAGGGAGAAGTCTTTACAACTGCGGATAAACTGTCTTGTCACCACAATACCATTCGATACCGCATCGCGAAGATCAAAGAGCTGCTGGCCTGTGAGCAACTGAGCGATCAAGAGTTCTACAGCAATATCGCGATTGCCGTTCGCTTATATCTTCTCAAAGAAGCAAAAACTGCCGATTAATCCGGCAGTCTTTGCTTCTTTAAGGAAGTTGTAAAAGTATTATCTTGTTGCTAAATTTTATAGAATTTCGGTTTTCGCTGCTCATATACAGCATAGTACTTTAAGCCACATTCCTTCACCATTTCCCCTGCCGCTGCAAAACAAGATCCTAAATCAGCAGCAACATGAGAGTCTGCGCCGAAAGTAATGATCTCTCCGCCCAGTTCCGCATAGCGCTGAATAATTTCTTTCTTCGGATTCGTCAATTGCAGAGACTTCATACGCGAAGTGTTGACTTCAATCCCTCGACCGCTTCGGATTAATTCCGTTAAAATTGGATCCAGAACATCGGCATACGTCTCATAAGAGAAAGTTTCAATTGCGTTTGGTGCATAGCGAAAGATAAAATCCAAGTGTCCCACAACATCAAAATCTGTAAAAGTTTTTATGTTTTTATATTCTTCTTCGAAATAGGATTTACAAATCTCTATCGTTGGCAAACCTTGCTCCTGATAGATACGCAAATCATCTGCGCCATGCCTATGGAAGTTGTGTGTCGAACCTATGACAAAATCAAAAGGATAGCTCTTTACATATCGGTATAGTTTATCCGTCAAGTGTGGCTGAAGTCCAAGTTCCACGCCGATCAGCAAACGGATTTGGTCTTGGTATTTTTCTCTGACGAACTGCAGATCCTCTATATATTCTTCTGTCCGATCCACATCACCAATCAAAAAAGTATAGTTGTCCGGCGGAAATACCGGCTGATCATAGTCCTGATGATCCGTTATGCAAAGAAACTTCATGCCAAGTCTGATCGCCTGTTCGACCTGTGCGCACACAGATTCTTTTGAATCACTGGTCCATTTTGTATGTATGTGCATATCACAAATCATACGAAATATTTCCTCCTATCTGCTAGTCTTCTTCTTTTTCTAACGGTTTCATGCAGATTCCGGTGGCGGCATACACATAAGCCAAAATCCAAATGATATAACTACAGAGGCTGGAAATCAATGATATCATCATATTTCGAGAATTTGCCAAAGATTTAAATAGTCTTGCGAACAAAATTGGTCGTACTGCGGATAAGCTCAGTGATATGAAAGTAAAAAGTATCGAGTAAACAAATTTACAACTTCATACAGCAAAAAGACTGCCAAGCTGATAAACTTCGTCCTTTGGCAGTCTTTTTACTCCGGAGACCTTACTGAGAAGCGTCCCCGGAGTAAATATAAAATTGACTCTCCGTCTTTATTTTATCAACTATTGCACTCGCTTTTTTAAATAAAAATCCAAAAAAGTCGAATATGTTTCAGTATTATTCTAAACAAGTATTTTCTTTTATCCGATATAATAAGTCTGTATAAATCTTGACAGAAAAGAGGGATCCTATGAATAAACAAAAGGAAATCATTGCCAAAAAAGTTGATGAGCTTTTGCCGGAACTGGCAGATATCACACTTGATCTTTATCAGCATCCCGAAGTCGGTGGCAACGAAAAAAGAACGACTGCCGTTTTGCAGCACTACTTGCTGAAAAGAGGCTTCGAGGTCACAGACAACTACTACGACTATCCTTATGCATTTAAAGCTGTTTATGATAGCGGTAAACCCGGAGCCTGCATCGCTTTCTTCGCGGAGTTTGACGCCTTACCAGAGATCGGGCATGCCTGCGGTCACAATCTGATCTGCACCTCTGCCATCGGCGCGGCCTGTGGGCTCAAGGAAGTCATTGACGATGTCGGCGGCAAGATCATCGTTTTCGGTACACCGGATGAGGAGTACGTCGGCGGCAAAGCGATCCTGACGCCCAAGGGGGCTTTTGACGAAGCGGATGCCTGCATGATGATCCACCCGAGTCCCGAAACATTCAGCGGCGGTTCTTCACTTGCTTTAGAGGGTTTGCAGATCGAGTTTTACGGAAAGAACGCACATGCTGCCAATGCGCCGGAAGAAGGCATCAACGCGCTGGACGCCGCGAGCCTGTTTTATCAGATGGTTAATTTAGAGAAACAGTATTATCCCGGCTCGAATTTATATGGCATCATGAAAGAAACGGGAGTCAAGTCGAATATCATTCCGGATCTGGCAACGCTGCAGTTCTCGGTACGTGCATGGAAGCAGGATATCTTCCTGCAGCTGAAGGATATGATCAGCCGCTGCGCGCAGGCCGCCGCGCTTGCTACCAGATGTCAATATAAAGTATTTACGTTTGAGATCGCCTACGAGTCTCTGCGCAGTAACCAAACGATGACGGCTCTTTTTGATCAGAATCTGCTCGCTTTCGGCGAGCCTTCGATCGCGCATAAAGATTTTCCGGGTTCTACTGACATGGGAAATGTCAGCCAGCATCTTCCAAGCATCCATCCTTCGGTCGGTATCGCAGGCTGTGACTTCGTTCTGCACACCAAAGGATTCGCGGAGGCAACCATCACGCAAGGTGGTAAAATTTGCATTGAGCGAAGCGCGAAAGCTATGGCCGCAACCGCCTTGGATATCCTAAAGGATCCTGCACTGTTAGAAAAAATCAAAGCAGAGTTTCGCAGCGGTAATTAAAAATTCGAAAGCCATTTGCCTTCCTTTTACAACTTCACATAACATCATACAGCAAACGGCTGCCGGATCATCCGGCAGCCGTTTGCTTCTAACACACTGAGGTAAAATGGATTTGTTCTGCATTATGCCTGCAGAGATTCCAGCTCTTCCTGTTTTTCTTTTTCTCTTTCGATCAAGATCTGCTGGTACTCTTCTTCAGTCATCTTTTCCATGGTGATCCCCGTGAATCCGTAGAATGCAGACACTAACGGGCAGATCAGATTGAGGTACGCATATGGCGCATATCCGCCCGCTCCCCACTGCGGGATGCCGAATACGCTCTGCATGTACGCGCCGCACGCATTCCAAGGTACCAGATTCGATGTCAGTGTAGAAGAGTCTTCGATGCATCTGGAGAGGTTCTTTCTCTTCAGTCTCATGTCTTCGAACACTTCTTTGTACATTCTTCCGGTCATAACGATAGAAATATACAGATCACCCGGGATGATGTTGAACAAGATCGCGGTACACAGCGTCATCAGAACCAGCACGCCTCTGCTCTTGACATGCTTCATCATTGCCTCGGTAAGTGTCCGGAGCATACCGGTGCTGTCCATGACACCACCCAACGCCAACGCGCAAAGCATCAGCAGAATGGTCCACATCATGCTGTCCATACCGCCCCTGGTCAAAAGGTCTACCAGCTCCGGCATAACACTGTCAGGATCCGCGAATTCAAATCCATAGTGCCATACAGCCGGAATATCTCCCACAAAAGTACCCTGGAAGATGACACCAAAAACACTTCCCAGGATTGCGCCGAAGAGCATGCCCGGCAGCGCCGGTGTCTTGAAAGCGATCATCAGAATGACAAAGATCGGCGGCAGTACCAGGAACGGGCTGACAGTAAAGCTTTCCAGGATACCGGCTCTCATCGTCTCTACCTGTGCCATATCTGTGCTGCCGGAATAATGCGAACCGATGATTGCGTAAATGATCAGAGCAATTATGGTTGTCGGGGTAACTGTATAAACCATGTGGCGGATATGTTCAAACAGATTTACGCCTGCGACAGCAGAAGCCATATTCGTCGTGTCCGATAGTGGAGACATCTTATCACCAAAGTACGCTCCGGAGATAACCGCGCCGACCGCGATCGCGGTCGGGATGCCTAAACCGTTCCCGATGCCGACTAACGCGATGCCTACCGTACCGCAGGTTCCCCAAGAGGTTCCGGTCGACAGCGAAACGAGCGCGCAGATCAGCACGCTGGCGATCAAGAACAGCCCCGGCGTTAAGATGCCTAATCCGTAGTAAATCATAGACGGCACGACGCCGGCTTGGATCCATGAGCCGATCAGCGCACCGGTAACGACAATGATCAGAATAGACTGCATCGTGCTGTTGATACAGTTCAAAATACCTTTTTCGATATAAGACCACTTCCATCCGTTCACTGCCGCGATGACAGATGCGAAAACAACCGAGATCAGTAGACCTACATGGATATCACCGTATCCGCATGCGAACGCCGGTCCAAAAAGATCTTCCATAAGACCCGTGCAGTAGCAAAGATTAAATGTCGTTACCAAAAGTACAAGCAAAACTTGCCATAAAGGAATCTTCTTTCCCATTTTCTTCTCCTTTCTCTCGCCTCGTTCAAAGCGTTAAAAGCGTTATCATTAAAACGGTCCTAAATTTATCAATTGCGCTGCTATGACAAAGACCAATCCGACCAGATATTGAATACCAATCAACGGCAGGATCCATTTTGCCCACTTTGCCCAAGGGATTTTCCCTGCCGCCAATGCAGCCATGAAGTATCCGGAGGTCGGTGTCAAAATATTGGAAATGCCGTCGCCAAGCTGAAATGCGATAACGGTGGTCTGTCTGCTGACTTCCACCAGATCGCCGAGCGGCGCCATGATCGGAATGGAAACTGCAGCCTGTCCCGATGCGGATGGTACAATGAAGTTCAGCAGGCACTGGAAAATATACATACCAACAGCGGAGACCGCCGCCGGAAGGTCTGAAAGCAAGGTTGCCGCACCGTGAAGGATCGTGTGCAAGATCTGTCCGTCTGTCATAACGACCAGCACGCCTCTGGCAATACCAACAACTAATGCTCCTGCTGCCATGTCCGCTAAGCCCTGCGAGAATAATTCCGCATAACGGTTAAAGCCTACGCCTTTTGCGATAACGCCGACTACGATCGACATTCCGAAGAATAAGGCCGCCAGTTCGTCAATATACCAGCCCAACTTTACCACGCCTACGATCAACAGGATGATGGATGCTGCAAATACAGTCAGAATGGCTTTTTCTCTTCCGCCGAATTGCGGTAGATCCTCTAAATTCATGGATTTTTCACGATGCTTGTCTGCCTCATACATCAGCGACTTTTCCGGATTCTTTTTCACTTTTAATGCATACGCGAGCATAAACAGTGTGGTCGCGATCGTCATGCAGATGAACATGACGATACGGAATCCCATGCCGGAGCCAAGCGGCAGTTCCGCAATCCCCTGTGCCACGCCTACGTTGAATGGGTTTAAAAAAGCTGCCGCATATCCGGCCGCACAGCCGCACAATACGATGCCCGCGCCGGTCATGGAGTCAAAGCCCATCGCCATAAAAATAGGAACAAAGATCGGTACAAACGCAATGGTTTCTTCACACATACCGAATGTCGCACCGCAAACTGAAAAAAGAACACAAAATACCGGCACTAACGCAATGGAGCTTCCCCGCATTTTTTGGATCAATCTGCCGACTCCCGCATCGATTGCGTGCGTGGATGTCAAAACATTCATAGATCCACCCAATATAAACAGGAAGAAGATAATCTGCGCCGCTTCCTGCATTCCTCGCGGTACAGAGGTTAGGAACTGCATCAGCGTCACCGGTGTCGGATCGACCGTGTGATACGTCGACGCATCCACCACGCTCCGCTGCGCGCCGGTTTCCGCAACCGTGATTGTCTTCATATCGTATTGGCCTGCCGGAATAATATAGGTGAGCAGTGAGCAAATCAGAATGAGAGCAAGCAATAGAATATAGACATGTGGAACTGCTAACTTTTTCTTATTCATCTTTTTCTCCAATCTTATCATGATACGTTTCGATAAACTTGATGGCGGGATCAAAAGCGTCTTTTGATCCCGCTGTAATATTATTGCAGTTTTGCATTCTCATGTGAGAATGCTTGTTCCGGAACTCTATGTTAATCATAATACAATCGCTCTCACTGTTATTTAGAAGATTTCTCACAAATAGTCGAAATCTTTGGTATTTTTATAACGATCTTTGCGCATCCATGATCTTGATCAAATCACTCAATACCGCATAGGCAGTCTGATCGATCTCCGGTTCGTAAACATGTTCCACGATCGAGATCTCACCCATCAGGTCTGTTTTCATGGTAACGACGGAAGCAGTACCGTTAATCGCGGCATATAATTCATCCTTTGCGACTAAGGTCGGTTTAACGGTTCCACGTACCTGCCCGTTCTCAACCCAACCGCGGCAAAGCAGTTTGATCTTCTGATCGTTTGCGGCTGCCTGTAGGATCTCCTCTCTTGTGATCGAACGGATCCCGCTTCTTTCAATCTCTGTCGGCGTGATGGATACATCCATCAGCACATTCATCAGGGCGGTCAGTTTTGCCGCCGCGTCCCATCCGTCAACGTCCAGAGTCGGATCTGCTTCCACAAAACCGCGCTTTTGTCCCTCTCGGATGGCTTCCTCATAGGAGCCGCCTTTTTCGATCTCGTTCAGGATATAATTGGTCGTCGCGTTGAAGATGCCGCGCACTTCCTCGATCCTGCAGCCTTTTAGGCAGTTCTCCGCCAGATTGTACACCGGAACGCCATCCATAACGGTCCCTTCATGGCAGAACAGCACTCCGTTTTCCTTTGCTAGGTCACGCAGTTCTCGGTAGGCCCAAGCTACCGGTCCCTTGTTCGCGGTGATAACATGTTTGTCGCGGTTTAGCGCACTGCGGATGTGATCCGTTGCCGGCTGTCCCGTCATAATATTGACCGGCGTCAGTTCAACCAGGATATCATAGTCCGTCTTGGTGATCACATCCATAGCAGAGACGCTTTTATCTCCTTTCGGCAGCGTTTCCGCCGCGGTATGGATGCCGTTAGAATCCAGGATTGCCCCTAGACTTCGGGTGCAGATGGCCGTAACTAAAATCTCCGTATCGTACTTTTCACTTAAATACATCTTTCTTTTTTCCAGCATCTTGGTGAAGGCTCTGCCGACATTGCCATAACCGATCATCGCTAATTTCATTGTTTTCATCATTTCGCTCCTTTTATTCTTGACTTTTTTCCATGTACGCGTCCCGACATCACATGCAGTCCCACGTTGCTTTGCCTGCGAGCAGTGTCTTTTGAACTCTGATATTGAGTATCTCGTCCGCCGGAACATGAAAGATATCTCTGTCCAGGATTACTGCATCCGCAAACTTTCCGACTTCGATCGTTCCCATCCTTTTTTCATCTCCTGTGGCATACGGGATATTTTTGCTGAAAAGACATATGGCTTCGTATATACTGAGTCTTTCCGCAGGATTCGGATGGGTCAGACAGTTATAGATCCCACGCAGCGGATCAAAAGTTTCTACCGGACAGTCCGATCCTCCGGTCAGCAGCAATCCTTCTCTCTGATAAGTCTTCCATGGGTAGGCGTGCCGAAACCGCTCCGGACCGATCCGATCCAAGATCCAATATCGATCAGACTCCAGGAAGGACGGCTGGATATCTACGATCAAAGGGATCTTTTTCATTCTTTGGATCAGCTCTGGAGTAGACATCTGTGCATGGATCAGACGGAAAGGCTTCGCGGCTATTTTTTTGTCCGTCCATCCGGCAGTTTTTAATCGCTCGATGGTTTCTTCCATTGCTGTAAGAACTACATCTAGCGCCCGATCACCGATAGCATGTACCGCGCTTTGTATCTCGTTTTGTGCTGCATTATACATCTTTCTCGTCAAGGACTTTGTATCTTCTACGATCATCCCCCTTGTATCCGGAGCATCCGTGTAGGGCTGCAGCAATGCGGCACTTCTCGACCCTAAGCTTCCATCGCAAAACAGCTTATAGCCGCCCATTTTCACTTTCGAATGCGAGTCGTTCGTATCAGCGCCCTTTACGGTATCCCCTTTTAATCCTTCCATACTATCGGAGAAAATCGTCACGCGCACCGGCAAAAGATCACAAGCATCCAGCTGTCTGTACACATCGATATCCTCGATATATCTCCAGATTTCCGCCGCATAGGTATGCATCATCGTCATTCCCATGGACGCCATACGCCGCAGTTCCTGAACCATTATTTGTTTTTTCAGCCTCTCATCGCGCAAAGCATCCGGGGCGATCTCATCAAATACTTTTGTTAACTGTTCTCGCAGAACTCCGTTTGGAGTTCCGTCTTCTTCCCGCTCTACTGAACCACCCGCATCCGCGATGTAATTTTGATCCACACCTGCAAGTTCGAGCGCCCTGCTGTTCGCTACCGCGGTATGCAAGCAGACACGTTTTATGACGATCGGATGCTGCCGGCTGATTTCATCCAATTCCCACCTCGTAGGAAGTTCATCCGCACAGTCTTCCCATTTTGTCTGATCAAAATTCGCGCCTCGGATCCATTCTCCTTGCGGTGTATGTTCGGCCTTTTCTCTTAGTTTCGTAAAGGCTTCTTTTTTTGACCTGCAATCTGCCAGATTCACCTGTGTCAAGGTTTGGCAATAGGCGTAAAAATGCAGATGGCTGTCACCCATTCCGGGTATCATGATACTGCCGTTCAAATCAAATACCTGTACCGCCTCGTATTTTTTTGCTTCTTCCACGTCTCCGACAAAGGCGATCTTTCCGTCTTTGATCCCGATTGCGCTGAAGCATTCCCCCTCTTTGCGTAAAGTATAGATCTTACCGTTTTGATAAATCGCATCCAGCATCGTTCTTTCCCCTCATTCTTTTTTTGTTCTTGTTTTCAAAGATATCCATCTGCGCAAGCAGCACAAATGAAAATACCAATACACATCCCCAAATTTCTCGACCACTTAAATGTTCATGCAGGATCACCCATCCTGCGATTGCTGCGACAACGGATTGAAGACTGATGATCATCGTGGCGACCGTCGGCTCCACATAGCGCTGCCCGATCGCCTGCAATACATATGCAACCCCGCTTGACAAAATGCCGGCGTACAGAATGGAGGCTACTGCCTTATAGATATCCGCTATGCTGCAGTTTTCCGCCGTGCATGCCGCAATAAAAGACAGGATTCCGCAGATCAAGAACTGCACCGCGCAGAGGCTGATGCTGTCTTGATCTCGACATTTTCCAAGCAGAACTCCGTAGAATTATGTCTGATCTGTGTAATAAAAAAGAAGATGATGTTCCATCTTCCTTTTTTCTCTATGCCCGCCTAGGCTCCGTCCGGATTAAAAGAGTTCTTTATATATCTTGTAAACTCTGTCCCGGTCAAGTTCTACAAAGTTATTCGCCATCAGACGACCCTGATTCGTCATAACGGAATCGGTAAATTCGACAAGATCTTGCTCCGTTACCCCATATTCATGCAATGCTTTCTTTGGAATCAGAATATTTAAAAGATCCTCCAGAGATTCATAGACATTTTCGACATCGCAGCCAAGGATATCTGCAATAAATGCATTTAATTTTGCAATTTCTCCATCCTGTCTGATCTCCATATAATTCTTCATGACTCCGGTAAACATGGCATAGTTCGATTCTCCATGCGCAACATGATAGGTTGCTCCAAGCGGATAGCTTAAGGCATGTACTGCCGCACAGCCAGCATTGCCAAATGCGATTCCGGCGTAGTTTGAAGCTACAAGGAAACGGTCTAACAATGGAATTCTTGCCTCCGGTCCTTTCTCACGGATCTCCATATATCCATGAAGGATCATATCGATCGCCTTATAGCCAAACATACGTGTATATTCATTTCCTTTCGGAGACAAACTGGACTCTACAGCATGGACAAGTGCATCGATCGAACTGGTTGCAAAGAAGCGGAACGGAAGGCCCTTTAACAGCTCCGGTATCAGGACCGCAGAATCTCCATACATCTCATCGACTGCCAGTCCCTTTTTCGTTCCCCTGCTGTTTAATGCAAGAATCGCTATATTTGTTACCTCTGAACCGGTTCCACAGGTAGTTGGGACCAGTACCAGTTCTTTATCTTTTTCTATCGGAAGCTTGCCATCATACAGATCAAGAATCGGGGATACATACTTTAATGCAAACAGCTTTGAAATATCAATTACCGTTCCTCCACCGATTGCTATAATTCTTTTATGTTCACCCTT
>OLNQ01003968.1_pt1 | contig 11526 bp, 8 predicted proteins | sample 1672821 | NCBI WGS metagenome assembly OLNQ01 (sample SAMEA3136727, study PRJEB25190) | human gut metagenome | biome: human gut; feature: human-associated habitat; material: faeces | place: Austria | collected 2013 | reverse complement strand
TGTAGCTTCATCCACTATGAGGGGTGTCCTCGGTGTGGATAAGAATAAAAAAGAATAGTAACTTTGTGGATACAGCCTTCTCCCGGTAATCTGTATCAGTCTATTGTCTTTTTAACTCCATAAGCCGCCCGGAACTGTTTCATTGTCATATTGACTTCCTTCTTAAAATATCTCCCAAGATGACTCTGAGACGAAAATCCCAGATAAGCGGCAATCTCACTGTAAGAATACTTGGAATACATCAAAAAACTTTCTGCCTGCCGTATTTTTTCTCCACGTATATATTCCGTAAGAGACATATTTTCACATTTTTTAAAAAGCCCAGACAGATAACTGGCATTTAATTGAAGCGCCTCCGCGATGCTGCCAATACTTATTTTTTCATTAAGATGCGCCGAAACATAATCCTTGCATTTAATGATATGCGGGTTTCCGACAGGATATGGCATGGTTTCTTTTTTACTCCTGAGTTCCCTCACCATATAGGCATATTCGAATTCCGCCGCTCGAAAAAGCCCGATTACCTCATCCCTTTTTTGACTTTCCTCAATCTGGATACTGTAAGAGTCAAACAGGGAATATGCCATCTCCGGGACAGCTCCGCCTCTGATCGCGGCACGACTGGCAAGAGTAAGTATTACAAGAGCCAAATTTTTCACCTGACGCATACGGTCTTTTGCAAGAGTTCCGATCTCTCCTTTATAGTCCTCCGCAATACTCCGCTTCAATCCTTCTATATCACCGTGTTCAATACTAAGAACCACTCTCATTTCCTGATCATAAGGATTATGTCTTTTCTCATTTTCTCGGTTTTGAAACATCAGCTCAGAAAAATACTTCTTCACCTTATTGGCCGATGCAACATTTTGCCGTTCCTCAATATACAAAATTCCGCGGTCAACAGGATGATCGCGATAGAGATTATAAATAAGCAGGATCTGGTCCTCTAAGAAACTTTGATCTACCGGCAGGGACACATCTGTCTTCTCTGTATCCTCCCCCTTTTCGGCAGTTTTAATATTCAGATTCTGCTGATAGATTCTGACAGGACCAACAATACAGTCATAACTTTTTGTCGGTATAAACGCATATGTCAATTGATATCCGCTTGACAAAAGTACTGGAGATACTGGACGATTTTTTTTATAAATAAATAAATTATAAATTTCCATCTCCCCGAATTCATCCTTCATCTGATCACAATATGTGAATTTTTCTGTAATCTTTCCTTCTAAAGTATATTGACGTATGATGGTTTTCAGCTGTTTGCTTACATATTGTAAAAGATAACGGTCATTCAACTATTTTATCTCCTCGTATTTTTTTATTTATTTTTTATAATACTATCATATTTCTCGCAAATTTATGATAAAATCCCAAAATCTTTAATATAAAATTGTATATTTCTCCTGTATCATCATTATCATAAAAACTTGCAGGAGGTAAAGTAAATGGACAAAACACTGCTGTTTGGCGCAGCTTATTATCCGGAATATCTTCCCGCTGAAAGGATGGATGAAGATATTGACATGATGATGTCGGCGGGAATGAATGTAGTTCGTATTGCCGAATCCACATGGAGCACCCTTGAGCCGGAGGAAGGAATTTTCAATTTCTCCTATATCGACCGTGTTATTGAGAAAACGGAGGCAGCCGGAATGAAGGTCATTATCGGAACCCCCACCTATGCCGTACCGCCATGGCTTGTTAAAAAAGATCTGGACATTCTCGTAGACACCAAAGACGGAAGAGCACGCTATGGATACCGACAGCTGATCAATCTGCTAAATCCCACCTATCGCAGCCATGCTGAGAAAATGATCCGTGAACTCGCGGCACATACTGCAGATAAAAAAAATGTAATAGGTTACCAGATTGATAATGAGACAAAACACCACGGTAATATGGGCAAGGAAATCCAAAAGCTGTTTCTCGATTATCTGAAACAAAAATATATTACTACAGACCGATTTAATGATACGTTTGGCCTCGCTTACTGGAGCAATTCTATCTCAAGTTGGGATGATCTTCCAGATTTGAAAGGATGTATCAACGGTGGATTAATGTCAGAATTTGAAAAATTCCAACGCTCTATGGCAGCGGATTTTCTGAAATGGCAGGCTGACATCATCAGTGATTATAAACGTCCCGATCAGTTTATTACAAATAACCTGGGTTTTTCATGGAAAAAATTCGGAACCCCCATAGCCCATGACGGATACTCATACGGAGTACAACGAAGTATTAATTTTTACGAAGCCTCACAGTCTCTTACACTTGCAGCATCGGATATCTATCATCCGACGCAGGACCAGCTGACCGGTGCTGAAATATCATTCGGAGGAGACGTTACAAGAAGCCTGAAGGACAATAACTATCTTGTGATGGAGTGCCAGGCGCAGGCATTTAAATATTGGACTCCATATCCCGGTCAGCTTAGGCTTCATGCCTTCAGCCATCTGGCATCCGGAGCACTTGGAATCCTGTATTGGAACTGGCATTCTATCCATTGCGGATACGAGACATACTGGAAAGGACTTCTAAGCCATGATCTCAGACCTAATCCCACTTACTATGAAGCATGTGAGATTGGAAAATCGTGGAAAAAACTCGGCAGAAAGCTGTGCGGTCTGAAAAAATCAAACAAAGTTGCTCTCATAGTAGATAATCATTCTATGACCGCATTTGAATGGTTTCCCATTGATAAAGATCTCAGCTATAACGATGTGGTTCGCTGGATGTATGACAGCCTTTATGAAATGAACATAGAGTGTGATGTGGTCGATATCAATGCGCTTGATATCTCCAAATATAAAGTGATCATCACACCGGCATTATACTGTATCACAGAAGAGAAATTGAAGATTTTGAATGACTTTGTCAAAGACGGCGGTGTCCTCATAAGTTCGTTTAAATCATTTATAACAGATGAATATGTCAAAGTTTTTTCTGATACCCAACCTCATCACCTTCAGGAATGTTTTGGTATTAACTGCAATCAATATACCTATCCGGGAACAATCAGAATTTTTGGATATCCGGTAAAATATCTGGCTGAATTGCTGATACCAGATAAGGCAGAAAGTCTCGCGGAGTACGAACACAAATACTGGGGGAACTATTCCGGAATCACACGCCATAAATACGGAAATGGGACAGCATATTATATAGGATGCTATACGGACAAAAGCGTTCTCAAGGATATTTATGAAAAGGCCTTTGCAGATGCTTCCATCCCTGTACCGGATCTGAGATGGCCAGTGACAATCAAAAACGCAACATCTGTAGATAATACTCAACTTCATTTCATTCTCCATTACAGTAGTGAGGAGCGGGAAATCACATGCCCATATGAATCTGCTGCAGATCTTGTAAGCGAAACCTCTTATCGAAAGGGAGATGTGATCAGGCTAAAAGACTGGGATGTCTTGATTCTGGAAGAAAAGACACTTCCGAAGCAATAGTCCCGAAATGGCACTCATAAGACTCAAATCGGCAATGAACCGCTGAGAAACATGCCATGCCCCGCTTCACATTCAAGTCAATAAAGAGCTGAATGTGGTTCTTACGACAGTAGAGATAATACGGCATTGCATCATGGGCAGAATCCAGGAGCCACTTGCTGACGTGAAGATCAGGAAGGAAAGATTTCATTCGGAACCAGGTTTCCGGAAATCCATGAGAATCATGTTTTGAGGCAGGATTCAACAGAGGAAAAAAGGGGAGGTCACTTTCGGAGTTAGTGGCGACAAGCATATATAAGTCGTAGCCAAAATAAAATCGGTCTCTGGAAGAAACCCAACCAATATCGCAGTCAGGCTGGGAAAAGAAACGGTCACAGGAACAATCAGAGATCCCATTTTCCGAACAGTTACAGAGGGGATGACTGCGTTCCCTTGCGGAAGTGACAACAGATGTCCCATCACCGGCGATGGAAAGATCCGAAGGATCAATCAGTCCTTTGGTTATGGAACGATTCAGGAATTCCCGATGATAGATCTTAAACAGGGAAGCATAGGGCTGTTCATCTAACTCAAAAGATGTGGATTCCAGCTGCTCCAGTAACTGATCAACGGAAACCTTTTCAACAGATTCCGCTTTGTCACCTTTACGAACAGGCTTTTTAATCTTTTTCTTTTTGCAGGACGCAAATGGGGAGAAAGATTGGGAACCTCAGAATTCCAAAGACGGTTGAGAAAGTCATAAAAGATACCGATGCCGGCGAAACAGCCCAAGATTCAGATGGCAGAATAGATCTTAATCTGGCAACTGCAGCGGAGCTTATGACGCTTTCCGGAATCGGTCAGACCAAGGCGGACAGTATTATCCGTTACCGTGAGAAAAATGGTTCTTTTTCTTCTGTGGAGGAGATCAAGCAGGTAGAGGGGATCAAAGAGGGCGTTTATAATCGAATAAAAGATCATATAAAGGTGAAGTAAAATGGCAAAAAAGGTTCTTGTTGTAGATGATGAAAAGTTAATTGTAAAGGGAATCCGGTTCAGTCTTGAGCAGGACGGAATGGAAGTGGACTGCGCATATGACGGGGAGGAAGCATTAAAGATGGCAACGGAAAATGCCTATGACATGGTGCTTCTTGATATCATGCTTCCGAAGATGGATGGATTTGAGGTATGCCAGCATATCAGGGAGTTTTCGAATATGCCGATCGTCATGCTCACCGCAAAGGGAGATGACATGGATAAGATCTTAGGGTTAGAGTACGGTGCAGATGATTACATCACAAAACCGTTTAATATCCTTGAGGTAAAGGCAAGAATTAAAGCGATCATGCGGCGTACTGCGGCGAGCCAGCCGAAAAAAGAGGACAGCAAAGTCATAGAAGCAGGTGATCTGAAATTAGACTGTGAGAGCAGAAGACTCTTTATTTTAGGGAAAGAAGTGAATCTTACCGCGAAAGAGTTTGATCTGTTAGAGCTTCTTGTCAACAACCCGAACAAAGTCTACGGCAGGGAGAATCTTTTGAATCTTGTGTGGGGATACGAATATCCGGGAGATGTGCGTACGGTAGATGTTCATGTGCGGCGTCTGAGAGAAAAGATCGAGAGCAATCCGAGCGAGCCGAAGTATGTGCATACCAAATGGGGCGTTGGGTATTATTATTCTCAGAATTAGTAAGGTGCAGCCATGACAAAATTAAAAAAATTTACAGATTTTATGAACAGCCTGAGATTCAGGCTGGTTCTTTTACTTATTCTTATAGGCGTGATCCCATGTGTTCTTTTGCGGATCGGGATGCTCAATTCTTATGAAAACAGGGCTGTTTCACTTCGAACCAGCGAAATCTTAAGCCAGGCAAAGATTTTAGCGAATCAGATCGTGTCAAATGATTATCTGGAAAATTCCGGTTCTCCTACCATTAACGCACAGCTCGAGCAGCTTTCCACTATCTATGACGGGCGTGTCATGATCATCAGTGACACCTTTCAGGTAGTGAAAGATACTTATAAGCTTGATGAAAAAAAGACGATCATCTCAGAGGAAGTCATCAAAAGCTTTTACGGGGAGGAGATTACGAAATATGATTCAAAATATCGTTATATTGAGATGACAATACCACTTGTGCGCACGGATCAGGAAAATGAAAGCAGACAGGTGATAGGTGTCATGATGGTGAGCGTGTCAACGGACAGTATCAGCCTGAACCTGGATTATCTTGCAACGAACACGAGGATCATTGAACTGATCTGCATTTTTACAGTTATTTTCGCAAGCGTCATCATTGCAGGACAGATGGTAAGACCGTTTCATAAGATGTCAAAATCAATTGATGAGATCCAGACGGGTTATGGCGAGGATGCGCTTTCTGTCAATGATTATACAGAGACGAAGCTGATCAGTGAGAAATTTAATAAAATGCTTGGAAGAATGAAGGTGCTAGATGATTCCAGACAGGAGTTTGTGTCGAATGTGTCACATGAATTAAAAACACCGCTTACTTCCATGAAGGTGCTGGCGGATTCCATCAACAGCATGGAGGATGCCCCGATCGAACTCTACAAAGAGTTTATGGGAGATATTGGCAATGAGGTGGACCGTGAGACGAAGATCATCAATGACCTGCTTTCATTAGTCAAGATGGACAAGGCAGCGGGAGATCTGAATATCACAAATATCAATATCAATGAACTGTTAGAGCAGATCTTAAAACGTCTGCGTCCGATCGCGGACAAGCAGAAAGTGGAGCTTGTGCTTGAAAGTTTCCGCCCGGTCAGCGCAGATGTTGACGAGGTAAAGATTACTCTGGCGTTTACCAATTTGATTGAAAATGCGATCAAATACAACAAGGAAGACGGCTGGGTACATGTTTCGCTGAATGCGGATCATCAATATTTTTACCTGAAAGTAGAGGATTCCGGAATCGGAATACCGGAAGATTCGTTAGGACATATTTATGAACGTTTTTACCGTGTGGACAAGTCACACTCCAGGGAGATCGGTGGAACCGGACTTGGTCTTGCCATCACGCGGAATGCAGTACTGATGCACCGTGGTGCGATCAAGGTGTTCAGTACAGAGGGAGAGGGAACGATCTTTAATGTTCGTATTCCGCTCAATTATATTTCATAACAGATTGGATCTATTGAAAATGAAAGGTCAGATTATGGATAAAAAAATCATTGTGCTGTTGTCAGGATGTATCCTGGCAGTCTTTTTGCTGGCTGGATGCGGAAATGATGAAGTGAGCAGCGAATATAATATCGAATATCTGAATAAGGACAAAACAAAGATCGTAGATGTTCCCTATGAGCCGGAGGCTTCGGATACGGATGGGATGATCAAAGAATTTTTAGCAAAGTTAAGCTCAGATTCTGACAATGTTGAGTACCGCAAACCGATACCAAACGGAGTGGAGGTTACCGATTATTCGCTTGACGGCGTGATGCTCTCGATCCATTTTGATGCGGATTACAGCAGTATGACGGAGGTTGAAGAAGTATTGTGCCGTGCTGCGGTGGTTCTTACCATGACACAGATTCCAGGGGTGGACTGTGTATCATTTTATGTGGCAGATGCACCGCTTACGGATATCAGGGGCAATATTGTCGGAAGCATGAATCAGGACAGTTTTATTGAGAATCCGGGAGAACAGATCAATTCAATCCAATGTACGACATTAAAACTTTATTTTGCAAATGAAACCGGTGACGGACTGGTGGAGGAGACAAGAAGCGATGTCTATTACAGCAGCAACGTGTCGATGGAAAAACTGATCATGGAACAGCTTTTGGAGGGACCGCAGACAGAGGGGGCAAAATCTGCGATTCCGGCGGGAACGAAACTGATCAATGTATCCGTGGTGGACGGTGTCTGCTATGTGAGTCTGGATGAAAACTTTAAAAATCAGGATTATCAGGTGAATGAGGCGGTTGTCATCTATTCAATCGTGGATTCCCTGACAGAATTGTCTACGATCAGTAAAGTACAGATCTCGGTCAATGGGGATACCAGTGGCACTTACCGTGATAATTTTAAATTGAGCGACATGTATGACAGAAATCTTGATTACGTCGTTTCATTGGAAGAGACAGGAGTAACAGAGGAGGAATAAATTGGGGAAAAGACCATTTCTTGAAATGGCAGCAGGGTTTATCTGCGGTATTTCCATTGCCGTGTATGGAAAGCCGTGGACGTTCTGGCTTTTATTTTTTGGAATTCTGCTCTGGCCTGCAATCGTGACAGGACATGACAGAGGGATGCCGGAGAGTGACAGATATCCGGTTCGGAAACGGCGGTGGTGTATGGCGGTATGTTCTGTCGCAGCATTATTTTTGGGCTGGCATCACTGCGGGGTTGTGCAGGCGGAACAAAATCAATATCTGCCGTATTTGGAAGATGGGGAAGAGATCCTTTTAAAGGGGAAACTCACCGGCAAAGAGCAAAAAAACGAACAGTATTTATACAATCTATCATCCTGTCAGATCAGACAGGATTCTAAAATCAGTGAATGGCAGCGCATATCTGCAAGCATCATCATCTATGGTGAGTCCGACACCTGTTCTATCGGACAAACGCTTGTTTTACATGGAAAAATAAAATTATTTAACCGGGCACGCAATGAGGGAAATTTTGATCAGGCGGCTTATTATAAGGCGCGTGGGACCGCATTTGCCGTAAGTGATGTGGATGAAGTGTCTGCATACGGAAAAGCGAATCTTATTGCGGAGAAAATGTATCAATGGAAATATCATCTGGCAGGGGTGTATGAACAGGCACTTGGCGTGCGGGAGGGTGGAGTTTTAAGTACGATGCTGCTCGGAGAAAAAAATCTTCTGGATGCGGAGGTAAAACAGCTTTACCGCACCGCCGGGATCTCACATATTCTGGCGATATCGGGATTACATATCGCAGTAATCGGCATGACATTGTACCGATTGCTGCGAAAAGGGAGCTTTGGTTTCTGGGGATCGGGAATTTTTGCGGCAGTGTTTATGATCTTATATGGCATGATGACCGGAATGGGATATTCGTCGTTCCGTGCGGTCAGTATGTTTTGCATTCTTCTGCTTGGGCAGGCGGTGGGGCGAAGTTATGATTCCCTAAATGCAATGGGTTTTACCGCACTGCTCATTTTATGGAAGCAGCCGTTTGCATTATATGATGCGGGATTTCAGCTTTCTTTTATTGCGGTGCTTGGTGTGGTATGGGCTGGAAAAATTGTGCAGAGCGCATACCAGGGGTATGCGGTGCTGCAAAAAATTGGTACAGGATTCGTGCTTCAGCTTGTGATACTGCCGGTTACGGCATGGTATTTTTATGAAATCCCGGTATATGCGATGCTGCTGAATCTGCTTGTGCTGCCGTTTGTTGGAATTGTACTGGCGTCCGGAATTGCCGGGGGTCTGCTGGGGTGTGCGGTGATGCCGCAGGCAGTACTCGTGCATATCGTATTGCTGCCGTGCCATGTGATTTTAAGCGGTTATGAAAAAATTTGCACGATCGCATCCAGTCTGCCTCATGCGTTGCTGATTACCGGAAAACCATCCGCAGTAAAAATTACCGTATACTATCTGCTGCTTGCCGTGGGACTTTTTTTGCTTTCTCATGTGACAAAGCGCCAGAAAGAAATGCAGCAGATGACAGAAGAAAACGGAAGGCAAAAGAGAAGAAAGAGTTACCGGGGAATGGAGTGGAGTTTGTTTGCCTGTGGGTTGGGACTGCTTGTTTTTTTGTTTACACCAGTTTTACAAGGGATGAAACTTACTGTGCTTGATGTCGGACAGGGAGACGGGATTTATCTGCATACAGACAGCGGCTATGATATTTTTATAGATGGTGGCAGTACAAATGTGCAGAGTGTGGGAAAGTACCGTATCCTGCCGTATTTAAAGTCAAACGGTGTGAAAGAGATTGACTACTGGTTTGTTTCCCATACGGATCAGGATCATATCTCCGGTTTGTCGGAGATTTTTGATGAGGGATACCGGATCAGGAATCTGGTGCTCTTCCGGGGGATGATGCGGGATGAGAGCTATGAAAAGCTGGTTTCACTGGCAAAAGAACATGGAACAGAAATCTGTATGATGAGCCGGAAAGATGCGCTTTTTTCTGGAAGCGCAAAGATAACAGCCATTTCGCCGGGGTATCATGCGGGGGATGAAATGAGAAATGAAATGGGCACAGATAAGAATGGGGAATCACTGGTGTTATTGTACGAGGAAAAAGGTTTTTCTGCATTATTTACCGGAGATATCGGGGAGGAGCAGGAAAAACAGATCCTAAAATGGGGTGGAATCAATGACATAGATTTTTACAAGGCGGCGCACCATGGTTCAAAATATTCAAACACAAAAAGTTTTCTGGATGCGGTTTCGCCACGGATTTCGGTCATTTCCTGCGCAGAAAAGAATCGATACGGACATCCGGGCAGAGCGGCGGTTGAAAATATCCGGGATACGGGGAGTGCACTGTTTTACACGATGGAGGGTGGACAGATCACAGTGACTCGGTTAAAGAAAAATGAGCTGGCAGTACAAAAATTTTTACTTCCGGACAAGCGGTTTGTATTTGTCAGGTAATGTATGCTATACTGTGGTATGCAGCTTAGTACAAAGCAGCTTAGTGCAGCGCTGCGTAATTCGATGCAGCGAAAATGCAGCGAAGTGTAATGCAATATCAGTGCTTTGTATCTGGATAAGTGATAAAAAGGAATCAGATAAAATGAAAACGATCGATGATGATATCAGAAGCGGAAATTTCAAACAGATCTACCTGCTGTATGGAACGGAAGCATATTTAAAAAAGCAGTATAAAGACAAATTGAAAAATGCAATGGCAGCGCCGGATGACAACATGAATTTTACGACGTTTGAGGGAAAGAATATCAATCCGAAAGAAGTGATTGATCTTGCCGAAACACTGCCTTTTTTTGCAGACCGGAGAGTGATATTGATCGAGGACAGCGGATTTTTTAAAAGTTCCTGTGAGGATCTTGCTGAATATCTCACGCAGGTGGCACCGGCGACACATTTTATTTTTGTGGAAGAGGAAGTGGACAAGCGTTCGAAGATGTATAAAACGGTCAAGAATAATGGGAAGATCGTAGAGTTTTCAGCACAGAGCGAGGAACTTTTGACGCGCTGGATCTTGACCAGATTAAAAAAAGAAGGAAAAAACATCACCGGATCCGTGATGCAGCTTTTTTTAAGCAGGACAGGAACAGATATGGGAAATATTGACAGGGAGTTAGAAAAGCTGATCTGTTATGCCTTAGACCGGGATGTGATCACGGCGGAAGATGTGATGGCAGTCACGATGGAACAGACGACCAATAAGATATTTGAGATGGTCAATGCAATCGCCGAGCATAACCAGCGGAAGGCACTGGATCTGTATTATGATCTTCTGACATTAAAAGAACCTCCGATGCGCATTATGTTTCTGATTACCAGACAGTTTCAGATCCTTTTAAATGTGCGTGATATGGCAGGGCGTGGAATGGACAATCAGTCGATTGCCAAAAATGCGGGAATCCCGCCGTTTGCGGTAAAACGGAATATTTCACAGGCAAAAGGATTTACAATGGCGCAGTTAAAGAGGGCGCTTTATGATGGAGCTGACTTAGAGGAGTCCGTAAAAACAGGACGCATGAATGATCAGATGGCGGTAGAGCTTTTTATTATGAAGTACAGCCGGTCAGAAAAATAACATAAAAAGAATTCTGTTTCACAGGATTCCCCGCCTGCGGCGGGTCGCTTCGCGACATAATTCATCTCCGACGCAGTGCAATCCCGCCCGGAGGGCTTTTTGATTCATAGTACGTAAATTCCTATGAATCAAAAAAACACCAGTATGACGGTACTGGTGTTTTTATTATGCGGCTGGGTTAAGGCCGCATATATGTTTTTATCTATGTTTCAAAAATTAAGCTAAACCGTTAACAAGTTTTGTTAAACGGGAAACTTTTCTAGCAGAATTGTTCTTGTGGTAAATTCCTTTAGAAGAAGCGCTCTCGATAGTTGAGATAGCAACTGTTAAAGCAGCTTTTGCAGCCTCTTTATCGTTTGC
>OLNQ01003956.1_pt1 | contig 11542 bp, 10 predicted proteins | sample 1672821 | NCBI WGS metagenome assembly OLNQ01 (sample SAMEA3136727, study PRJEB25190) | human gut metagenome | biome: human gut; feature: human-associated habitat; material: faeces | place: Austria | collected 2013 | reverse complement strand
TTTTGGCAACGCAGATGCCGTGCCGCAGCTGCCGGAGCGGTGCTTAAGCCGTAAGGCGGGAATTGTGCGGTGTTGCCTTAGGATATACAGCGGCAAAAACGTTTTTTTGGCTGTATTCCAGGGAGGAAAAAATGAAAAAAGATAAACGGATTTTGGCCCTTGTTTTGGCGGCGGCCATGATGGGTACCACTGCGCTTCCGGTTTGGGCCCAGACCCCGGAAACGGCGGACAGCAGCGTGGTGGAAGTGGAAGGCACGCTGGAAAATATCATAGCTGCCCGTGAAGCACTGGCTGCGCAGCCGGCAACGCTGGCGGAGGATGACAACAACATTCAGGCGGCGCAGACCATGGTGGAGCGCGTGGCCAATGCCGTAAAGAACCATACGGAAACAGCAGAGAAAGTAAATATCAAAGACCTGAACTTGGATAAAGATCTGGTGCTTTCCACCCTGGCTGACCTGAATGCGCGTGTGGAAGGCGGCGAGGCCATCAGCAAATTGTCCTGCTATTATAGCAGAGATACCGGGCTGGCGGTGGCAATCGGCCTTGAATACTGCACGGCGCAGGATGTTGCCGCCATGCAGGTAAAGCTGGACCAGCTGGTGGACCAGGCCAACACCCTGTGCCAGACGGATCTGGAAAAGGTGTTCTATGTGCATGAATGGCTGGTGCAGAACATTGCCTATGACCGGGAACACCTTAGTGATGATGTGCAGGACGACCACAACCTGCGCGGCGCCCTGCTGGAAGGGACTGCCGTCTGTGACGGTTACGCCAAAACGTATGCCCTTACCCTGCGCAAGCTGGGTATCACTGGTGTGCTGGTAACCAGTAAAGATATCGGCCATGCGTGGAACATGGTCGAGCTGGACGGGAACTGGTACCAGGTGGACTGCACCTGGGATGACCCGGTGGACGGTTCGGATCAGCTGGGATATTGCATGCATAAACACCTGCTGTGTACCACAGAGGAGATGAACACCAACCATAACGATGACGGCGATGACAGCGTTGCCTTTGACCTTGAAAACCTTGGCACGCAGAACATCGTGAACCTGGCCACGGACGATACCTATGAAAACACCTGGTGGAAAGACAAAAAGAGTGCAATCTTCCCGTGCGGGGGCGACTGGTACTATGCGTCCGGCGAACGCCTTTTCTGGCGTGATGACCTGGGCAACTGTGATTCCAACCTGGCGCATGAAGATGATTCGGGTGTGGTTGCCGGCAGTATTGCGCTGGACGGAACGCTGCTGGTCGCCACGGACAGACAAGCGTGCGAGCAGAGCAGCTGGATCAAACAATATGAACTGGATCCGGCCAGCCATGAAGTGACCGAGAAAAAGAAGGAAAGTCTCCAAAGCATCGGCATTGCGGCCCAGTGGGATGGCATTTATTATGCCGTAAGCCAGCAGGAATACCACCAGGATGTGCGCCAGTATATCAAGACAAGGGATATCCCAGTCCCCACAGCAACCCCGACTGCTGTACCTACCGCAACGCCTACTGCAACGCCTACTGCAGCGCCTACCGCAGCGCCTACCGCAGCGCCTACCGCGACCCCCACTGCAACGCCGGTCAAGCCGACTGCTACACCTACCGCTACCCCTGTGAAACCCACCGCAACCCCTGCCAGCGGCTATACTGGTTGGAAAACCGTGAACGGCAAGGACTACTGGTACGAAAACGGCGTAAAGCAGGGCACCACTGGCCGCGGCAAGGAAATTTATGACCCCGATTCCGACGCCTGGTACTGGCTGGACGCCAAGCAGGGCGGCGCAAAAGCCGTCAGCAAGGATGTTTACCAGGAATCCAACGGCGGCAAATGGGTGCGCTATGATGCCAACGGCCATATGATCAAAGGGTGGGATACCAACGATGACGGTACCTATTACTTTGACCTTGTCACCGGTGCCATGACCAAGGGTGATGCAACGATCGACGGCCTGCCCTGCAGCTTTGATACGGTGACCGGTATTGGCCTGAACTGCGCATGGAAGCACATAAACGGCAAAGATTACTGGTACGAGGGCGGCAAGCGCCAGGGCTATGACCCCAACAATGCAGCCTACCGCGGCAAAGAAATTTACGACCCCGCCAGCAACGGCTGGTACTGGCTGGATAACGTGCAGCAGGGTGCAAAAGCTGTCAGCAAGGATGTCTATCAGGAATCCAGCGGCGGCAAATGGGTGCGATATGATGCCAACGGCCAGATGATCAAAGGCTGGAACACCAACGAAAACGGCACCTACTACTTTGACCCCGTCACCGGTGCCATGGCCAAAGGTACAACCACCATTGACGGTATGACCTATTATTTTGACCCCGCAACCGGCGTAAAACGGTAACAAAAAGCCATAACAAAACCCGATAAAGCCAAACGAAAAATGCGCGGAACCTTTTTGCAGGTTTCGCGCATTTTTGCTGGCGGCGGCATCATACAATAGGGATGCAAATTCACCGCCTGCCGCGCCCGGCGGGCGGTATGGGAGGGTATTCCATTGTTATTGATGACCGAAACCAATCTTGATGTGTTCCACGCGCAGCTGCTTGCCCCGCAGGATGCACCTGCAATGGATCAGCTGTGCGCCGCCTGTGGCACCCCCGGCGGCCCCGATACCGCCGCGCTGCTGCAGACCAATGCCGTTCTGGGGGACTATGCCGGAACCGACACGTTACAGGCCGCCATGGGCATGCTGCCCATGTTTGGCCAAAGCCGTCTGGCGCTCGCGCTGCGCGCAGCTGGCTTTGGGGCGGACGGCCAGGGCATTGTGCTGGCACCGCCCGCCTTTACCGCGCAGTACCTGCCGGTGCGGCGCTTTTTGGCCATGGCGCTGGGGCTGGCCAAACAGCGCTGCGCCAGCTACCATATCTGGGCCGCCCTGCCGCTGACCCCCACCCCGGACGGCGAGGAACTATGCGCCGAATATTTGGCATCTGGCCTTACCCTGCGCGCCGTGGTGCCGCTGGACAGCCAGCAGCTGCTGGTGTTTGCGGCCCACACCCCGGTGGGCCGCGGCAGCACGGTGCGCCGCGTACACTTGCAGGACCCCGCCCTGCCGCGCCTTTTGGAGCGCGGCGGCGCCGTGGCAGATTTTGGCTGGGATAAACAGGGCCTTGTCCTCAGCGTGCGGAGAATGGAATAAGGAAACAGATGCTTGCCGAAGATTTTTGTAAAGGCAATGCTCCGGAGCGGTCAAGACCGTTCCCTACAGCACATGCTGAAGTTGCATACAAACATTGAAAATGCGGGTAGGACGCGATGCCCGCTGTCCCACATGACGGGTCTTTCTCAATATTTCACCCCCGGGATCATGCAAAAACCAAAGGCAACACCGCACAATTCCCGCCTAGCGGCTTAAGCACCGCTCCGGCAGCTGCGGCACGGCATCTGCGTTGCCAAAATGCTCGATAAGACATCCAGTATTATCTGCGCTTTTGGCCTAGCAGCTGCCGCACCTCGCTCGCCGTATCGGCACTTAGAATTATGCGGTATTGCCCAAACCATAAAAAGGCAGTGCTGTCCTTTGCCTGGCAGCACTGCCTTATTTATTATCTCCCTGTAAGCTCCTTCACAACATCCGCAAGATCCGTTAAAATATCATGTGGCAGCATTGTCAGCTGGCTGGTGCGGGCGGCGCAGCGGTCCGCAGCGGCGCCATGCAGCCATACCGCGCAGGCTGCGGCGTCAAAGGGCGCTAACCCCTGGGCCAGCAGGGCAGCCAGCATCCCAGCCAGTACATCCCCGCTGCCGCCGCGGGCCAGGCCGGGATTTCCGGTGGGGTTGTGCAGCATCTCGCGCCCCGGTGCGGCAATCAGCGTGCCGGAACCTTTCAGCACCGCAACGCAGCCATACCGCTCCGCCAGCTCCTGCGCGGCGGCGGGGCGGTCAGTCTGGATCTGCGCCACGCTGCACCCCAGCAGGCGGGCTGCCTCGCCGGGGTGCGGGGTCAGCACGGTATTGGTGGGCAAAAGCGGGAACTGCCCCAGCTCCCCGGCAGCCAGTGCATTCAAGGCGTCCGCATCCAGCACGGCGGCTTTCCACTTGGCATCCGCCGTCAGAAGGGCGTTCAAAATACGTGCCGCACTGGGGCCAAGTCCCGGCCCAGCCAGCAGGACCGCAGGCTTTTCCGTAAAGCGCTGGCGCACGGCGGCGGCATCTGCGGCCAGAATCCCGCCGTCCGCGTCGGTGCGGCAGGGCAGGGCACAGCATTCCGGCGTGCGGGTCAGCACCAACTGGATCACCGGCTCCACACTGGCAAGGTACACCAGCCCGGCCCCGGTGCGCAGCGCACCCTCCACACAAAGGGCGGCAGCCCCCCGGTAAGCAAGGCTGCCCGCTGCGGCAGCCACACTGCCGTAACTGCCCTTGTTGCTCTGCGCCCTGCGCTGCGGCAGCAGGGCGGCGATCTTGTGTTGATTCAGCTCATGCATCAGCGGTTTCCCCCTTTACGTTTTGGCGTAAAAGATGTATAGTAAAAAGTATCTAAGGTATATCTGAAAACAAAGAAAATGACGGATATTTCGCAAACACAAGCAGGATGTAAGGCAAAGAGCTGCGGGAATCCTTTGCGGCTTCCAAGGCTTTTTAACGCAAAATCCGGCTATGTTTGTAGAAATAAACTACGGCAACACCGCACAATTCCCGCCTTGCGGCTTAAGCACCGCTCCGGCAGCTGCGGCACGGCATCTGCGTTGCCAAAATGCTCGATAAGACATCCAGTATTATCTGCGCTTTTGGCTTGGCATCTGCCGCACCTCGCTCGCCGTATCGGCACTTAGAATTATGCGGTATTGCCCTAAATTTTCGACTTTTCAGATACACCCTAACAGGATGGTTCCATATCTTTTATTATAAAGCATTTCACGATAAAACGAAAGGGGCGGCACCATGGTACCGGAACTGGAACGGCTGATCCAAGCACATCAGAACATCGTGTTTTTTGGCGGCGCAGGGGTTTCGACGGAAAGCGGCATCCCAGATTTTCGCTCGGTGGACGGGCTCTACCACCAAAAATTCAAGTACCCGCCCGAAACCATGCTGTCCCACACATTTTATGAGCAGCACACCGCAGAATTTTTTGATTTCTACCGCCAAAAACTCATTGTGCATGGGGCCAAGCCTAATGCTGCCCACCTGCGGCTGGCCAAACTGGAGCGGGAAGGTAAACTAAAAGCCGTTGTCACTCAGAATATTGATGGCCTGCACCAGGCAGCGGGCAGCAAAACCGTGTATGAGCTGCACGGTTCCACCTTGCGCAACTACTGCACCCGCTGCGGCAAGTTCTACCCCGTCAGCTTTATCGAGGAAGCCGGCGGCAAGGGGGACGGTGTGCCCCGCTGCACGGACTGCGGCGGCATTGTAAAACCGGATGTGGTCCTGTATGAAGAGGGCCTGGACGAAGCCACCATTGAGGGTGCGGTGAGCGCCATCCGCAGGGCGGATATGCTGATCGTGGGCGGCACCAGCCTGGCCGTTTACCCGGCGGCGGGGCTGATCCGCTATTTCCGCGGGGATGACCTGGTGGTCATCAACAAGCAGCCCACCCCGGCGGACGGTATGGCAACCCTGCTGGTAAACAAGCCCATCGGCCAGGCACTGAGTGAGACCGAGGGGGAAGGAGGGGCAATTTGTCGCTGAAAGAAAATTGTCATAAAAGTGTAAAACCTTACAAAAACGCTTGCAAAAATTTGCTGCTTTCTGGTATGATAAGAGTTAACGGCAGAGCGCGGGAAAGCGCCGCATGCCGCATGTGAGGTTTTGCGATTGATAACATAGAGGGGGTTCTTGTATGGCAAACGCATTGACTGATTTTATCCGCAAACGGGATTTTCTTGTCTGTATGGATTCTGACGGCTGCGTCATGGATACGGTACGCATCAAGCATTGCTCGGTGTTCTGCCCAGAGCTGATCCGTGTGTTTGGCCTGGAAGCCCACACTGATTTTATTACCACCGCGTGGGAAGAGATCAACCTGAACAGCATCACCCGCGGGATTTCCCGCTTTGAAAGTGCGGTGCTGATTTTTGACCGCCTGAAAAACCGTGGCATCGATGTTCCCGGCAGTGAAGATATCGCCGCGTGGGTTTCCACCGCATCGGAACTTTCTACCGCAAGCCTGCAGCAGGAAGTTCTGCGCAGCGGCAGCCTGGCCCTGCGCAAGCTGCAGGAGTGGAATAACGCCTGCAACCGCCGCATTCAGGCCCTGGAACCTACCTTTAAGCCGTTCCCCGGCGTGGAATACAGCCTGCATCAGCTGCACACCGTGGCCGATGTGGCGGTGGTTTCCGCCGCCAATGAAAGCGCTATCGCCAGCGAGTGGGCGCGTTACGGCCTTGCCACCCATGCCGATGTGATCTTTGGCCAGGAGGTTGGCAGCAAGGCAAACTCCATTGCCTCCATGCTGGCCTGCGGGTATGAAAGCCGCAAGGTGGTCATGGTGGGCGATGCCATGGGCGATGCCCAGGCAGCCGCTGCAAACGGCGTTTCCTTTGTACCCATTCTGCCCGGCCGCGAAGCCGAAAGCTGGCGCCGTTTGCAGGAAGAAGCCCTGCCCAAACTGCTGCACGGCACTTTCAGCCCCGAATACCAGGCAACCCTGCTGGCTCAGCTGCGCAGCGTTCTGCACGGGTAATTGACCGGAAAATCGTTGAACAAAAACCAAAGCAGAGTATGCAAAAAGCGCATACTCTGCTTTTTTCATGCAGTCAATCGATTTTGGCAGCCGGCATACAGCAAAACCAGCCCGGCACTGAGCAGAATGCTTCCGATAATATCACTCAGCCAGTGCACGCCGGAAATCAGTCGCCCCACAACCATAAGAGCGGTGAATGCCGCCAGCAGGGGAAGAAGAATGTGCAGAACAGCCGGCCAGGGAGATGCGGCGGTGCAGCTTTTCATTAAATTCCATAAAACACCTTTTCTCTTGCCGAGTATCCGCCTGCTTTACAGTTCCCCCTTGCGCTTGTCCCTTGCTTTGGCGGCACCAAGGGCTTTGGGGGCGGTGGTTTTCTCGTCAGGGTGCAGCAGCTTGGCGCGCAGGATGGCACCCTCGCCAAAGCGGGCGCGCAGGGCATCGGCGGCACGGTCCAGCTTTTCCTGTTTATCGGTTTTGGCTGGATCGGTGAAAAAATCCAGCTGCTCAAAATTGTCGGTGCCGGTCTTTTCGGCGCTCACCCCAACAAGGCGCACTGGGCGGTCGGGCCACATCTGGCGCATCAGCTCCCGCGCGGTATGGTAAATCACATCGGTAGAGTTGGTGGGGCTGTTCAGCGTTACCTGGTGGCTGCTGCGGCGGAAGGCGTTATCCACCAGCTGCACCGTGATGACCCGTGCGGTCTTGCCGTCCATCCGCAGCCGCCCGGCAACGGATTCACACAGCGCCAGCATGGTGGCATCGGCCTCCACGGGGCGCTTCAGGTCCTGCGGAGTGGTTACGCTGTTGCCGTAACTGTTGTCCTTCACCTCGCTGCGGGTCATCGGCTCGCTTTCAATGCCGTTGGCGTAATCCCGGAACACCTGCCCCCGCACGCCGAACACCCCGCGCAGGATGTCCGCGTCCGCGTTGGCAAGATCCCCGATGGTATAAATGCCAATCTCGTGCATCCGCTTGACGGACTTTGGCCCCACGCCGAACAGATTGCCCACCGGCAGCGGCCACAATTTCTGTGGCACCATATCCTGCGTTAATACATGGATTTTATCCGGTTTTTCAAAGTCGGATGCCATTTTGGCCAGCAGGCGGTTGGGCGCAATGCCAATGTTTACGGTAAAGCCCAGCTCCCGGTGGATGCGGTCCTTGATGGTCTGCGCCGCCTGCAAAGGCGGGCCAAACAGTCCCTCGCTGCCGGTCATGTTCAAAAAGGCTTCGTCAATGCTGTACTGCTCAATATCTGGCGTGTAATCGCCAAAAATGCGGATCATAGCTTTGCTGTTTTTTACATACCAGTCAAAATCCGGCGCGGCAACGATCAAATTGGGGTATTTGCTGCGCGCCATAAACAGCGATTCCCCGGTTTGGATGCCGTACCGTTTGGCGGGAATGCTCTTGGCCAGCACCACGCCGTGGCGCTTTTCCTCATCTCCGCCCACCACGGCGGGCACGGTGCGCAGGTCCAGCGTTTCGCCGTTGGCCAGGTGCTGGATGGCCGTCCAAGACAAAAAGGCGGAGTTGACATCTACATGGAAATAAACGGTTTTGGCTTTGGGCAGCATGGTGCGCACCTCCTTTGCGGGGCGAAATTTCTACTACCATCATACCATAAAACCACGGTGCAGAAAAGCCGGTCAAGAATCTTCTTTCCTTTTTGTGGCGGGCGCTGTATAATACAGATAAGACCTTCCTGCGGTAAAAATTTACAAAGAATAGGATGGAATATTATGCAGTATACCATTGAAAACGAATACCTGCGCCTGACGGTGGATACCCATGGTGCCGAGGCTGTGAGCGTTGTCAACAAGGCTACCGGGGCCGAAATGCTCTGGTGCGGGGACCCTGCCGTCTGGGGCCGCCATGCGCCGATCCTGTTCCCCTATACCGGCAAGCTGACCGGCGGCAAAATGATCGCCAAGGGCAAAGAGTATGCCGGTGGCCAGCACGGCTTTGCCCGCGATGTGGAGCACACCCTGGTGGGCAAGACCGAGACAAGCCTGACCCTGGTTTTGCAGGCAAACGAGGAGACCCGCGCCAAGTGGCCCTATGAGTTTGAGCTGCGCTCCACCTTTGAGCTGGTGGAAAAAACGGTGCGCCACACCCTGGCGGTGTATAACCCCAGCGAGCCGGAGCTCAGGTTCGGCATTGGCTACCACCCGGCATTTGCCATCCCGTTTGATGATGCCCACACCCCTGCGGATTATGAGTTCCGTTTTGACGAGCTGGAAAGCCCCCTGTGCGTGAGCTGTCTGCCCAACGGCCTGCTGAACGGTACCGATTATCACTATCTGGCCCGCAATACCCGCACCGTGCCCTTGACGGATGACCTGTTTGACAACGACAGCCACTGCATGCTGAACCTGCGCAGCAAGACCCTTGCCATTGTGGAAAAGGATACCGGCCGCGCCGTGCGCTGCAACATTGAGGGCTATCCCTATGTGCTGATCTGGTCCAAGCCGGAAAAGCCCTACCGCTTTGTCTGCATTGAGCCGTGGCACAGCCTGCCCGGCGAGGAAAACGGCCCCCTAACCTGGGAGGACCGCCCCTGCGCCGCCGCCCTGCACCCCGGCAAAACCTGGTCCACCACGTTGTGCACAACCTTTGAGCGGTAAGCAGGGCGGCGTCCCCAACGCCCCGGAACGGTCAAGACCGTTCCCTACAGAGTATTTTATAATGCGTGGCAAGCGTTAAAATGCGCTGTAGGGCGGGGTGCCCTCACCACGCCGCAACCTTGCCCTGCTGCGCATTACAAAATTTGTGACAATCCGCACACCGGGCCTTGCCGTATATTTTGCATCATTATCCATCACAAGCTTCCACATGGGCACCCCTACAAAATACAAAAAATCCCCCGCACGCCAGGCTGTAACAATGGCCCGCCCGTGCAGGGGATTTCTCGATTTTATCTTATGCTTGTGCTTGGTTTAACCCGCTCAAAACTCCGCGCCCAACGTTGCCGCCATGACGGCCTTGATGGTGTGCATCCGGTTTTCGGCTTCCTGGAACACGATGGACTGCGGGCCGGTGAACACTTCATCGGTCACTTCCATGGCGTCGCGGCCAAACTTTTCGCCCATCTCCTTGCCAACGGCGGTCTTGTGGTCGTGATAGGCGGGCAGGCAGTGCATGAATACGGCGGTCGGCTTTGCCTTTGCCATCAGTTCAGTGTTTACCTGATAGGGGGCAAGCGCTTCAATGCGCTCGGCCCATACTTCAACCGGTTCGCCCATGCTTACCCACACATCGGTGTATACCACATCGGCGTCCTTTACGGCATCGGTGTCATCGCTCAGGGTGATGGTAGCGCCGGTTTCGGCGGCAATAGCCTTACACTTTTCCACCAGCTCCGGGGCAGGCCAGTACGCCTTGGGGGCGCAGGCGACAAAGTGCAGGCCCATCTTGGCGCAGCCAATCATCAGGGAGTTGCCCATGTTGTAGCGGGCATCGCCCATGTAAGCAAATTTCAGCCCGGCCAGCTTGCCAAAGTGTTCCTTGATCGTCAAAAAGTCAGCCAGAATCTGGGTGGGGTGGAACTCATTGGTCAGGCCATTCCATACCGGTACGGTGGAATACTTGGCCAGCTCGTTCACAATCTCCTGGCCATAGCCGCGGTACTCAATGCCGTCAAACATGCCGCACAGCACCTGGGCGGTGTCGGCAATGGATTCCTTTTTGCCGATCTGGCTGCCCGTTGGGTCCAGATAGGTGGAGCCCATGCCCAGGTCGTGGGCGGCAACCTCAAAGGAACAGCGGGTGCGGGTAGAAGTTTTTTCAAAGATCAGCGCAACGTTTTTGCCGCGCAGTACATCGTGCAGAACGCCTGCCTTCTTTTTGGCTTTCAGCTCGGCGGCAAGGTCCACCAGATATGCAATTTCTTCCGGGGTGTAATCCAGAAGGGTCAAAAAATCTCTGCCTTTCAGGTTCATGGGGGCTTCCTCCTGTCAATCGGTATCCTTAGCCGGGCAAAGCCCGGCAGCATAGTAATGGAATACAGTCTATTATGGCACAGTGCGCCGCAAAATGCAAGCGAATTTTTGCATAAATATTCTTTTGATTGGCATATTTATGCAGCGCGTCGCAGGCAGTCACCCGCAATTTGATTTCCATTTTGCCCAAAATGCTTGCATTTGCCGCCTAAACAGCGTATACTTGCACAGGCGGGCAGGAAAGCCCTGCCCCCGAATATGCGCTGTACTTTGAAGAAAAGACGGCAGCAGGAGGAAATTGAATATGAAAAACCGTACCAACACCCGTTGGCTGACCCAGCTTGCCTTGCTGGTCGCCGTTCTGCTTGTCATGAACTATACGCCGCTGGGCTATCTGCAGGTCGGGCCGCTGTCCATGTCGCTGCTTACCATCCCAGTTGCCATCGGCGCCATGACGCTTGGCCCTGTTGCGGGTGCCATCCTTGGCGGTGTTTTTGGCACAACCAGCTTTGTTTCGGCCCTGCGCACCCCCAGTGTGATGAGCGCCGCCATGCTGCAGGCCAGCCCGGTGGGCACCTTTATTACCTGCTTTGTGGCCCGCGTTCTGGTGGGGCTTTGCGCCGGTTGGGTGTACATTGGCATCAAAAAGCTGCTGCCCAAAAACACCAAGCTGTGCTGCGCCGTGGGCGCTGTGGCAACGCCGCTGCTGAATACCTTCTGGTTCATGCTTTCGCTGTGCGTGTTCTTTTTTAATACCGAGTATGTGCAGTCTCTCTGCGCAACCTTCGGCACCACCAACCCGTTCCTGTTCGTCTGCGCCTTTGTCGGCGTGCAGGCGTTGATCGAAGCCGTTGGCTGCGGCATTGTGGCAACCCTTGTCACCGTTCCGCTGCTGAAATTCCTGAAAAAGTAAAGGCAACACCGCACAATTCCCGCCTGACGGCTTAAGCACCGCTCCGGCGG
>OLNQ01003943.1_pt1 | contig 11576 bp, 12 predicted proteins | sample 1672821 | NCBI WGS metagenome assembly OLNQ01 (sample SAMEA3136727, study PRJEB25190) | human gut metagenome | biome: human gut; feature: human-associated habitat; material: faeces | place: Austria | collected 2013 | reverse complement strand
GTATGTATCCGGTCATATTCCATGTAAAATCATTCAGCATAGCGCACCTCCTTCCAGTTTAGTAATACTCATAAATATCCCGTGGTCAACTAATGGGTTATTTATTACTTTATTTTCTTTAACATACGGTGATAAATAGGTGCATTTGGTGCAGGAGTTGTGATTGGGACCAGAAGTCCCTCTTTGATAAATTGTTCCACACGCAAAGCAATCCACCCATCACCGATCCCTAATTGATTCTTTCCAAGAACCTGTCCAACAAGCACGCTTTCCTTAAACTCGTCGTCCAGTGTATCCAATTCTCGAAGAATAAATGTATCATACAGAGTTTCTGATACGCTGACCAGTTTGCCGTTTATAACAGCACGAAGAGGAGAATTTTCCTGTTGGAGTTCTCTCCAGCGGTTAGCCAAACTACGAAGGTAATTTGTTGGCAACTTCTTTCCAAGAGATGCCATCCGTCCCAAGTGATAAGGTTCAACTTCTCCCCAACCGTTATACTGGACAATGCATCCATCTGGTCTTGTTTCCCACATTGGAAGCTCCACAATGGTAACATCCAATTTTTCAAAGCCGATTGGTCGTAGTTGTTCCAGAAGCCAATACAATCCGCACACATCATCTGGTTCTCGTCCGACCCAAACACGAATCGGCTCTCCGTTTTGTGCTTTTTCCAGTAGCGTAGCATAGTTCTTTCGGGATGTATTGAGAAGTTCAGTTACGATTTCAGATGCCATATCGGGCAGTATGCTTAGTAGCAAAGATAATGCCGACTCACGCTCCAAACAAATTCCTGCTTCGGAGATGTTGCCCACAGACAATGCCAACGGAAGATTAACTATGTCCTTACGATTTCCCTCCAACGGTATAGCATTCTCCCAACCAGAACGCTCCCGTTCTTCTGCTTGATGCTGGAACTTTTCTATTTCTTCTTTTGAAACTGTCCCATCAGAGATAATTACACTGGTTGCTCCGCCTAAAAAACCCTTATGTCCAATCGCAACCGCCATAGTCCCTGCGGCACTGTCGCTAAATACTACTTCTAACATAACGTTGCTCACCTCTTAGCTAAATTCAAATTCTTTTTAGTGCTTCTTTCTTCAAAGCCGCCTGTCCCATTTCTTTTTCATAATCGCCCTTGGCATAAGCGACATTGCTCAATGCCTGGAGCATCTTATCTTTTGCCAGCTTTTTCATGACCTCCGCAAGATCTTCATCCAGAGTACCACGCTTTATATAGCGGTTTATGGTGTTCAGACGCTTCTCATGTATCTGCTTCACTGGATGATCATCCGCAAGCTCCCGTTGTTCTCTGCCTTTCAGATTGCCGATCTGCCGACAGGTGCGGTGCAGCTTATCTCCCGGCGCATAACCGCCGCAGTATTTGGTGTGCCTTGCGTTGGTTGTCAGAAACCATTTGCCGCAGATCCGGCACTTCTTAGGAGCGTGACCGACACACAATCCCTCAAAGAGATCTGACCGGAACATCCCTACAAAGGACACATAGTGCATCCGTTTGACGAGCTTCGCCACATTTTCGCCGGGACGGATGACAGATACATACTGAACGGAGTTGTTCAGGGTAGACATCCAGGCATTTCCCTCAGTAATAGAAAAGTCCGGAGGGAAATAGCTTCCAAACATTTTTGCAAAGCCCTCTGCGGTGCGGTCAGCTTCGTTGCCGTCTGATTTTTCTGCAAAATCAAGCATTGCCTTTTGGTATTCCCCAAGGGAGTATGCCAGATGCCCGAATACAGCGGTATAGCGTTGGAGCATCATCGCATCGGCATATCTCGGAACTTCTTCAAGCTGCAAGGAGTTGGTTGTGGCTTTTATGGCAAACTCCATATATTTCAGAGCATTGTCCGCAGTAAAGACTTTTTCAATCTGTTCTCTGTGTTTTGGAATATCCATGTAGGAGAACGGCGGTGTTTTACTGAGAATATCAAGCATTGCCAGAGCAGCTTCCCTTGCCAAAGGAAAGAGTGCAGAAGCGTCCTCTCCGGCGTTCAACATTCCAAGCAGCAGATTGATTTTTTCGCATTGCTCATTCATCTTTGCAATGGCATCCGCAGGAACATTCAGCGCATCACAGGCAAGAGTGCCGACAGGGAATGTTTTGCCCTCATATATGACCGTATCCTGCCAGAAATCCAATGTCATCAATTCTTGATTCATGCTTGCCCTCCTGTCCTGTTTTTTCATTTTTCTAATTATATCATGTAAATGTGAAGAAATCTACGTCCTCAGATAAGTTGTCCTGTTTTTTGAAACAGGATTGTCCTGTCATTAGCCTGTTTTTTGAAAAATCCGTCATAACCATAGTAGAAAGAGCGAAGCACCTGCCAACCACGGCGGGTGCTTCGTGCTTTCCAGACTATTATGAACGGAGATTTTTCTATGACAATTTATGAAACCATCAAGGCGGCGATCTGCGTGAAGCAAGCCGCCGAACACTACGGGCTGAAAGTGAGCCACAACGGCATGGCTTGCTGCCCGTTCCACAACGACAGGCATCCGAGCTTGAAGCTGAACGAGGATTATTTCTTCTGCTTCGGCTGCGGAGCCAAGGGGGATGTAATCGACCTTGTGGCAAGACTGTTCGATCTGAGCAGTTATGAAGCAGCGCAAAAGCTGGCTGCGGACTTCGGGCTTGACCCGAAACCGCCCACTGCCGCAGCTATGGTCAAGCCAAAGCGTCCCTATATCCGTCAGTTTCGGGAGGACGAAATGCTGTGCTTCCGGGTGCTGATGGATTATCTGCATCTGCTGGAAGATTGGAAAGTGCGATATGCACCGAAAACACCGGACGATGATCTGGATGACCGTTTTGTGGAAGCCTGCCAGATGATTGATTATATCGAATATCTGGCAGATATTTTGACAGTCGGTGATTTAGAAGAACGGGTTGCCGTGGTGGACGAGCTAATGAAGGAGAGCAAGATTGCTTTCCTTCGGAACTATGTGGCACGGAAACGAAAGGAGGGGTTGTCCCATGGGGAAGAAAGGTAAAATGCCGGATATGAATCTGCCGATCTGGTTTGACGGGCAGAACATCAATGAAGCTCTGTTCTGTGAAGAATTTCTACGTGAGCGCAGAATCATCTTCGCAAACGGAGCTTTTTTTACGCCCGATGGTCGGGTAACAGACGATCTCCCTCTCCGGGGTGAGATTTACGACAAGCTGAAATTCTGTGCCGTGAACAACATCCCCCGGAAGATCACCAATATTCTGGAGGTGCTGAAACTGGAAGCACAAGTGCCTGACTTTCCTCCGGAGCAGGATCGGATTCATGTTGCCAACGGTACGCTGCTGCAGAACGGAACATTCACTGAGGGCAGACCTGCTATCGTGCGGAGCCGTCTGCCTATTGCCTACAATCCCGATGCTCCTGCTCCTGTGGTCTGGCTGAACTTTCTGGATGACCTGCTTCATACAGAGGACATTCCCACTTTGCAGGAGTTTATCGGCTACTGCCTGATTCCCTCCAACAAAGGACAGCGCATGATGGTGATTAAGGGCAACGGCGGCGAGGGTAAATCCCAAATCGGTGCGGTGCTTTCGGCAATCTTTGGCATGAATATGAAAGACGGCAGCATCGGAAAGATTTCCGAAAACCGCTTTGCCCGTGCCGATCTGGAACATATCCTCTTGTGCGTGGATGATGATATGCGGATGGAAGCTCTGCGCCAGACCAACTATGTGAAATCCATCGTGACAGCACAGGGCAAGATGGATTTGGAACGCAAGGGCAAGCAGAGTTATCAGGGCTGGATGTTCGTCCGGCTGCTTGCGTTCAGCAACGGCGATTTGCAAGCTCTTTATGATCGCAGTGACGGATTTTATCGCAGACAGCTTGTGCTGACCACCAAGGAAAAGCCTGTGGATAGAGCTGATGATCCTGACCTTGCGGAGAAGATGAAAGCCGAAGCCGAGGGCATCTTCCTGTGGGCATTGGAGGGATTGCAGCGGCTTGTTGCCAACAACTTCAAATTCACAGAGAGTGACCGTATCCGGGAAAACCGGGAAGCGGTCAAGCGTGACAATAATAATATCTTTGATTTCATGGAATCGGAGGGATACATCCGGTGCAAAGCGGATGCGTCCATCAGCTCCAAGGATTTCTATGAAATCTACCGGATGTGGTGCGAAGAAAATTCCCTTGCACCGCTGAAAGCCCGCAGCTTCAGCGACGCCATGATTGCCAATGCCGGGAGATTCAATCTGGAACATTGCAACAACATCACCAACTCTGCCGGACGGCGGGTGTGGGGATTTATGGGTGTGGAAGCTGTGGCAAGACCTCATATAAATGGGTTTTACGATGTTTCGTCATGTACGTACGTACCGGAGGAATGGCGGGATTGATTTTGCCAGTCATGCTCTGTACGTATGTACGCAGCATTTACCCCTGTTTTCTCCCATTATAGGAAACAACGGCTTTCAGAGACAACCTGTTTTCGGGTATTGAAAATCAATGGCAATGGAAACAGCAAAGTTTTTGACCGCAGGACGAAGCTATTTCACGAAATCGTGCTTCTCTGAACCGTGTACCCTGTTCACGGAACAATAGATGTTTTCATTTTTCCAGACCAAATCACACGAAACAGTAAAGCGGGATATGGTCATATATGGACAGGACATCACAAGCAAAATTCTGAACGGATTTCAGAGATTGCAGATTTTTCACTGTTCGGTGTATCTGCTCCGTTTTGGGGTGCAGAGATTGTACCGAACCACAAACAGAATTATGGAGGATTTTTCAATATGAATGTACGCAATGAAATCAAGGCACAGATCATCCGTGCCGGGATGACCATGCAGGAAGTTGTTGACCTGCTCTCGGACGAGTACGGATGGAGCGACAGCGTTTCCAACCTGTCCGCAAAATTACAGCGGGAAAGCATCCGATACAAGGAAGTATTGGAGCTTGCCGATGTGCTGGGATGCGACATTGTATGGCAGCAAAGACGGGAGAAGTGATGCCCCCGGCAACAGCCCCTCGCATCTCCCGTCCCCATAGGCACACCGCAGTGCTGCCTATGGATGGCAGTGAAAGACGCTGCCAACGTCTGCAAGAAACGTTCCGCAGAACAGCTTCATGCAGACGGGCTGACCATGGGAAAAGTTGCAGACATTTTGCCTTGGTCAGCAGAGGTCACCGCAGTGACCGCACACCCCCTCGGGAGAGCCCACGGCACTTTGCAGCCAGAATGGATGAAAGTGTTATAGTGGGTTATTACACTTCCGCAGAAGTGCATCCCCGCAGCCCCGCCCGTCTGCTACTCTCGAAAGAAAGGAAAAAACCTATGGCAAGAAACGATGGAATTGACCGTACCTTAGCCAGAAATCAGGACTTGGAAACTCCGGATGATGTGGCAAAAGTACAGGAACACAATGAGCGTGAAAAAGACCGTTATTCCAATGTGGACATCGTGCCGGAACGCACTCCGCTGAATGTTTACTTCAAAGCCCCCACCGATGATTATGTAAAAATGTTTGAGCAGATGGAGCAGGACAAGATCATCTCCACCAGAGGGCTGAAACCGGATGCCGTCAAATATGGCGAGTTGGTTTTCGATGTGAACTCCGCTTATTTCTACAACCACGGCGGCTATGAATTTGCAAAACAGTTTTATGCCGATGCCTATAAAGCCGCCGTGGAGATCGTGGGCGGTGAGCAGTATATCCTCTCCGCTGTAATGCATGCCGACGAGCGCAACCGGGCAATGTCGGAAGCTCTGGGTGAGGATGTGTACCACTATCACCTTCATGTGGTTTATATCCCGGTGGTGGAGAAACAAATCCTGTGGTCGAAGCGATGCAAGGATGAATCCCTCCGGGGAACGGTAAAGGAAACGATCACACAGGTCAGCCGCAGTAAGAAGTGGGAATCCAAACCCGTTCTTGATGAAAACGGAAATCCTATGTTGAACGCAAAAGGGAAAAAGATTTTGAAGTCGTCCTACAGTGTGCTGCAGGATGACTTTTTCAATTTCATGCGAAACGCTGGTTATACCGATGTAGAGCGTGGAGAACGTGGCAGCACCGAAGAACATCTGACGGTGACACAGTTCAAGGTACAGGCCGAACAGCAGCGTTTGGAAGCTGTGACCGGACAGGTGGCACAGGCCGAGCAGAGCTTAGCGGATGCCAAAGCTGCCACGGAGAAGCAGAAAAAGAAACTGGAAGCTCTGAAAAAGGAAACTCAGGCTGCTAAGTCTGTTGCTATGACTGCACATGAGATTGAGTCGATGGGCAAGAAAAATCCCATTACGGGAAATGTTACCATGACGGCGGATGAGTGCCGCACGCTAAAGGATTATGCGGTCAGCAGCTTTGCGGAAAAGTCTGAGAAGCTGAAATACAAGCAGAAATTCGAGCAGGCAGATAAAAACGCAAAGATATGGAAAGACCGTTTTGAAAAACTGAACAAAGACTATGAGGAACTGAAACAGAAAGCCCAGCCTTTCCTGGATGCGATTGAGATTGCATCTGAAAAGGTCTGGGCTTTTATCAATGCCATCCTCGCCAGGGGAAAGGAACTGTATGAACACAAACACCCTGCCCGCAATCGTGGACAGGACATGGAAATTTAAGAAAGGAACTATTTGCCTATGAAGAAAACCGTAGATGAAATTAACAAGATGATTATGGAAGATGCCCCGATGGAAGAAATCAACGATGCCATCGGCTATATTGATATTTGCTCCTGCTTCGATCCGATTTTTGAGCCGCCTATTGATTTTCTGGAAGAATGCCGCAGGCGTTGGGAAGCGGCACAGTCCTCTTTCTGCAAAACCATTGAGTGCAAGATCGGAAACACATGGTATGTGATTGAAACGGAGTGTGACGGAAATGAGCCACTTACCGACAAGGTAAAACGGCTCATTTTTTCTGACAAGGGGGTGATTTGTTAATGACTGCGACACAAAAGCATGATATAATTCCAATATGCACAACGGTACTGTCGGCTGACCAACCACCGAAGGAGGATATTATGTTGGATCAGCAGAAAATTACCATTCTCTATTGCCGTCTGAGCAACGAGGATGCCCAGGAAGGCGAGAGTAACAGTATCGCAAATCAGAGAGAGTATTTAACCCGATATGCCCGTGACCACGGGTATACAAACCTGAAAATTCTGGTGGATGACGGTTATACGGGGACGAACTTCAATCGTCCCGGTGTGCAGGAAGGCTTTGAGCTTGTCAAGCAGGGGCTTGTGGGCTGCTGGCTGGTCAAAGACCTCAGCCGCTTTGGTCGTGACTATCTGACTGTTGGACAATATACGGATATTATCTTTCCGAGTTATGATGTCCGCTTTATCGCTATAAATGATGGCGTAGACAGCAACCGGGGAGACAGCGAGGGCTTCGCCGCAATCCGTAATCTGTTCAACGAGTGGTATCCCCGTGATACCAGTAAGAAAGTCCGTGTCAGTTTGCGGCAGAGAGGAACCAGTGGGAAGCACATGGGCAAACCGCCCTACGGATACCGCTGTGACCCGGAGGACAAGGAGCACTGGATTCTGGATGAAGAAGCGGCTCCGGTAGTCAAGCTCATCTTCGACCTTTGCATTGACGGCAAAGGCCCGGAGCAGATTGCAAGGATTCTGGAAGAAAAGCAGATTCTGACCGCAAAGGCACTCTATGCCAAGCGAAAGAAAAAGCCGATGCCGGAAAGACCGTACCACTGGGGCAACCAGTCCATTGTAGGGATTTTGGAACGGCAGGAGTACACAGGCTGTACCTGCAACTTCAAGACTTATTCCAAGTCCTACAAGCTGAAAAAGCGGATTCCCAATGAGCCGGAGAATATGTTTTATCTGCCGGACACACAGGAAGCGATTGTATCTCAGGCACAGTTTGACAGGGTGCAGGAACTGAGGAAAAACAAACGCCGCCCCGCAAAAGCGGAACGGCAGGGATTGTTCTCCGGGCTTCTGTTTTGTGCCGATTGCGGCGGCAAGCTCCACTTTGCCACAAGCAAAAGCTTTGAGGGCAAGCAGGATCACTACGTCTGCAACAACTACAAGAGCAACCGTGGTACTTGTACTGCCCACTATATCCGGGAAGATGTGCTTCGTGAAATCGTTCTGGAACGCATCCGGGCAGTCAATGAGTATATCCGAAGCGATGTGGACGGTTTTCAGGAGGAATGGCTGCAATGCCGCAGGACTGACCAGGAGCGCAGCATCCGGGATGACAAAAAGAAGCTGGAACAGGCAAAGAAACGCCTTGCCGATCTGGATGTCATCATCGCCCGGCTGTACGAGGACTATGTTCTTGGAAATCTCAATCAGGACAGATACAGAAAGATGTCTGCGGACTATGAAGCGGAGCAGGAACGGTTAAAGCTCGAAAGTGAAGTTATCGAAGAATGGGTGGAACAGCGGGAAGAAATGAACGACGGTCTGGATGCCTTTATCGCCCTGACACAGAAATATGTGGATGTGGAGGAGCTGACACAGACCATCGTGAACGAGTATATCAAGAAAATCATCGTCTATGCCCCGGACAAATCCAGCGGCAAGCGCAAGCAGAAAGTGAAGATTTTCTTCAACTTCGTGGACGATGTAGATATTCCCGTTATTTCCGAGCCTATCATCACGCAAACAACCTATGAACACAGAAAAACGTCGTGACCTTCGGGTCACACCGTTCTCTGCGACAAAATAGTTACTTGTCACTATTAAGCCTTACGGTTTCAGGACTATCCTGCGCCCATAGCGGCGGTAAAGATAGCATTTCCAACGACTAAATTAATTGTTGTATTTTTTTGATTTATTTAACAGGACATAAATTCCAATCAATACAAAAATAGTGATACTAAGTATTATATACATCGTTCCGATATTCACATGACTTCCGAAAAAATAAAGATTGCAATCAAGGGAATCTTTTAGTTTTTCAATAACCTCTGTTGGAATACCTTGATTTTGCATTTCGGCAAGCGCCCCTTGCATTGTATGATTTCGGATAAGTGATGTACCATAAGTACCCGGCAAAAATGAGATTATTTTTTGCAGCCCTTCTCCAAATGAAGAAATAGGCATATATGCACCACAAATGAAACCATATCCCGCACTGATGATTGTGCCTACCGCTGAAATTTGTCCTTGTGTTGATAAGAAAAAATTAATAATCGAAGATAATGCCGTTCCAAACAAAACAAGGAGTAAAATATCAAGAAACAAAAAGAATATATCTGCGAGCGACATATACCAACCGACAATAGCTACATAAGTAAGACAGATACCCGTTGCAGCAAAGCAAATAATAAGTGTTGAAAGCAACGTTGCAACATAATAACTCAACGAAAGTGTAGCTGACTTTACAGGAGATATTCTTAAATCTCTTATCGTACCATTTGCTTTATCTTGCACCATTAAAAAATTAGAACAAAAAGCAACCGTTACACACGAAACAGCAAGAATAGATGAGATAAGTTGACCGCCTACCAGTCCCTCTATTATGCTTTCTGATAGTTTTAATGAATTAGGTAAATTAGATGTAAAACTATCCCGATACACATTCCCAAGAAAAGTCACATAAAGTACAAGCAATATAGCAGGCGTTATCAAAGAGGTAAAGAACATTCCCTTATCTTTGAAAAACAATTTGATATTTCTTTTGATAAGAATGAAAGCCATACTCATTTTTCACCTCCCACCAATGTTTTGCCCGTAACAGCAAGAAAAACATCGTCCATTTTTCCTTTTGTTATTTCATAATCATTAAACAACTGCGGATTACGAATAATCAATCCAGTTGCAGCCTTTGTATTTGGTACAGAAATGCGATAACCGTTTCGAATTCGCTCATATTCCAGATCAAGTGCTTTAATATCCTTTTCATCTACATTATAAATTGTGATGTAATCCCCAGAATAAGTGTTTTTTAACTCAAGCGGAGTACCCTCTGCGGATATTTTCCCATCATCAATGATTACAACATAATCAGCTTCCGCAGCTTCTTCCATATAATGCGTAGTTAAAAATACAGTCATATTTTCATCTTTGCGGAAACTTGATACAACACTCCAAATAAGTCGGCGTGTCTGTGGATCAAGCCCTGTTGTTGGCTCATCAAGAATTAGGATTTTAGGTTTATGAAACAAAGCCCTTGCAATGTCAATTCTTCGGCGTTGGCCTCCTGATAATTTGCCAACGGTGCGTTTCAATAAATTTTCAAAATCTAATATTTTCGCAAGTTCCGCAAGCCGTTTCTTAAACTCCATTCCAGTAATGCCATATAAAGCGGCACGGCTTTCCAAATTATCATAAACAGAAAGGGCGGAATCTAAGACAGATGATTGAAAAACTACGCCCAGTTCACGCTTAATATAGTCCATATCCTTATCTAAATCGTGTTCATCAATAAAAACGCTTCCACTGTCTTTCGATAGTTGTCCACATATAATATTGATTGTAGTTGACTTTCCTGCCCCGTTGATACCAAGAAAAGCGAACAGCTCTCCTTTTTTTACACGAAAGCTCAAATTCTGAACAGCGTTTACACTTTCAAAACTTTTGTTAAGATTATTGATTTGAATAATATTGCTCATTCGCTTTCCTCCTGTATCATCGGCTTTAATCTTGCATTTCTCTGTTTTGCGTGAGAAAACCATACCACAAAACAGAGCGAAAAGCCAGCATTTTCAATGGCTTCCGGATAGTCTTCTTTGCTCAGACTGCGCCCGATCCTGTCACCGGGCGGTGGGCTTTCGGCTGCTCGATTTGTAGTCCATCCATGAGTCGGAGGTACTGCTGCGAGGTTAACGTCTTTACCTCGGATCCTAAGCGCGACCATTGATACGCTTTGCTCCAGCCATCTGTACAGCAGGATAAAGCCATCCTTTTCCCGGCACAAACCCTTGATACAGTCTCGCCGTCGTCCGCAGAACAGAAACAGAACATTGGTAAACGGATTCAACTCAAATTGCTGCTGGACGAGCCGTGCAAAGTCATCTATGATTGCCAATACGCAGTGTTGCGGAATGTTTCGCGACGTTCCTCCGCTATTATTCATGACTGTCTAGAAGCCCTTGCCGTGGTTGCAGGTGGAGAAGGGATGCTCCGGCTGGCCCTTGATCTTGGAATAGAAGCCCACCGTCTGCACCGTGGTCACCACACGGGTCAGCCCCACCATATCCGCGTGATTGGCGTGGCTGACGGTCTTGAACTCCACACCGGGGCGGATGAACCGCTTCAGCTCGGCAAGGCTTTTGAATGCGACCGGCTCTCGCTGCTTTTTTGAAGCGTCCATTACATTCCACCGAAGGTCATGCCCTGCTCGGACCGAGGCTCGTGATCCTCCTGCCGGCAAGGGGCTTCCTCGCCATAAAGGTCGAAGATAATGTCATCCACCTGCCTGCGGACGCTGGGATCGTCGGCCAGCACTTCGTAACGGAAGCCTGTGGTGGGACGATACGGAAGCTCCTCCCGCACGCACTCGAGGAAGGCTTCGGCATCGGCAAACTCCTGCGCGTCGCCATTGGCATAGGTGACGCGGCCCACCAGGGGCTTGTCCCGCGCCATGTTCTGCCGCTGGACATCCAGATCATAGGCCGT
>OLNQ01003932.1_pt1 | contig 11609 bp, 6 predicted proteins | sample 1672821 | NCBI WGS metagenome assembly OLNQ01 (sample SAMEA3136727, study PRJEB25190) | human gut metagenome | biome: human gut; feature: human-associated habitat; material: faeces | place: Austria | collected 2013 | reverse complement strand
ATTGCAAGATTGTATTTCTTCATTAATTCACTGGTTGCCACTGCGATGTCACGACCGCCCGGAACCATCCACGGAACAACGCCGACACCTTCCGGGAAGATAACCGGGCATTCTGTTGACATTTCCCATAATTCTCTTGTAAACACCTTATCTTCCAGTGGCAATACAAAAGTCAGCGCAATAATATTGGTTGGATGTGCATGGTAAATTACTCTGTGATTCCCACCTGTCGCGATCATTTTTACCTCATGGTTCATCAGATGGGTTGGCAGTTCGGAGGTTGGTCTGCCACCGTTCACCAGCCCCCACACGATATGGTAGTTTTCCCCTTTCTCATCCAACTCGATGATACAGATGGAATCCTCCGGTTTGATGATCACATTGCGGAAATATTTACCGCTTCCGGTTACAATAAAATATTCCTTTGCAAGTTTTGGAACTGTCGTTCCGATCGGCTGCCATTCTTTCGGTTCAAAATCTTCCTTTACGGCTTCCACTTCTTCCAGCCGGATACGATAGGAAAGGTTTCCGCCATTTCTCTCGTGCCATCCCTACTCCCATCCATCGTTTGCCGTGCGGATAAAATTCTTTACAAATTCTGTATCTAATACTCTCATTTTTCTTTCCTCCATTTTGGTTTTCTATCATTGATTTTGTGTTCAAAACTAACTGCATTCTTTTTTACATGGTTTGTCTGGCTATCGATTTAACAGTACTTCTTTCTCATATCTCTCTACTTCTGCAAACCAGTTCTTATCTGCGGGAACTCCACATTCCTCACAGTATTTGGTCCATACATCTCCAAATGGAAATGTCTTTAATTCTTCCTGCATGACCATCAGCTCGGTCAGGCGATTCTCATCCTGTAATTTTTTAAGTTCTGCATTCGGTGTACAGAGCGCCGATAATAATGCTTTCTGCCAGCTTCTAAATCCCACAGTCCATGCACTGATGCGGTTGATACTTGCATCAAAATAATCCAGTGCCATATGCACCCTGTCAATCGCATCACATCTTACGATCTCTTTTGCCATTTCTTTTGTCTCATCATCGAATAAGACGACATGGTCTGAATCCCATTTTACCGGTCTTGTAATGTGAAGTGCGATCTCCGGGAAATAGCACAGTAATGCCGGTATTTTATCCGACACTACTTCTGTAGGATGATAATGTCCATTGTCCATCAGCGGAAGGACATTCTCGTGTGTCGCCGCAAATGTCAATGTAAACTCGGCTGATCCCGCTGTGTAAGACTCCACACCGATTCCGAATACCTTAGACTCCACACATGGTTTTACCAGCTTTGGATCATGCGGTTCTGCAATGATCTGTTCGATAGAATCCTTATATCTCATGCGCGGTCCCATTCGGTCTGCCGGAATATCTTTGTATCCATCCCCAATCCAGATATTCATCACACATGGAACACCTGTCTCTTTTGCAAAATATTCCGAAATGCGGATACATGCTTTTCCATGCTCGATCCAGAATCTTCTTGTCTCCTCGTCCGGGCTTGTCAGTGTCAGTCCGTCTTTTACTCTGTTATGTGAGAAAAATGTCGGATTGAAATCAATCCCAACATGGTATTTCTTTGCAAAGTCTACCCATTTTCTGAAATGCTTTGGCTCTAATTTGTTGCGGTCTGCAAATTCGCCTTTCTCAAAGATTGCATAGCTTGCATGAAGATTTAATTTCTTTTTGCCGGGCATGAGGCTCATCGCCTCTTCCATGTCCTGCATCAGCTGTTCCGGTGTCTTTGCCTTTCCGGGATAGTTTCCGGTTGTCTGGATTCCACCGGTCAAAGGTCCGTCATGGTCAAATCCTGTCACGTCATCGCCCTGCCAGCAATGAAGTGATACCGGAATTTCTTTTAATTTTGCGATCGCTGCATCTGTATCAACACCGACATCTGCATACATTTTCCTGGCCGCTTCATATCTTTCCTGTACCGTCATAAAATTTTTACCTCACCTTTCTGCCGGGCACAACATCCGCTTCCGGCATATATTTTTTCTGATATTCCTGATTGCTATTTCTCATATTTTTTTATTTCAAAAGACTCAAAGATACATTTTCTTGCAGCCTGTAAATTTTCAAGTTCTCCTGCTGCAATGATCTGCGCCGTCAGATTTCCGATGGCTGTTGCCTCTGTCGGACCGGCATAAACGGTCTTTCCGGTTGCCTTTGCAGTCAGTTCATTCAAATACGCCGCATTGGCTCCTCCGCCGACAACATGGATGCTTTCATATGTAATTTCTGACATCTCCTCGATCTCCCGGATCGTCTGTGCGTAGCATTGTGCAAGACTGTTATAAATCACGCACGCTGTTTCTGCGATTCCCTCCGGTATCCGCTGTCCGGTCTCTGCGCAGGCTTTTTGCACTTCTTCTGTCATGCTTTGCGGTGCTAAAAAACGGTCGTCATTACAGTCTACCAAAGATGCAATGTCCGCCCTTGCCGCCGCCTCGCAGATCTCTCCGAATCCCTGCTTTGGTGCCAGTTCTTTTCGGACCGACTGTATCATCCAGAGTCCCATGATATTTTTCAGATAACGGAAACGATATTCATATCCTCCCTCGTTCGTGAAATTATGAAGTCTGCTTTCCGGTGAACAGTCTGCTTTTTTTAATTCTGTCCCCATCAGTGACCACGTTCCGGAACTGATGTAAATGGTATTGTCCTCATTTGTCGGAACTGCCATCACTGCGGAACCGGTGTCATGTGTTGCCGGTAAGACGACTTCACAATCAAATCCGACCTCTTTCTGAATTTCTTTCGTCAGATTTCCCAGTACGATTCCCGGCTTCTTTATTTTCTGAAAAATCTGTTTTGGATATCCTAACATTTCGATCAGCTCATAATCCCAGTCTTTTGTTTCCGGGGATACTAACTGTGTCGTGGTTGCATTCGTATATTCTGATGCCTTCTCTCCTGTCAAAAGATAATTAAAATACTCCGGGATCATCAGCATGGTCTCTGCGTGTTCGAGAATTTCGGGATTGTTGGATTTTACCGCCATCAACTGATAAATGGTGTTGAAAATCTGCTTCTGGATGCCTGTTCTCTCATATAACTTTTCTTCCGGGATGATCTCATAGACTTTCTCATCCATTCCTGCTGTACGGCTGTCCCGATAACCGACTGCATCTCCAAGCATTTTATTCTCTTTATCCAACAGGACAAAATCAACTGCCCAGGTATCAATCCCCATACTCACCGGGCTTTTTCCCGCTTTTTTACACTTTTTCATTCCCTCTAAAATTGCTCTGAAAAGTGCTTTTACATTCCAGCATCTCTGTCCGTTCTCTTCGGTCATTCCATTCGGAAAACGATATATTTCTTCCAATAGCATTTTTCCGTCTTCCATATGTCCTAATATGTGTCTGCCGCTGGAAGCCCCAATGTCGATTGCAAGATAATACTGCTCCATAGTTTCCCCCTCTCCTGCATCTGTGTTCCTTTTCTATTTTTTATTTTAGGAAAAAAATGAGCGCAAAAAAAGAACACTTTTTGTTCAAAAAAGTGTCCTTATTTGCCAAAATTATTTTCAACAGAGCCACTGATAGGTTCCTGCCTCCACTGTCTCTTTCTTTCCGTCTGGCAGAACCACTTCCGATTTTACTGGCGTATTCAATGAGATATGACAGCCATCCTCCTCATACTTCCAGGAGCTTTCAATTTTTCCTGCTCTTGAGAGATAACTTCCGCTCACACCGCCAAGCCGTCTGTCCGGATACGGCTCGAAATGCAATTCTGCAAAACCCGGTTTCTGTGGTTTGATTCCGAGAATATACTGATAATAAAATTCTCCGACACTGCCAAATGCATAGTGATTGAAAGAAACCATATTGTCGCCGGAACCTGCCATTTTCTCTTCGTTGACCGTTCCATCCGGCTTTAATGCATCCCAGCGTTCCCACGTCGTGGTCGCACCGCATTTGACCTGATACATCCAGCCCGGACAGCCTTCCTGAAGCAGAATATCATAGGCGAGTTCTGTCTCTCCCGCTTCCACTAAAAGCGGAAGCAGATGTTCCGTCGCAAAGAAACCTGTCTGTAAACCATTTTTACGGATATTGGCAGCAAAATTCTTTTTCACCTGTTCCCGCAGTTCTCCCTCCGGCAGTACAAATTTTAAAGCCATAATGTAGGCGGACTGATAGTCTTTTGCCACGATTCCCTTTTTGCTCACGAATTTCCGGATATATGCTTCTGTTGTGGCTTCCATCTGCCTGCGGTATCTGTCTGCATCAGCTTTTTTCCCAAGACGCTCTGCCGTCTCGCTGATGACCTTCAGATCATGTACGATAAAGGCATTCGATACCGGATTGTTGTGCATTGCCTGCCATGCAATCCCTTTTCCCATTGCAAGCCAGTCTCCTAAAGACGGTCCGATCCAGAGATTTTTCTTTCCCATTTTCCGGATTTCCGCCTCCACAAAAAGTTTCATGCTCTCGTACTGGCGTGGCAGTGCTTCCTCGTCTCCAAACTGCTGATAGAGCATTTCCGGTAAAATTGTGACCGCATTTCCCCAGCCTAACATGCTGATAAAACCAATTCCGGCAGGTCCGGTCTGCGGCACAGTGGCACACACATACCCTTCCGTGTTGTCAAGCTGTCCCAGCTCCAGATCACGCAAAAAGTTTTTCCAGAAATCATTGGTGTCAAAATTGTAGGCTCCGGTGCGTGCAAACACCTGCCCATCCCCGGTATAACCCATACGTTCATCCCGCTGCGGACAGTCGGTCGGCACTTCCACATAGTTGGATTTCTGCCCCCAGACCTGATTCTCATATAATTTCTGAACCATTGGATTCTCACACGAAAAGTATCCGGTGCGCTTCATATCGGTGTGAAGCGCATACGCTTTGATCATGCCCGGCCGATAATCTGCGCCGGAAAGTTCCATATAGCGAAATCCCATATAGGTAAAACGGGGACGGTATTTTTTCTTTTCCGCTCCGGCATGATAAATAATCGTTGCCTTTGCTTTCCGCAGATTGGCAGTGTAAAGACTTCCATCTGCATTTAAAATCTCTCCGTGGCGGATCGTAATTGTCTCATTTGTGAGAAAAGAATGATCAATTTCAACAATTCCGGCAAAGTTCTGTCCAAAGTCAAGGATCGTCACATTTCCTGTCTGCTTTGCCTCTTTCACCTCCATCTCTTCCTGTAACGTAACTTCGGTCAGCGTCGGCTCCAACGCAAAATCCAGTTCGTTTTTGAAAGATACCGGATGTCCGATCACCTGATTTCTTCCATCCGCAAAATAAATCTCACCGTCATACTCCCCGGCGTATTCGTAAGGAGATTCCAGTTCGTCCGTCTGCTCGCCGGATACAATGTCCCGGACGCCACCCGCATCTTCGATGTTTAAAATCCACGATACCGCAGGTTTTTCCCCGTAAATCTGTGTCTTGTTCTCACAGAGGAAACGGCCGCAATACCAGCCCTGTCCAAGATAAACCCGCAATGTGTTCTCACCCTCACGAAGCAGTGCGCTCACCTCATGAGTCTGGTAAAGCACACGCCTTGGATAGTAGGAATATCCCGGTGCAAACATCTGTTTCCCGATTTTGACGCCATTGATCTCTGCCTCGTATACTCCGAGCGCAGTTGCTGTGAACACTGCCTTCTTCACATCTTTCACGGTAAATTTCTGTTCATATACAAAGACCTCTCCCTCGCGGTACTCACGGTCTGAGGTGATAAAATGCATTTTCAGTTTTTCCATTCCCTGCGTTTTCTCCCTTCCAGCTATGCTCTAACAAACGTACTGATTCATAAATTCTGCACTTAACTCCATGGACTTTAACGGAGAATCGTCCACCCAGTTTTTGTGGCTTTCTAAGATCACTGCATCCACATTCACTTTTTGTGCCTGCGTGATCAGCGAAAAAAGATTCATGTTTCCATAGCCAAGTTCCATGCTGTCCGATTTTAAGATCGGTGTCATGGCAGGTTTTGACAGTCTTGTTCCACGGTCATTGATATGGTAAAGCTTCATTCTTGTGTCAAGCTTTCTCATCAGTTCCAGTGCATTTACGCCTGCTTCTGTTGGCCAGTAGGAATCCAGTTCAAAATTCACACACGAAGCATCCGTCTCAGAGAGGATCAGATCATATGCCGTTTTTCCCGGTTCAACTTTCAGAAATTCACAGTTATGGTTATGATATAAAAGCTCCACGCCCGCCTCTTTTAAAATTTTTCCGGAAGCATTTAAGTCCTGACACAAGCCAAACACTGCATTTTTATCCGAATAATCAAAACGGTACATTCCGGTAATGACTACATATTTTGTGCCAAATTTTTCAGCTTCCCTGATAACGTTCTCCGGCTCTCTTTTTATCGTGCCAAGATCCTCATGGATGCTTGTCACGGCAAGTCCTGCCTCTCTCACAAGGGCATTCCAGTCATAATTTCCGCCTTTTCCGACCGGCATACCGGCTGCTTTTGTGAGCATTCTGACCAGAAAAGAGGTCGGTTTTATCATAAACCCATTCAGTTCAATGCCGTCATATCCGGCCGCTTTGATCCTCTTTAAAGATTCTGCTGCCTGTTTTTCATTCTTTGTCACAGTTCCAAGCATAATCTGCTGTATTGCTTTTGTCATGTTCGTAACCATCCCTTTCCTATGCCTGATTTTTCGGGATTTTCTGTAATGCGTCGTTGAGCGCTTTCATCTGTTCCTCGCTCACTGCGTCTCCTGCCTGTTTTAAAAGGCTGACTAATGTCATCCGCTGCATCATGCGCTGCAACGCCGGGTTATCTTTCACACTTTCTGCCACATCGCCACGGCTTGCTGAAGCCTGTGCCATCAGACGCTGTACGATTGCATTCGCCATCTCGTTCTGTGCAAGCTCTCCGAGCGTATCCGAGATTGAATAATGGTCTGCCTTAAAATCATCCCGGTCAAACCAGTTGACAACATCTCCCTGTTTGTTGAATATATAATCCGGATTTGATTTTTCTACTTTTTTCACGGTGATCTCATCTTCACAGGCACCGGACACTGCCCTGATCTTGTGTGTTCCTGTGATCGGGACTTCAAATTTAAATACTTTAGAGCCCTCTGCTGTCTCTCTCTCCACACCGTCCACAAAGAGTGTGACGCTCTGCTCATTGGAATAAACCTTGATCTCCGTCACATCTTCGGTGCGGTCCACATAACGTCTGCCGCATACATGGACAAATGGAGTTTTGCTCCAATATGCTTTATACAGATAAAAGGCATCTTTTTTCAGCTTACGGTCGATGGTCACAAGACCTTTCTGGTTCACGCCGTGTTTTCCACCCTCATCTCTTCCGTCTGCCGCAAAATCAAACAGATTCCAGACATGTGTTGCCCACAGATACGGGCGTTCCCCGATCATTTTTGCCATATGCTCATGGTAAATACACTGATATTCCTCTGTGTAATCGCCCCGTTCCGGATTTGCACTGTGGTAAGCCGGATTGGCGTCTGCGCCATACTCTGAAAGTCCGATCACACGATCCGGGTATGTATTATGATACGCGTCAAAGAAACTGTCATTCTGTTCTAACTCTCCCAGATACCAGCCAAAATACAGATTATAGCTGTTCATATCCGGGATCTCCAACATTGGGCTGTCCGTCTCCAGCATAAACACGTCTGCCATAACCGTTGGTCTTGTCATATCCAGTGCATGGCACAGATCATTTAATTTTCTGTGATTTTCCAATAATTCCTCATTTACGGCACTTGCTGCAGTGATCTCATTGGAAAGTCCCCAGCAGACGATGGATGGATGATTGTAATTCTGAACGACCAGCTCCCTCATCTGGCTTAATGTATTCTCTGTTCCATCTGACATGTGCATCGTAATGTACGGAATTTCTGCCCATACGATCATACCGTTTTCATCACACAGATCATAAAATTCCTGCGCATGCTGATAATGTGCAAGACGGATGGTATTCGCTCCAAGCTCTTTTATGATCTCCATATCCTCACGGTGCATCTCATTTGTCAGCGCATTGCCTGCTCCGGCGCGGTCCTGATGACGGCTCACACCGCGAAGCGGATAAGACCTTCCATTTAAGAAAAATCCTTTCTGCGGATCAATGGAAAAACTTCTGCATCCAAAGGTTGTCTCCACGCTGTCTCCATCAGACAGTTCCGCTTTTGCCGTATATAAATACGGATCATCCACGCCATCCCAGAGATGTACATCGGTAAGATCAAACACTGCTTTTGCATATCCATGCTCTACAGGAACACTCTTTTTCTCACCTCCCACCGTCACCATAACGTCAGCAGATTTTCCCTCTATCCAGAGTTCCACGGTCACTTCTGCGTCTGCCTTTTTTGCTCCGGCGTCTAAAATCGTCACTTCCGGTGTCACCTTAATACCGTTACTTCCTGCATACTCCATGCAAAAATGGTTTTCCGGCACTGTCACCAGCTTCACCATGCGGTATAGTCCGCCGTAAAATGTGAAATCAGCCTTCTGCGGATAGACTTTTGTGTTATCGGAATTATCAACGAGTACTTCCAACTGATTCTGTTCTTTTAAATGTTCTGTAACATCCACACGGAATCTGGAATATCCGCCTTCATGATGGAAAAGCTCTGCTCCATTTACAAACACATCTGCCGTCATGGCTGCTCCGTCAAACTCCAGATAAGCCTTTCCGTTTTGTTCCATCTCTGGTTTTTCAAATGTGCAGGCATATTTACAGGTTCCACGGTAGTAATCGTTTCCACCGTCCTGCCCGTCCACTGCGTTCCAGGTGTGAGGAAGCGTTACGTTTTCTCCTTCCCCACTGTCCGGGTTTTTATAAAAAATCCAGTTTTTATCCAATACTGTCGTCTGTCTCATTTTTGTCAATCCTCCTGTATTTCCTGTCTATGTTCAGACTTTTTTATTCTCTGCTTATTTCATCTCATCAATCACTTTTTCCACTTCTGCCTGTTTTTTCTCATGAATGCTCTTCTGTACTTCTTCCATTTTTTCTTTTGAGAGCGGTGTTTTTCTCATTGCGCAGAGGGTACATACCCAGCCGATCAATGGAAGTCCAAAGTAAAGGCTCATCGTCATCCAGAAAATTGCCGGTGTGGACGGATCAGACGGCTGTGGCATCGTCGTTTTGTATCCGATCAGTGCTACCAGTCCGGTTGCGATTGCCGCGCTGAAAGAAGATACCAGTTTGTCGATAAAACTGTAAGTTCCTGTCACTGCTGCCGGTATGAATTTACCGCTTCTGTCTAATTCATAGTCAATAATATCTGCCATCATGGCATTGCTTGACATCGTAACGCACATTTTAGCTCCATTTAAGATTAAAGTAAGTACGACATACGCGATCATCATCGGCGCTGCTGTCGCGATCAGCGTCGGATCGATCAGTATAAATAATACGACAAGTATAGCTGTCACTGTCATGCATACATAAGTCCATGTCACCATTGATTCTTTGTTTCCGTGCTTTCCGGCATATTTTGCACCAATAAATGCAAACACGATAGACGGCAGCATTCCGATCACACTGAGGATTGTTCCAAGCTGCATATTGCCGATAATAATACCAAATAACATCGTTGTGACCACTGCCTGACTTGCTGTCTGGCTTGCGATCTTATCGGAACTTGCCGCTACGATAAAGGACTGTAATGCACGGTTGGATTTCACTAATTCCACCATATCTTTAAATTTGACCGGTTCATTTTTCTTTGTGGTACTCACACCCTTAAAGTTCTCCGGCTTGTCAATGTCCGTAACACCGATGCAGCATAAAATCAGTCCGGCTGCTGAAACTGCAACACAGACTTTACATGCTGCTGCAAGCATTTCAACGGAATATACATTTCCATACTGTGGAAGTAACATAACAGTAATTACAATATTTAAAATCATAGGTACAAGATAATTATAGGCAGTGCTCCAGACACCTACCATTGGTCTCTGCTTCGGGTCATTTGTAAGCATTGCAGGAACAATCTGTGCTGTTACGTTGCAGAGTGTATATCCAATAATATAGACACAATATAAAACAACAAACAATACAATTCCATGTCCTTTTCCACTTGCCCAACAGTACATCATAAGAACTGCCAGTGACTCAATTGCCCAGCCGAGTGCTGTTAAAATCCTGATTTTTCCAAATTTTGTATTCATTTTATCAATGATAATTGCGATGATTGGATCCGTCACACCATCTAAAATTCTTGTTGCAGTAAGAATTAACCCTACCACTGCAGTTGCAATTCCATATCCTGCATTTGCAACATAACTTGCGAGTCCAAGCAATACATAAAAGCTCATTCCAATTCCCGAACTACAGGACGCAAGTGCAATCTGCCACGTTTTCGCCCTCCGGTATGTAAAGCCATTTGTCTCTGTTATCTGTTGTTTTTTCTTTCCAAACATTATTTTTTCCTCCATGCATTATCACTCGTGTACCTCTACACCATTTTTACTGTATTACCCTCTGTAATTCCATTCTCATTAAAAGTATCTACCCGCACGTAATAATTTTTGTCTTTGATCAGTGCTCCAATTCTTTTCTCTTTGAGTTCCTCTCCATATACCAGATAACTGTGATACAGTTTATCCTTTTTATGTCCCCATAAAATATTGTATCCAGTTGCCTGCTCCGCTTTGGCTGACACTGTCATGTCCAGTCCATTTTCGCTTCTCGCTACTGTAAACTCTGCATTTTGCGGTTTTTCTCCATCTCCTGTTCCAAATACACGCAGACCGGAAATACACGGTTTCTGCTGATATGGAACTTCATAGATTGTAAGTTTTATATAACGGACTTTGATTCCCTGTTCTTTCACAATAAAATCATGTGGCAGATCGGTCACTGCACCGGACTTATCTTCCAGCACTTCATAAGTAATTCCGTCCATGGATCCCTCTAACTTCCATCTTGTCACATAATCCTTTTCTTCAATATAACGTGGCTGGGTTTTTGTACCCTTAATTTCTCCCGGTACCGGAATATCAATTTTATCATCTGCAAAATTAATCTGAACTGCCCGGACATCATACACTTTTCCAAGATCCAGTTGTAACCAGCCATCTTTCGTCTGTGACTGCCACCATGTCGTTGCATCCTCGTCAACTGCAAGTTCCGGTTCTTTTCCTTTTTCATAAGAAGAAGCTCTGACAGATTTTTTATAACTCAGCAGATACCATTGTGGATTTACCCATGCATCTGTGTTCTCTTCTTCCACTGCAACCGGCCAGTCACCATACCGCTGATTGCAAAACAGTTCACCATCCTCATCAAAACCGGCGCGCCAGATACCAACACGGCGTTCAAACTGATGGTTCACACTGATTCTCATCGTAGAAGCATGCCAGAGATTTCCATTTCTATCCCACATCGTAGAACCATGTCCTGCTCCCGGCATATATCCACCCGGATGATAGGAATATGGGTTATTCTCTGCCAGCACAAATGGTCCAAGCGGTGAATCTGAAACATAAACACCATCAGCATATACATTATATTCTGCTCCGGGACAGGCATACTGTAAATAGTACTTCCCATGATATTTATCCATCCATGGTCCTTCTATAAAAGGTTTCTTTGTAAACATTCCTTTTACAAGTGGAATCATTTCCTTCGGGAGCATA
>OLNQ01003923.1_pt1 | contig 11628 bp, 11 predicted proteins | sample 1672821 | NCBI WGS metagenome assembly OLNQ01 (sample SAMEA3136727, study PRJEB25190) | human gut metagenome | biome: human gut; feature: human-associated habitat; material: faeces | place: Austria | collected 2013 | reverse complement strand
GAGCTGCGCGTCCGTGCAATCGCTCACCGCCGCCAGACAGGCGAGCAGCCGCAGCGTCGCCGCAGCGTACTGCACGGGAAAGACCACATCGCGGTCGTCGAGCGCGTCCATGCCGTGCCGCCAGACGATCGCCTGCGCGAGGCACGTCTGCTGCACGGCCGTCATTCTGGGCGGCGGGCAGGCAGGAAGCGTCGCCACGCGCCGGAGCAGCTCCGGCCAGCGGGCATCGAGCGGTTCCGGCGACGCGAACGCCGCTGCCAGCGCCGCCGGCGCCATGGGTTCGGGTGCTGCATCGGCCGCCGGCATCTTCCCGCAGGCCAGCGCCGCAATGCGGTGCCGGTCGAGCTGGCGCTGTGCCGCACGGGCAAAATCGAGCGCCGCCGCGAGGTTTTCCTCCGCCGTATGCCCCGGCCGCACCAGCAGCGCAAGCACCCGGTCGCGCACCGCCGTGACGGCGGCGGTCAGCCGCCGCTCCCGCGCACCGGGCACATAGCCGTCGTCCGGCAGCGGCGCGGAGACAAAGCGCAACGGTGCCGTGCGCGCCAGCAGCCACCGTGCGGCCTCCGGGCACGCGGGCGAAAGTCCGCGCTCCACCCGGTCGCACAGCAGCACCTCCCAGCGCGGGAAGTCCCGGCACGTGCGGCACAGGCTCTGTTCGCCGAGTGTGCGCTGCAGCTCGCACAGGCCGTCCGCGCACAGAAACGGGCAGCGCCCGTCCGTCTGTGCAAAGTACGTATCGCCCTCGCTGTCCACGCGCAGCACGCGCCGCAGCTTTGCCGCCAACGGATGCTGCAGGCGCAGATAGGCGTCCTGCGCGTCCGGATCGACAACGATCTCCCACGCGGCGCAGCACGTCTGCGGGCACGCCCCGGCCAGGCACCGGAACGCGGCATAGTCATCGGATCGGGTCTGGTACATGGCGGCCTCCTCGCGCATTTTTGTCTATTGTAACACATCGCACGCCGCAGGGAAAGGGACGTTTCCACACTCCGTGCGCAAAAAACAGACGGACACCGAAATGTCCGTCTGTCTGTTGCTGTTATGACCGGCCGCAGCTTACTGCTTGACCAGATCCATGAGGTTGATGATGCCGCGCGGGCAGATCTCGGCGCAGTGGCCGCAGCCGACGCACTTGTCGTAGTCGATCGTGGACACGAAGTTCTCGATCTTGATGGCTTCCGCCGGGCACTCGCGCTGGCACTTCATGCAGCCGATGCAGCCGACATCGCAGATCTTGCGCGTGACGGCGCCCTTGTCCTGATTGCGGCAGCCGACAAGCACAGCCTGCTTATACGGCACCTTCTCAATGATCTTCTTCGGGCAGGCCTCGGCGCAGGCCATGCAGCCGACGCACTTGTCGCGGTCGACCTTGGCGACACCGTTGACGATGTGCATGGCGCCGAACTTACAGGCCCTGGCGCAGTTGCCGAGACCGATGCAGGCGAAGCGGCACTCCTTGTTGCTCTTGCCGCCGAACAGCATGGCGGCCTGGCAATCCTGGGGCCCTTTGTAGTTGAAGCGCTTGACGGCGACGCCCTCCGCGCCGGAGCACGGCACGAACGCGACCATCTTCTCCTCCGCACCGGCGGAGACGCCCATGATCGCAGCGATCTTGTCGGCAGCTTCCTGGCCGCCGGCGACGCAGCAGTTGACCGGAGCCTTGCCCGCCGCGACCGCAGCGGCATAACCGTCGCAGCCGGGGTAGCCGCAGCCGCCGCAGTTGGCGCCGGCAAGACACTCACGCACGGCTTCCTGCTTGGGGTCGACTTCCACATGGAAGATCTTGGCGGCGAACGCCAGCAGCGCGCCGAACACGGCGCCCATGATGCCGAGGACGGCGATTCCTTCGAGAATCAAAGTAAAACTAAAATCCATATTTCAGCCCTCCTTAGCCGATCTTCATGCCGGAGAAGCCCATGAAAGCCAGGGCCAGCAGACCGGCGGAGACGAGGCAGATCGGGAAGCCCTCGAAGCTCTCCGGATAGTCGGCAAACTCGAGCTTCTCACGCACGCTTGCGAACAGGCAGATGGCGAGCATAAAGCCGAGGCCGCCGAACACACCGTAGACCACGCTCTGCAGGAAGCCGAAGCTGTACTGCGTGTTGAGCAGCACGACGCCGAGCACGGCGCAGTTGGTGGTGATCAGGGGCAGGTAGATGCCGAGCGCGGAGTACAGGGACGGGATGGACTTTTTGAGGAACATCTCGATGAACTGCACGAGCGCGGCGATGACGAGGATGTAAGCGATCGTCTGCAGGAAGCCCAGGCCGAGCTTGACGAGCAGGCAGTTGACGAGCCAGCAGATGGCGGACGCCAGGCCCATAACGAACGTGACGGCGAGGCCCATGCCGGCGGCGGTGTCGATCTTGCTCGAGCAGCCGAGGAACGGGCAGCAGCCGAGGAACTGCGAGAAGATGAAGTTATTCGTCAGCACGGCGCTGAGGATGATGGCAAAAATACTGGTCGTAGAACTCATGTTATGCCGCCTCCTTTTCCTGCGCTGCGAGCGCTTTTTCCTTGGCTTCCTTCTTCTCGGCAGACTTGCGCAGCGCGTACTGCATGAGCGCGATCAGGCAGCCGAGGGTGATGAAGCCGCCGATCGGGAGCGTGAGCACGAGCGCGCCGTACTCCGGCTCAAAGATCTTAATGCCGTTGCCGGTGCCGATGACGCCGTCGATGGTGTTGAAGATGCCGGTGCCGAACGTGCCCTTGCCGAGCAGCTCACGGATGACGCACATGGCGATGAGCACGAGCGTGTAGCCGAGGCCCTGGAAGATGCCGTCGAAGAACGACGGGCCGACGGGGTTTTTCTGGCAGAACGCCTCGGCGCGGCCGATGATGATGCAGTTAACAACGATCAGCGGGATGAACACGCCCAGAGACGCGCTCAGTGCGGGGACGTAAGCCTGCAGCAGCAGGTCAACGATGGTGACGAAGCCCGCGATGACCAGCACGAAGATGGCCAGACGGATATCGTTCGGAATGACTTTGCGGATGAGGGAAATGACCACATTGCAGCAGGTCAGAATGACGAGCACGGACAGGCCCATGCCGATGCCGTTGAAGAGGCTGGTCGTGATGGCCATGGTGGCGCACATGCCGATGAGCTGCACGAGGACCGGGTTATTGGTAATGAGGCCTTCCTTGAACTGTTGTTTGATATTCATGTTTCAGCCCTCCTTAACCCAGCGACTTGGCCGCGTTGATGACGGTCTGCACTTCGGTAACGACGGCGCGGGACGTGATCGTCGCGCCGGAGATGGCGGTGATGTCGCCGCCGTCTTTGGCAAGCTTCATACCATCGCCCTGGCCGACGAGGTTGTCGCGCCAGGCGCCTTCGTTCGTGTCCGCCGCCTTGGCGCCGAGGCCGGAGGTTTCGGAGTGCTTGGTGACGTACACACCGGTGCAGTTATAGTCATTATCGAGTCCGACGACCATGGTGATCATACCCTGCGCGCCGGAGAACGTAGTCTCGGCGACGTAGCCGACCTGCTGACCGCCGGCAGTGGCGGTGCAGAGCTTGGTGATGGTGTTGTCGTTCTTGTACTCGGACTTCACTTCGGGATAATCGTCAGCCTGGAGCTCAGCGGTGACCGAGGCATATGCTTTCTTGGTCGTCTCGGCCGCGCGCATGGCGATGGTGTCCTTCGTCAGCTCATTGACGAGACCGAGGGCCAGCGCCATGATGGCGGACACGGCAAAGAGCACGAGCGCGAGCTTGATGATCTGGCCGCCGCCGGATTTCTTTTCAGTCTTTTCAGCCATTTGCAGCAGCCTCCTTTGCTTCTTTCTTCGCAGCCTTTGCAGCGGCCTTCTTGGCCTTGACGTCCTCACGGCTGACGCCGAACTGACGGCGCTGGGTGTGCTTGTCGAACATCCATGCGCAGCAGTTCATGATGAGGATGGCAAAGGAAACGCCCTCCGGGAAGCCGCCGAACACGCGGATGAGCACGGTCAGCGCGCCGCAGCCGACGCCGTAGATGATACGGCCGGGAGCGGTGACGGGGCTGGTGCTGTAGTCGGTCGCCATGAAGAAGGCGCCGAGCAGCAGGCCGCCGGACAGGAGGTTGTCGAGCATCCACTCGACGTGGGTGTAGCCGCCGCCATTTTTGCTTCCGAAGATGAGCGTCAGCAGCGCGACGGTGCCGATGAACGACACGGGGATGTGCCAGGTGATGACCTTGCGGCACAGCAGGTACACGCCGCCGATGAGCAGCGCGAGCGCGCTGACTTCGCCGAGGCAGCCGGGCATGGTGCCGAGGAACATGGACTTATAAGTAAAGTACTGCGGCAGCGCCTCGCCAGCCTTCATGTAGCTGAGCGGGGTGGCCATGGTGGTCGCGTCCGCGCCGATGACGGACGTCAGGCTGCTGGGCACGACCCAGGTGGTCATGAACAGCGCGTAGGAGGCGAGCAGGAACGCACGGCCGGCGAGCGCCGGGTTGAGGAAGTTCTTGCCGATGCCGCCGTAGAGCTGCTTGACGACCACGATGGCGAAAAACGCACCGATGATCGGCAGCCACCACTTGCAGTTGGCCGGCAGGGTGTACGCGAGCAGGATGCCCGTGACCACGGCGGACAGGTCGCCGATGGAGTCGGGCTTTTTCATGAGCTTGCGGTAAGCCCACTCAAAGAACACGCACGACACAATGGACACGGCCAGCGGGATGAGCGCCTGCGCGCCGAACTGCCACACGCCGACACACAGAGCCGGGAGCAGGGCGATGATCACGTCGAGCATGATCTCGCGGGTGCCGCGCTTGGCGCGCACCTGAGGCTGGTAGGCAGCGTCAAAGGTAAATTCTTTCGGTGTCATTTCGTTTCAGCCTCCTTTGCAGCGGCTTCCGCGCGGGCCTTTTCTTCAGCTGCACGGGCGGCGAAGAGGAGCTTTGCGGTCTTGAAGGTATGGGTCAGGGGCAGACGGCCCGGGCAGTTGTACGAACAGCTGCCGCACTCGAAGCAGTCGAGGATATGGTACTTCTGCATGTTCTCGAAGTCGCGGTTCTGATAGTACTTATACATGTACAGCGGCTCGAGCTTCATCGGGCAGACGGTCAGGCACTTGCCGCAGTGGATGCACGTCGGATTCTCGACGGAGCGGTCTTCCTTATCGGTGAAGAACAGGATACCCGCGGTGCCCTTGATGTTGGGCGCCTCGAGATTCGTGGCGATCAGACCCATCATGGGGCCGCCGAGGACGATTTTCTTCGGCTCGACGACGAAACCGCCGCACTGCTCGACGATGTAGCTGAACGGGGTGCCGAAGCGGCACTGCAGGTTGTAGGACTTATCGCCCATGGCGCTGCCGGCGACGGTGAGGACACGCTCGATGCTGGGCATGCCTTCGTAGCAGGCGCGGTAGATGGCGTAAGCCGTCTGGGTGCTGATGACGTTGCAGCCGACGCCGGACGGCAGGCCGCCGGGCTTGACCTCACGGTTCGTGATGGCCTTGATCTGCATCTTCTCGGCGCCCTGGGGGTACTTGACGTTCTCCGGCACGATCTCCACGCCGTACTGCGCGGGGTTTTTCGACAGCAGCAGGTCGATGGCGTCCTGCTTGTTCTTCTCGATGCCGTAGTAAGCCTTGTCGAGGCCGGACGCGATGCGCGCCAGCTCGATGCCCTTGAGCAGCTCCTCGGGGTGGTTTTTCATGGTCAGGTGGTCGCCGTTGAGGTACGGCTCGCACTCTGCGCCGTTGATGATGAGGGTATCGACCTTGCCAAGGCCGCCGCGGATCTTGAACGCGGTCGGGAACATGGCGCCGCCGTGGCCGACGATACCGGCCTCGCGGATGCGCTCGAGGATGGCCTCAGGATCCTTCATCTGCTCGGGCGTCAGGGGCGCGAGATCCGTGCAGGGGGTGTCCTGGAAGTCATTTTCGATCACGATCGCGGGGATCATATCGCCAAGGGGGTGGGGTCTCGGCTCAATAGCGATCACCTTGCCGGAGACCGTCGCGTGAATGGGCGCGGAGACGGGTGCCGGATTGTCAGCGATCTTCTGACCCATCTTCACATAATCGCCCACCGCGACCAGCGGTTTGCAGGGTGCGCCGATATGCTGCATCATCGGGAGCACGACCTGCGGCGGAGGCGCAATGACGGTCACCGGAACGTCCGGAGCCTTCATGTAGTTGGGATGAACTCCGCCATGAAACTTAAAGGGCATTTGCATCACCTCTCTATTTTTTGACCCACATATATTAGCACACCAGCCTAACTTCGTCCACCAAAAATGGCGGAAAAACATCAAATTGTACTAATTTAAATATTAACGAACCTGCAAAAATGCTGACAAATCCAACATTTCCGGAAACTTTGCAACATTTTGTGCATATTGGCGGGATTTCTCGCCATTCCGGCGCGCCGGGCGGAAAAAAATTCTGTGTTCGGGACTTAACAAGCGGGGAAAAATCCTGTAAAATAGATAGCAAATGCTCTGCCGGCGCCGCCGGCGGCAAAAGGAGGCCACGTTATGCTGACACCCTGGGCGGATACGCTCGACCGCGCGCAGCCCCTGCCGGAGTATCCCCGGCCGCAGATGGCGCGCGACAGCTACCTGAATCTCAACGGCCCGTGGAGCTACGCGATCACGACGAGCGCGCAAAAGCCCGCGCAGGCCGACGGCACGATCCTCGTGCCCTTCTCGCCCGAGAGCGAGCTGTCCGGTGTGGGACACGTCCTGCAGCCGGAGGAATACCTGTGGTACATCCGCACGGTCACGCTGCCGGACGGGTTCAACGTCGGCCGCGTGCTGCTGCACTTCGGCGCGGTCGATCAGATCGCGACCGTGTGGTGCAACGGCGTGGAGCTGACCACGCACACGGGCGGCTACCTGCCGTTCACGGTGGACATCACCGAGGTGCTGGCGAAAGAAAACACGATCCTCGTGTGCGTGCGCGACGCGACGAATAAGTCCCAGCTCCCGCGCGGCAAGCAGACGCTGCACCCGCACGGCATCTGGTACACGCCGCAGAGCGGCATCTGGCAGACGGTCTGGCTCGAGAGCGTGCCGCAGAACTATATCCATTCCCTGCGCGTGACCCCGCTGTTCGACGCGCATCAGGTGGAGATCACCGTCGAGGGCGAGGGCCAGTGCACGATCGATCTGGAGGGAAAGCGCTTCACGTTCCCGGCGGGTGTGCCGGCGCACGTGCCGGTGCAGTCATTCCGCCCCTGGTCGCCGGAGCACCCGACGCTCTACCCCTTCAGCGTGACGCTCGGAGACGACACGGTCTACAGCTACTTTGCCATGCGCAAGTGCAGCGTCGAGACGGATGCGAACGGCGTGCGCCGCCTGTTTCTCAACGGCAAGCCGTATTTTCACAACGGTCTGCTCGATCAGGGCTACTGGCCGGACGGGCTCTACACCGCGCCGAGCGACGACGCGCTCATCTATGACATCCAACTGGCCAAGGACATGGGCTTCAACATGCTGCGCAAGCACATCAAGGTCGAGTGCGACCGCTGGTACTATCACTGCGACCGGCTGGGCATGCTCGTCTGGCAGGACATGCCCTGCGGCGGCAGGCGCTATGACCCGCTCATCGTCTCCACCCCGCTCGTGACGGGCTGGCACCTCGACGACAGCTGGTATCCCCTCTTCGGCCGCACGAACGTGACGGCGCGCAAGGCGTTTTTGAACGAGCTGCGCGACATGGTCACCACGCTCTACAACCACCCGTGCATCGCCGTGTGGGTACCGTTCAACGAGGGCTGGGGCCAGTTTGACAGCCAGACGGCCGTGCAGGTCATCCAGTCTGTGGACAAGACCCGCACGATCGACCCGGCCAGCGGCTGGCACGACCAGGGCTTCGGCGATGTGCGTAGCCTGCACGTGTATTTCCAGAAGTACAGGTTCCAGCCCGATAAGCTCGGCCGCGCCACGCTGCTGTCGGAGTTCGGCGGCTATGTCCACCGCGTCGAGGGCCACGCCGTCGGCGGCAAAAGCGTCGGCTACAAGACATGCGACGCCCCGCTCTCGCTCGAGTATGCGCTCCAGGCGCTCTATGACGAGCAGATCCGCCCGGCCATCGCGCAGGGGCTCAGCGCCGCGGTGTACACGCAGCTGAGCGACGTGGAGCACGAGCTCAACGGTCTCGTGACCTATGACCGCAGCGTCGTGAAGCTCCCGGTGCAGACGCTGCACAAGATCTTTTATATCGAAAACGAATAAACAAAACCGCCCGCTGCGATCGCAGCGGGCGGTTGATTTTTGCGTTTTGGGCTCGGCTCAGTACGCCACGCCCCAGTAGATCATGCACTTGGCGGGCTTGCCGCACACGGGGCACACGTCGTCGAGGTGCTCCTGCTCGAACGGGATGCAGCGGCTGGACATGCCGGCCTTGTCCTTCATCTCGAGCTCGCAGGCGAGGTCGCCGCACCACATGGTCTTGATAAAGCCGCCGTTTTTCTCCTGCAGCTCCTTGGCCTCGGCCAGCGAGTGCGCGGCATAGGTGTGCTCGTCGAGGTTGCGCTTGGCCTTGTCGAACAGGCCCTGCTGCACGGTCTCGAGCAGCTCGGGGATGCGCGCCTCGAGCTCGTCGAGCGCGACGGTGATCTTCTCGCCGTTGTCGCGGCGGACGGCGACGCAGTGGCCGGCCTCGATGTCCTTCGGGCCGATCTCGACACGCAGCGGCACGCCCTTCATCTCCCAGTTGGCGAACTTCCAGCCGGGGCTGTTGTCGCTGAAGTCGCCCTGCGCGCGCAGACCGGCGGCCTTCAGGCGCGCGATGAGCTCCTCGGCCTTCTCGGTCACGCCGGGCTTGTGCGCCGCGATGGGCAGCACGATGACCTGGATCGGCGCGATGTGCGGCGGCAGGACAAGGCCGCTGTTGTCGCCGTGGGTCATGATCAGGCCGCCGATGACGCGCGTGGACAGGCCCCACGAGGTCTGATGCGGATAGGCCTGCTGGTTGTTCTTGTCGGTGTAGGTGATGTCGAACGCGCGGGCAAACCCGTCGCCGAAGTAGTGGCTCGTGCCGGACTGGAGCGCCTTGTGGTCGTGCATCATGCACTCGATGGTGTAGGTGTTCACAGCGCCGGCGAACTTCTCCTTGTCGGTCTTGTTGCCGCGGATGACGGGCATGGCCAGCTCCTGCTCGCAGGTCTCGGCATAAATTTCGAGCATCTGCAGCGTCTCCTTGCGGGCCTCGGCCTCGGTGGCGTGCAGGGTGTGGCCCTCCTGCCAGAGGAACTCACGCCCGCGCAGGAACGGACGGGTGGTCTTTTCCCAGCGCATGACGCTGCACCACTGGTTATACAGGCACGGCAGATCGCGCCAGCTGTGCACGATGTGGCTCCAGTGCTGGCAGAAGAGCGTCTCGGACGTCGGGCGCACGCACAGGCGCTCCGGCAGCTCCTCGCTGCCGCCCATCGTGACCCACGCGCACTCGGGCGCGAAGCCCTCAACGTGGTCCTTCTCCTTCTGCAGCAGGCTCTCGGGGATCAGCATCGGCATGGCCACGTTCTGGTGACCGGTCGCCTTGAACTTGCCGTCGAGTATCTTCTGGATGTTCTCCCAGATGGCGTAGCCATACGGGCGCATGATGAACAGGCCCTTGACATCGGAATAATCCACGAGCTCCGCCTTGGTGCACACGTCGGTGAACCACTGGGCGAAGTCGACTTCCATATCGGTGATCTGCTCGACCTTCTTTTCTTTGGCCATAAGCGCAACACTCCTCTGTATGCCGCGCAGAGATCCCGCGCGGACGTATTTCATAATGTATGGGATAACTTATATAGTGTATAGAATCCGCCGCCGCTTGTCAAGCACCAAGCAGCTCCTGCACCGCAAAAACACCGATCATAACGGCGATGATAAAATACAGCACGACCGCGGCGGCGGAGTGCCGCGCCGGCCGGCGGTCAAACAGCTGCCCCGCGCACCAGAACACGAGCAGCGCGGTGCCGATCCAGTAGACCGGGTTGAGCGCGATGGCCATGACGGTCACCTCGACGATCAGCAGTGCGAACACCGCGATCTGCCACGTGCGGATGCGCCGCGCGCGGCTGTTGCAGTAGATCTCGCGCCAGGCGTCGGAAAGCTCGCGGCGCTGGCGGCGGAAAAACGGCTCGCGCGGCTTTTTCGGCGCGGCCGCCTCGGCCGCAGTTTCGGCGGTTTCGGTCACGGTTTCGGCGGTCTCGGCTGCCGTTTCAGGCTCCGTTTCGGTGTAGGGGCGCTCTTGTTCCATGCGTTCCACTCCTTTCCGGCTTTTCGGAAAACCGGTCCTTTTTCCACAGGATACCCCGCCGCGCAGCGCCTGTCAAGGGCCGGATCGCGGCCGAAAAGTGCATTTCGGGCTTGACCGCGCACCATTCGTGCAATATAATATGTAAATTAGAGATGCTATTTCAAAATGCAATCGAACCCCTTGGAGGTGACCATCTATCAACAGACAGAGTTACATGGCGGAGATCAGCAGCCTGCTTGGCCTGATCACCGACGACAATACCCGTCAGGCGCTCATCGCGCAGATGGAGAACATGTTTGACAACGCCCCCGATGAGGAGCGCCTCATTCAGGAGATCGGCAACCCGACGAAAGTGGCCGTCGCCCTCATTCGCTACGCCGACAGCGGCAAGATCACGCCGGCCGCCGCGCCCGTAGTCGCGCCCGAGCAGGTGCAGCCCAGGCGCGCGCCGCAGCCGCGCCCGCGTGCCGAGCAGTACCGCCCCATCGCACCGCAGCCTGCTCCCCAGCCGGCCTATGCCGACCAGGCCGCCGAGGACACCTGCGACGAGCAACCCGCCGCGCCCGTGCTCGACGGTCAGTTCTCGTTTGACGAGCAGCCCGAGGAAGGCTACTACGACGAGCAGCCCGCCGACGACGGCTACTACGACGAGCAGCCCGCGGATGACGGCTACTATGACGAGCAGCCCGCGGACGACGGCTACTACGACGAGCAGCCCGCGGACGACGGCTACTACGACGAGCAGCCCGAGGGCGGCTATGACCCGAACTACGCCACCGACGGCGAGGAAGGGTATTATGACGAGGCCTATTATGAGGACAAGCCGGCCTACAAGACGAACGTCTTTCTGGCGATCCTCTACACGCTCGGCGCGATCGTGGTCGGTGTGCCGGTGCTGGCCGTGCTGCTGGTGCTGGATCTGGCCGTGCTGGCCGTCGGCGCCGCGTGCGGCGCGGGCGGTGTGGGCCTGATCGCGACGGCCTTCATCGGTCTGCCCATGGTGGCGGATATGCTCATTCTGCTCGGCGGCGGCGCCGCCGTGATCGCCATCGCGCTCGTCGTGATCTGGCTGGCCATCTGGCTGTTCATCCGCATGGTCATCGGCTGGGTCCGGCTGCTCGTGCGCACGGGTAAGCGCTGGTGCAGAAAGGAGATCGCCGCATGAAAAAAGCCTGGAAAACCATCCTCATCGTCGCCCTGTGCATCCTGATCGTGGGCGAGATCGTGCTCGGCGTCGGCCTTGCGACCGGCGGCAGCCCCGACCGCATCTGGGATGCGGCGTATGAACACTACGACTTCGCGTCGATCTTCGCGTTCATCAAGTCCTCCGGCATCGCGGACTTCCTTGCGAGCATCGGCCTGTAAGAAAAGCAAAAAATGAGGCGGCGAGCTATGCTCGCCGCCTCGTTTTGATCTGTTTGGTCTGTAAAAAA
>OLNQ01003915.1_pt1 | contig 11647 bp, 9 predicted proteins | sample 1672821 | NCBI WGS metagenome assembly OLNQ01 (sample SAMEA3136727, study PRJEB25190) | human gut metagenome | biome: human gut; feature: human-associated habitat; material: faeces | place: Austria | collected 2013 | reverse complement strand
CCGTCATGGCTTTTTTTATTATCAGAACTTAACGCCGCAGGGGGAGTTTTTGTATTACCTAAAAAAGTAGGGTTATGCTTTGAGAAACCGAAAAGCGTAACTCTTTTTATTTTGGTCGAAACGCAGGCTTGAACCCACTGTTCAACGTCCTGTCACCTCGACCAGTCACTCGCCGTGACGAGCATTGTCCGTCATGGCTTTTTTTATTATCAGAACTTAACGCCGCAGGGGGAGTTTTTGTATGTTCCACATAGCAAAAGTGCCTTATGACTAGCATTAAGGCACTTTATCGATTCAATCTTTCCCCAACCTCTCCGAAATCTCCAACACAAGCTTCTGATCCTTCTCAGAAAGCCTCGATACGCTGTCCACGATCTTCTGTGTGAGGACAGGATTATTGCTGCCATCGTCGAAAAACTGCTGATGATAAAGATATAGAGCAGATAAAACGAACCATGCTTGAACGTGTCGAAAGTATCGAGCCTAGAATAAGAGATTATGCAGAAGAATGGCATATCAACATATTCAAACAAAAAGATCTCCGTTGGAGATATAAGAAAAACTCAGCTTATCACTACATATGGTGTTGGCGCTATAGTTGACTTTAAGAACGATACTGTTGTTATCGCTTCTACAGACGATTGGGACTATTCCCCTAATGACGCTGATGAGGTGGAAAATCGAAAAATATTCATCTTTTTAAAGAGCTTCATCAGCTTTTGGGCTTCTTCTTTTGTGATATGAGTTGTTACATCTTTAGATATCTCGCCGTCTTTATCCAACAGCTTTATGCTGCTAAGCGTTTGTAGATATCCGCACCACATTGCATACAGCACTCTGATTTTCACTTGTCCAACTTCTTCTTTCCAAAAAAACAAATCAAACAGAATATCCACCACGTCTTTTACAAGAATGAATATCACCGCCGCCTCCTGTCCCCCAAGAGAGCGGCGGTATCTACACCACGCTACTTTTCAGTAAGATATTCATTTCTGTCAAACAACTGCTCAATTGAAAGATTTTTAAACCTCGGAATGTTGTATCCAAACGGCGAGTTGAGAGCCTTTACAAAGTCTTTCGTATAGCCGTGATTTTTTAAAAGATCGTCCTCATACTTTATTTTTTCTTCTTGCTTTATATCATCTTCCCTTTTCGTGATACAACGCTGCATAACATAATGATAAATGGAGAAGTAAGAATCCACTGTACGAATATCTCCTATGTATTCTTTCAGTTCACGAACTACAGTAAGATGAGCAATACAGTTGCGGTATTTTCTTGTCATGCTGCTGTCTGCATTATTAATATCGACTTCAACGCACTTGCGCAGCCGCTCGTTCTTTTTCAAGAACAAATTCGGCGACTTATCACAAAGTTCACAAAGCGTCTGTGAAAGTATCCTGTAGTCATTTTTCAAGTTCTTTGAAGCCAACTCAGGAATTATCTCCTTATACAGCCCAAAATCACGTTCAAGGCAGTGTATCGCAATAACATACCTTGCATTGACATTTACAAGATTTTTTACCAGCAGATACATGACCGTAAGATAAAGCCCGATAACAGCCTTTGCCCTCTCCTTAGCCACGTTTTCTCTGCCCTTTGCCTGCTGTTTCACATTTTTGAAATCATCAAATCTGATGTTCTTTATCATTCTCGCAAGCTCACTGCGCTTTGCTTCCAAAGGACTGTTCATGTCAGGAAATTCCACACAACTCTTGTAATAACGCTCTATCTGCGTGTCAGGGATACCCCCAAGAACAAACATGACAACTTTCTCATTCTCAGCCACTTCTCTTATCTTCTGAGCGTTCGCATACTTGATAAGGTATACAAACCGAGAGGACTCGATAACATTGTTTGTTATGAAATTTCTCAGACCATGTATGCCCTTGCCTTTTTCTTTAAGTTTTAAAATCTCGCTTATCCTATCGTCCGTGATCTTGTCGTCTATACCGAGTATAGTCAGTGCGTCACGGAACATCGTAAGCTTCGCTGAAGCCGCAGGCTTTCTCATGGAAGCAATGTTCTTTACGATAAAAAGCTCGTTGGTTATCCTCTGGCTGTCATTGAACAGCTTGTAGCCAGCCGTAAGCTCACACTCAACATCAACAGCAGAGCTTTTCATTATCTTCAAAAACTCCTTGATGTTATCAAACTTGCTGATAAGCGTTGTAAGAAGATCGTTTATCTCCTTGCCGTCAAGAAAATATGTGAGCATATATATCATTTTGGAGAAATACAAAAGGTCAGACGCATTCTTCTTTTCACTGTCAAGAATTTTCTCATCAAAATCCATGTCAGCCTTGCCAAGCTCCTTGATAACGTCACCGTTCATGTGGTCGGCGATATTTTCAAAATCATTCCTGAATTTGCCCCAAAGCTTTGCCGCTTCATCAGCATATATCCCCTCTTTTTCATCATCGGTCATTGAAAAACGCAGTTTGCGCACAAGAGCTTCGCCTGCGACAACGTCATTTCTGTAGTAGTTGCAGAAAAGCAGGAAATCCATAAGCTTGTACATCTTTGAGCGCACAGAGTCATATTGCTTGTCCTTAAATCTATAGCCGTATTCCTCCAGCATTTTCTCACGAAGCTTTTTGATAGAAAAACCGAGATTTTTCTGAGATTTAAGCACAATGAAATCGTAATAAAGGCGTATGATATCATCAGCCTCATAGCCTTTCATCATATCAATAAGCAGGCTGATATTGACCTTGTTGCCCTGGATAAAGCCCTTATTTATAGAATCAAATCTCTCATCTACAAGATAGTCAAGAGTTTCTCTGTATTCGGAATCAATAATGTCAATAAAGCTGTAAAGTTCTTCATCAAGCTTACTTGACTTATCATGGAAAACACTCTGCCTTATCTGCCCCACAATTGCAAGCATATGATAAACACGCTTTTTGTATGCTTCCAAAGCATTTGTATCTTTCGTCTTTGGCTCTTCAAGACCAAAATAGCCAAGGCGCTTTGTTTTCAGCAGGTCATTGAACTTGCTGAGGCTTTTCTTGATATTACCCTTTATATTCTTGGAAAGATCGCTTTCATCAGGATCAGTGAAAACATCATAAGTATTTTTGGCAGAAAGATACCCCATAAAATCGTCATGACTTTCATCGTCGCCTTCCCCGAGCATATTGTTCAGGGCATAAACGATATTCGTCACATACACCGCAAGTATCTTTTCGATATCCAGAATGTTGTAAATAAGCTGGATATGTATATTATCATCAAAAGTCTTGCCGAAAAAGCGCTTTTCAAGCTCCGATTTAAGCCCCAGCATATCCCATCTTACAGGCGAGCTTTCACCGCTTCTGTGAGTAGGGTTTGAAGTATTTATCTCCACTCCGCTCTCAAAGCCATGCTTGCTTGAAAAAGTGATGTTTACTTCGTTTACACCACGAAGCTCGATATTGCTGCTGCCATCAGAGGAAAGCTGAGTTTGGTTGTAGTCATTATTATCCACCTCATATTCAAGCACAGCAGAATTGCCCTTGCCGAAAGAGGTTATGTACATTTTATTTTCGCTGACAAGAATAGACTTCATTCCTGCCGCCTTGACGGAGGATTTTTTCTTCTCTGCCGTAGGCGCAATGACCTCTGCAACAGGCATGGCAGCGATCGCAGGAACAGCGTTATTATTTATCTCAGCCGCTTTGAGCTGTCTGGCTTTTTTCTGAGCCTCACGCAGCTCTCTAGGCTTCATTTTATTCTTTTTTGCCATAAATATCACTCCTTATATTAGTTATCCCTTAGCGCATTGAGCGTTAAGGGATTTTTTTATTTGTTGATTTTAATGTTAGGCTTTGCCAGCTAGTGCGAAAAGCACCGGTATAGTAGAAATTTATAATGCCTTGATTGGTAAATAACGTTTTAGACTAGTGCAAAATCGCACCAGTATAGTAGAAAAAATAAAGAAGGAGGAATTTTAATGAGTTTTAGACTAGTGCAAATTCGCACCAGTGTAGTAGTAAATGAAATATCAAAAGAATTTAATGCTAGTTTTAGACTTGTGCAAATTCGCACCAGTGTAGTAGGTCAAAGTTGACAAAATAATCAATGATATTCTGTGATAAAACACCAAACTTATCTTATCGACGCTTTAATACATATATATTATACCATTTTCAGACACAAATGTCAATAGAAAGTGGCTGTTTTACATAAAGCATTTTCATCACCTCCCGTCTGTTGTTATTTCATCTCATTCCCCAATCTCCTTGACAGCTGCGATAGCGCAGTCAAGTACAGCTACAATGATAGCCGTAAGGATCGTCTTTCCCATTTTTATCACCTCCTGTCCTTTGTTCTGTATACATTATACCACCTTATAATCGTCAACAAAAGTGTAATTTTCAAAAACTTTTTTGTCTATGTTTTTGCACATTTATCACGTTTTTACGGCATTTATATCACAATTTCAGCAAAATAATTTTCTATGATATTGACAAAAAGTACATTTGTGATATAATGGATACAAGAGGTGATAAAAATGCTCATACCCCCAAGCACATTTCTGCCCAAGCGTGAGGGCGGCGTACCATATATCGCAGAGGTGCAATCCATACCCCTCTCACCCTCTGCATATTCCGTCATTATCAAGGACAAGTCCATATTTGAAACAAGCCTTTCCCCTAACGGCAGCGTATCAATGTCCTCATTTCTCACAAGTATATTTGATTCAGCATATATCGCATCATTAAAATACAAAAGTGACGATAACTATAAATATATTGGTATCCCACTTCTGAACGCATTCGTAAAATGGCAGATCGAGGAGATCGATGACAGCCTTGATGATAAAAGCAAGGAGATAATAAAAAGCTATCTTATCTCAAAGCTCTCTGCAAAATACGAAAAGACCAAGACCGAAAATGCAGTGCGAGTAAGGCTCAGCATATGCCGTGACCTTTACGATACACTGAGCAGTGATGACCTTTATTATGAAAACAAAGTGTACAGCTCGACCCTAAGAAGATTTCTGAAAGCCGTGTATGAGGACTATGCCCTGCTGTCAGATTGCGAACGTGAAAGGCTCATTTTCGCCGACAATATCATAAAAATAAATGAAGTCATCAAACAAAACGGCAGCAGATATTACAGCTTCATTTACGCATATTCTAATATGTACAGCCGTGAAAAGCACCGCATAAGGCTTATCCCCTACCGTATCGTCAGCGACGAATATAAGATGTATAATTATCTTGTCTGCCTGTCCGACGAAAAAAGCGCAGGCAAAGAGTTCAAAGCCGACAGCTATCGCATAAGCAGATTGAACGGACTAAGCATTGCAGAAAAGCTCAGCCAAAAGGAATACTCCTCCGTCACCGAATACGAACGGCTGAAAGAGGGTCACGTCAAGTCCGTGAAGCACCTACTCAGCGACCCACGTTTTGGCAGTGATGAGAGCGATATCTCCAAAGTGTACCTCACCGAAAAAGGCGTTGAAATGTTCGGCAAAATACTCTATCAGCGCCCCATACTGAAAGGCAATGAAAAGCCCAAGCCCAACACTGTCAACGAGTTCATCTCCCCGCCTATCCAAGTCAAATACTATTTCAATAAGTTCGGCAAAGACGGCGTTATCCTATCCCCAAGCGACTCGTTTGAAGAAATGAGAACGCTGTATGTCGAGGGGGCAGAGGCGTATAACCGAGAAGTTGAGATGTGAGAATATAAATGAAAATTATAGCAAAAAAACACCCCTATACAGAAATATACTCATGATATCATAAATAGTCAGGCTCATGAGAAGAGTGAATATATGAAATTTATCTTTGTAAAATAAACCGACCCCATTCGCTAGACTTTTTGACCTAGCAAACGGGGTCGTTTCAAATATCAATATCATTAACTAAAAAAATCAAGACATAAACGCAAGCGTAATATGCGGATCACTTTACTTTTCTGCCGTAAACCTTGCCCACTCATATTCCGCTGTCAGCGGAACTGTGCCGTCAAAGGCTTTCAGCCAGCTGTCAACGCCAATGCCGTTCCACGCATTCATCATTATTTTTCCGGGCGTAACGGGCAAATTTTCAGTAGCCTTGTATGCCTCTTTTCCGTCAACATACCAAGTTATGCTATCCTCTTTCCACTCAAATGCGTAAGTGTGAAAATCCTCAGAAGCGTCAAATCCAAGATCATACATGTATTCGTGCTTGCCAACACCATTGGTGTAGTAATTGAACTGCACCTTTGTTGTGTCCTTGCCAAGGACTTCAACATCTATTTCGTCCCAAGGATTATCCTCCGACGGACCTGTGTATGTAAAGAACGATGATACAACGCCGTCATTCTTTATGGCTTTCATTGAAACCTCATAAAGTCCATAGCCATAGTTTTCCTTTGAACGATACTCGCCGCCTCTGTACGCTTCGGAATCGCCCATACTGTCAATGGTAAGCTGCATTTTTCCGTCATTGAAAGTTACGTTATCTTCACTCCACGAACAGTTGAACGGATCACCATTTGACCAGCCTGCTGAAATGGAAAAATCATTTGACGCACCCTTGCTGAAATCTGCCTCAACCGTGTATGGAGAATTGCTTTCCGTTTCCGCCTTGCTGCTGACATCTTGCGAAGAACTGCTGTCAGATGAAGCACCGCAGCCACCCATAGACATAACTATCATTGTGAGAATCGACATAGCCAAAACTTTTTTCATTTTTCATTACCTCCGAATAAATATCAGGATTTTATCTTCTATAAGTATTATAAATCAACAAATGTGATATTTATATCAGAAAAGTAATGCAAATATCAGATTATTAACATCAACTTATATTTTCGATCTGCTTGTGCTATGCTTGTTCCAGTTTGCACGGAAAAACTGATCTCTATACTGTTTCGGCGTAAGTCCTGTCTGTTTCTTAAAGCAGGCAATAAAATGGCTGTGCGAGCTGAAAGCAAGATAATTGGCTATATCAAGCGGACTATATTCAGAATATCTCAGCATATTTTCAGCCGCTTGTATCCTTTTTGACATAATGAAATCAGAGATCTTTACGCCAACTTCCTCTCTGAAAAGCTTTGAAAGATACTGAGGCGTTATGTTCAGTTCATCAGCTATCTGATTGACGGTCACGCCCTTGTAAATATTATCGAAAATGCAGTCAAAGCACATAAGGATATGCTTTGAATAAACGTTCTGTGACGCAGCCTTTTTCATTTGCTTTGTATAATAAACGATGACTTCTTTGTGTACAGCCATAACGCTTTCTTCATTGCGGCACTCATCACATTTATTAATGTATATATCGCTTATGGTATATGCAGTTTCCGGGTCAAGTCCACCCTCGATGCAAAATCTGCACAGCATTGCTATGGTTATGACAAGATGATACTTGACGTTTCTAAGGTCGTCTTTGCTGAGTCTGCCCTTTCCGTTTGTATCCAGCGGCGTATACAAACGTTTGACCGTTTCAAGGTCGCCCTCCCGCACCGCAGAATAGAATTCCAGTTCCGTTTCATATGGTGAATGATGATAGTCATTTTCCTTTTGCATAAACTGCCGCATAGACAATTCCCTGTTTATCTCCATAGCTTTCACCCCCTGCTTTTTAATTTATTATATCATATTTATAGACACAAGTAAAGCCGCTTATTTATAGAAAAAGGACGGCAAATCGACCTGCCGCCCAATTTCTGATAAATAGATCTTACTTAGCCTCATTCATTGAAGTCATAACCTCGCCGATAATATAATCGATAGCCTTTTCATTTTCCTGAACGACCTGTGACCAGCTCTTTGACTCCTGCGGATTCATTGTCCCTCTTATTGCAGTATCGCAAATAGAGTTAAGGTCGGCAGATACGCCCTGTTCAAAGTCAAATACAGGGTTCTGTGCAGACAGATCATAGATAGTTTCTCTCATTTCAAGCATCTCATCTGTCCAGCCGTAATCGTCCTTGTACTGATCGAGGGTTATCTGATGTGCAGCCTCGTCAAGCTCTGCATAACGGCAGCATTCAAGGAAAGCTGCCACGCCCTCAGGATTTTGAGCGTTTTTAACAATGCTAAAGCCGTGTACTCTTGAAGGAATATACTGTTTATCGCTATCAGCTGAGCAAGGAACAGGAACGAACATTACCTCTCCCTTTGATACATCGCCATAGTTTACAGTTGTTGACGGAGCATTTTCAAGTGCCCAAAGTCCGATAGGATAGAAAAGCGTCAGACCTGTTGCCATTCCGCTTCCCTCTGCGTCGCCTCTGAGTTTCCAGTTATTCTCGTGCTTTGGATAAACAACATTGTTCTTCTGCAGCTCATACATCATATTCTGAGCCTTTGCTATCATAGGGTCAGAAATATTATTTACAAGCTTGCCGTCTGTGATACCGATGAGCGGCACACCTGAAGACTGCTGCAAAGCCTTTTCATAATACCAGCCGTCAAGTGCGTATTTATCGCTTTCAGCGTCAGTAAAATCAAGACACATTTCTGTGAATGTATCCCAGTTCCACTTACCTTCTTTGAAAAGCTCAGCAGGATCATCATAGCCGTTATCTTCCATTGTCTGCTTGTTATATACAAAAACATATGCAGGGTCTGTTCTGATAACGCTCACATAATGCTTGTCGCCAAGCATAAACTGATCTGTCGCACCCTTTATGTCTGTCCAAAGAGGCTTTGAAAGATCGATATAATCGTCGATAGGCTCTATCATTGACTTTATAGCACCCTTAGGGAAAACGTCCATATCATCAGCACCGATGAAATCAGGTGAATCATTTGACATTACAAGTGCCGCAAGATCGTCAAACTTAGTTTCCCAAGTGGTCTGCACCCAGTTTATCTTACCATTATACTTTGTCTTGAACAAAGCAAGGTCAGCACCTATCTCCTTGTCCTCTGCCTCAGTAGGGTTGATATCCCAATGTGAAAACCACTTTATTTCGTTGCTCTTGAGATCTCTCACATCTTTCATATCATCAGCAAGTCTTTGAACTATCTGCTGCTGATCTTCCTTTAGCTTTTTGTCAACTACCTTGCTTGATGAATCACTTGAACTTCCGCAAGATGCAAATGCGGAAAGCGAGCAAACCGCAAGGGCAAATGTCAAAACTCTTTTTGCATTATTCATAGCCATACCTCCAAATATTACTTTCTTCTCTTTGCAACGATCACTGCTGTGCCGGCAAGAGCGATAACAGCAAATGCTCCGCCAACAGCCGCACCAGTTTCTGCTGCCTTAGATGTATCGTCAGATGCTTTTGAAGATGTAGCCGCTGCTGCAGAAGTCTTGCCTGCATCTGCCTTAGATGAAGAAGCGTCTTTCTTTGACGTATCAGCCTTTGAGCTTGAAGCATCAGACTTTGAATCTGCCTTTGAAGCATCTGTTTTTGACTCTCCGCCCTCGGCAGATGCAACACCGAAATCAAGCGTCATTGAAAGTGTGCCGCCGTTGAAAGCGCCTTCCTTCTCCCAGCCTGCGACCTCAGGACAAGATTTCTTTGTTACCTCGCCTGTTTCATCATCGACCTCTTCAGTTGGTCTGATATGTATTCTTATTCCACCCTCTGGGTCCTCGTCCAATGAAGTGATAGAATTAAGCGAATCAAAAACCGTTGTTGTGCCGTCCTCGGCAACGAACTTTGCGTCAGATATCTTAACGTCCACAGGATAAACACCATCAGGAAGATTAGCCACCATAACGCCCATATCTCCAAGAGTTCCCTTGCCTGACATTGTCTTGTCGGTGACAACTTTGCTTATCTTATATTCAACAGTTATCTTGCCAGTATCATCAATGCCTACCCAGTCGCCCTGATTCCAGGTCCAGTCCTGACCCATATAAAAGCCCATTGCTCCGATAGAATAATATGAGTCATTCATTTTTGAGTCCTCCTCTGACGGGTGAACAACATCGCCAAGCTTTGCTGCCGAAACAGAAACTGACATCATTGTTGCTGCAAGAACCGCTGCTGAAAGACCTGCTACAAACTTTTTGATCTTCATAACCTTTTCCTCCTATTTTTCAATAAAATTTTTCGCTAAAAGCAATTTATTTTGTTGTTTCTGTATATATTATAACTATGTAATCGTTTTGTTTATATCAAAAACGTAACATAAATATCATAAAAGTGTTTAATATCGAATTTATGAAAGATTATAAATATATGAAAACAGACCCACTTGACATTCAAGCAGGTCTGTTTATTCGGAAGTTATTATAAGAAAGTGACTATGAATTATTATGTTTATATTATACGCTTTGTTTCAAAACTATTATATCAATATTCAATTATTTATATCAAATAATTATCGTAAATAGAATTTTATGAGCAAACATCAATTTATGAAACTAAGCATAAAAAAACAAGCTCGGCAAACGTGACCGAGCTTGTCCAAAAATGAAGTTATATTAAGAAATGATCTATTAAAGATACTTTACCAGTTCATCAAGAACGCTGTCAAGATGTCCGTCAACAAAGCCGTAGTCAACACCCTTGTATGACCAAGCTGCTCTGCCAATAGAACATTTCTCGAAGGCGCTGCTTATATCCTTATACCAGTTAAGCGTATTTTCAGCAGACGCAAGGTTTATAACGCCGTACTCGCCGCAATACATAGGAACATTTCTTTCCTCTGCGACCCTTACAGCCTCAGCAAATCTTCCCATAAAATAATCAGGCGTAAATTTCTCTGTCTTGACCTCCTCGTATGTCTGCATATATTCAAGACCAAGACGCTTTATCTCAGTTCTGTATTTTGGGACGCTTCCCGGATAATCGATCCTGAAATCACTCGGCATCTCATCTACCCAATAGGCAGCCTGATGAGTGAAAAGAAATGGGTCATAGCAATGGAAAGTATAAACTATATGCTCGTCATAAGGCTTATCAAGGTCTTTCATTGAATCAATAGAGTTGTTCCAGTAGCTGCCCACAATAATATTTATATCAGAGCTGTATTTTCTGATAAGCTTTATGGCATTTTCAACGATAGCATTCCACTTTTTGCTGAACTTAGGGTCAGTTACCTCATTGAGAAGTTCAAAAGAGACCCTGTCAGAATATTTGCTGAAACGCTTTGCAAACTCCTCCCAAAGGTCATAGAATTTTTGTTGAAGTTCAGCGTTATCAAAGAATCCGCTTTCAGCCTGAGCCTTGTCAAAGAAAAAGCCCATTGTCTTATGAAGGTCAAGTATCATATTGATACCGTTATTTCCGCACCAATCTATACATTTCTGAACATAGTCGAAACCGCTCTCTATAAAGCCGTTTTCGTCCTGAAAGATATTATAATCCACAGGCACTCTAACGTGGTCGCAGCCCCAGCCCTTTATACGCTTGATGTCTTCTTCCGTGATAAAATTATCAAGATGCTCCTTGCTGTAATCGCATTGCGACAGCCAGCCTCCGATATCAATGCCGTGCATATAACCATTAAATTTTCTCATATTTTTTACCGTCCTTTCTGATTCTTGTTTTCTTATTGTTTTCCCTTCTTTTTGCAAAATGATTCTTTCTGTTCCTGTAATTTACCGTTTCTGTCTGACGGTCGTCTTTTTTGTTGTATATCGTCTTGTCTGTTGCGTATCGTCTTGTTTATGGTTGTATTCTAACATACTTTGTTTTAAATGTCAATAATAGTAATTATTATTGTTTTGCAGGATTTATTTACTTTTGCTCCAAACAG
>OLNQ01003914.1_pt1 | contig 11647 bp, 9 predicted proteins | sample 1672821 | NCBI WGS metagenome assembly OLNQ01 (sample SAMEA3136727, study PRJEB25190) | human gut metagenome | biome: human gut; feature: human-associated habitat; material: faeces | place: Austria | collected 2013 | reverse complement strand
GTGAGAAGGCAGTTATTTTGGCTGCAGTACGTGATGATATGGATTTGTCGGAGGTCCTGTCATCACCATAATAATCATACCCCCATACCTCTGTGATCAGTTTTTCACGGTCAAGTGCAATATTGCGGTTTCTTACTAAATAAAACAAAAGTTCGTATTCTTTTGGCGACATTTCCACACGCTTGCCATCCACAGTCACAGTTCGTCCGGTAAAATCAACAACCAGACCTTCTGCCTGAAAGATCTCATGTCCGCCCCGTACGTCTTTTTTATTGTTTCTGCTGATTACAACTTTTACGCGCATCATAAGCTCACGTGGCGAAAACGGTTTTACCACATAATCGTCGATTCCGAGTTCAAATCCATGGATCTTGTCATACTCCTCGCCGCGTGCCGAGAGCATAATGACAGGGATCTCTTTGAACTTGCGGATTTCCAGGCAGGTGGAAAAGCCATCCAGTTCCGGCATCATCACATCCAGTATGATCAGATCAAAATCTTCTTTCCGGCAGATTTCAACTGCTTCCATTCCGTCATGTGCCTCCGCGATCTCATATCCTTCAAATTCCCCATATTTTCGAATGATCGCACGGATCTTGTCCTCATCGTCTACAACTAAAATACGTTCCATAACGTCCCATTTTCTCCCACAAATTGACATTTTTTCTATTCATTACTATAACCGGCTTATGTGATGGCTGTGTGACTGCCATCTGATCAACATCTTAAATATGCAGGAATTTTTCCCTGGCAGTCTTTAAACTGTTCTGAAACCACAAAAAAGATCCAAGGAAAATCACAAGTTCCAGCAGCGTCAGTTTTCCTAAGAAATTTGTGAGTTCGTTGATGATACCAATCAGTCCCACCAGTGCCACGATTCCTCCAAACACCGCCTCTCTCCAGTAAATAAATGCAATAAATCCCGCCGTATCCTTACATTTTTTCATCTCTTCCTCAGCGATCACCATAGCATTGATCCTGCCGCTTTTTTTCATCTGAAGTGACGATATCACCATATAAATCCCAAAAAGCAGAATCACTGCGTCAAATACAAGCATTACTTTCATTTTAAACCTCCAGCATAAAAATTCTTATTTTGACATTCTTTTTGTCCCATATTTTTATTATAAACACAATATAAAATTGGTGCAACTGAACATTTTGTTTTGTTTTTTTACATAAAATCCCATATTTTCGGTCAAGAAACATTGAACTCTTGCGCCGATTAGTGTAAAATAAAAATAACATACTTATAGATGGGGGCAAAAAACCATGAAATTTGATGACACAAAAATTCTCATCAGTGACGATTCTATTTTAGCAAGAAAACAGTTAAAGGATATCCTCTCCCAGTTTGGCACACCAACATTTTTAGAGGCTGCAAACGGACAGGATGCTATTGATATTTACAAAAAAGAATCACCTTCGCTTGTATTTCTTGACATCGTTATGCCGATCAAAGATGGCAATGCTGTCATACATGAGATTACTGATTTTGATCCAGATGCTACTATCATTATTGTCTCTTCTGTTGGTACGCAGTCCCAGCTCCGCGAAGCCATTGAGGCAGGTGCCAGTGATTTTATCCAGAAACCGATCAATGCGGATCAGATCGAACATATTATTACTTCAAGATTTGAAGGGAGATAGACATGTACGCTCAATTTTTCGGAAACTATTTATTATCACACGGGATCACAAAAGAACAGCTGATGCATGCCATGCAGGAAGCAAATAACGAACATCCAAAATTAGGAACCCTTGCCATGCATGCAGGCTATATGTCAGCCAGTGAAGTGGACCGCATAATTATCATGCAGACACATGAAGACAAACGTTTCGGTGAACTTGCCATCCGGGAAGGTTATCTGACAGAAGCTCAGGTTACGGAGCTGCTGCAGACACAGAATCCTAATTTCTTACTTCTTGGTCAGGCATTATTAAATGATGGTGTTATTAATAATGAGCAGCTCCAGTCTCTCATCATCGGTTATCAGTCTGAGAATGAACTTTACGATGCAGATATGTCCGCTGAAACGAAGGATATTGTAGATCACCTTGTAGAAAATTTCTTTGTTATTGCTGAGCGTCCGCTTTCACCTGGAGAGCTTTCTTTCCTGCATCTCTTATTTAACGATCTCGTTCGTTTTATCGGGGATGATTTTTCACCGGTTCGCCCTGAACTTTGTAAAGAATATCCAACAAACTATTGTATCAGCAGATCAATGGTGAATTTTCCATTCGTACCTATATCGACATGCCGGAAAGCACCTGCATCGCATTTGCATCCCGCTATGTCGATGAAGAGTTTCACAGTTTTGACGAATATGTACAGTCTTCTCTCGAAGACTTCTTAAATCTCCATAATGGTCTGTTCAACGTTAATATGTCAAATGAACAGGGACTTGAACTGCAGCTTGATGTTCCAAATGTTGTCACAGATGAACTGGTCACATTTGAACACGAGGCATATATGTTACCGATTGTTTATTCATTCGGAACAATACATTTTATATTTGAGTTGATTCATAATGAACTGTAAACAGGTACATCATAAACAATAGAGTGACTGTTATTATGAACAGTAAAAACGGCTGTGCCTTTGGGCACAGCCGTTTTCTATTCTTTTTACATTCCGAGGAACTGTTTTACAACCTTTGGCATCTCTTCTACTTCGCATACCGTCTTATGACGTACCTCAGCACTACGGATCTCCTCAATTGCCTGCGGGATTTTTATGTTACCGATCTTGCTTAATTCATCCACTAATTCAAACTCTGATAAAGAATCATATTTTGGATCAATGGCATCCATAACACTTCTGCTGAATTTAAATGGGCTGGCTGTGGAAGCGATCACAGTCTTTGTTTCCGCATCATTTGTGTCTTTTTTGTACTTGTGATATACGGATGCAGCAACTGCTGTGTGTGTATCAATCACATAACCGGTTTTCTCATACAGATCGCGGATGGTATCCGCAGTTTCTTTCTCACTCGCATAATTGCCGTAAAAGTCAGCAAGTTTCTCTTTCATCTCTGATGTAATCTCGTATTTACCAGTTGTATTAAGCTCTTTCATCAATGCCGCATTCTTAGCTGCATCCTCTCCGGCAATACGGTAGATCAGACGCTCTAAATTACTGGAGATCAGAATATCCATAGAAGGAGAACTTGTCAGCATAAATTCACGGTTCTTATCATATGTGCCTGTGGAGAAGAAATCATAAAGGACTTTGTTCTCATTTGAAGCACAGATCAGTTTTGCAACCGGGATTCCCATATTTTTTGCATAAAATGCAGCCAGGATATTTCCAAAGTTACCGGTAGGAACCACAATATTAATCTTCTCATCTTTTGCGATCACACCGTTTGCATATAATTTTGCATATGCATAGACATAATATGCGATCTGCGGAACCAGACGTCCAATATTGATCGAGTTTGCAGAAGAAAACTGATATCCTGCAGCATCCATCTCCTTTGCAAGTTCTGTATCTGAAAACATTTTCTTAACGCCGGTCTGTGCCTGATCAAAGTTACCGTGGATACCGACAACAAAGGTATTATCACCTTTCTGTGTTACCATCTGTTTTTCCTGTACCGGACTGACACCATTCTTTGGATAAAATACAATGATCTTCGTTCCCTTTACATCTGCAAATCCTGCCAGTGCTGCTTTTCCGGTATCGCCGGAAGTAGCAGTCAGGATCACAATATCATTTTTGACATTGTTCTTTCTTGCAGCAGTGATCAGAAGATGTGGCAGAATGGATAATGCCATATCTTTAAAAGCTATCGTCGGACCATGGAACAATTCAAGATAATATGCACCATCCGCATCCACCAACGGTGCAATCTCTTCTGTATCAAACTTACTATCATAGGCAGCATTAATACAGTTTTTCAGTTCCTCCTCTGTATAATCTGTCAGAAACAGTTTGAGCACTTCATAGGCAGTCTCCTGATAAGTCATCTTAGAAAGTTCTTCCATGCTTACATCCAAAGACGGAATCTCAGTCGGTACATATAAACCGCCATCATTTGCCAGTCCTTTTAAAATTGCCTGTGATGCTGTCACTTTTTCATTTGCGTCTCTTGTGCTTGCATACATTAATTCCATTTTCTTCGTCCTCTTATCTTTTTATTCATCGTAATCAAATTTCGGGGTTCTAATACTGTTCGGTATTATATCAATACGTTTTCGTATGATTCCCAATACTTTCTAAACATTATATAGGAAACGATTGCTTCATGTCAATGCTTTAACGTATGAAAATATTATTTTACCAAAATTGCAGCCGGTTGCATCCTGCTTCGAAACGTGATATGCTGAATACAACTCACTAATGCACCATAACATTTTTTGAAATGGAGAATTCTTATGTTAAAAGGCGTTTTTCCTGCCACAAAAAAAGATGGAACCATCTACTATCGTACAAGCATCAATTATTCCGGCAAACACATCAGCCTTGGAAGTTTTGCTTCAGAAGAAATGGCGCATCTGGCTTATAAGGAAGCATCCCAGACTCTTTCTGACGCCGTCATAACCATTGACAATGTCTATTCACACAAAAATATTCTCCCTCATGAAAAAATCATCATTCTGCTTAATTTCCGGGACAATGGACTTTATTTTAAAAATCCGATCTATCTGCGCAAAGGATATTTCAGCTATTTTCTTTCCGAACATGAGGAATTAAAATTTGATATTGATGATCTTTTTTATTATTCCAGCCATAAGATCCAGAAGCGGCAGGGACATCTTTTTGTCAGTGATTACGGAATGCAGTATTCCATTCTTTCACGTTATGGGATCCGTCCATACGCGGTTGCCGGAAGAGATTATCAGTTTGTAAATGGAGATTCTTACGACTATCGCTATGCCAATATTCTTGTGATCAATCGTTTTCACGGTGTCTTGCGTCATATCGTGAAAGGGATCACAAAATATCGCACAATGATCCACATCAATGGCAATTATCTTGTCGGCACTTATTCCAGTGAGGAAAAGGCTGCCGTGGCATATAACAAAGCCGTAGATCTCGCAAAGGCTGCCGGAATCAAAAAGGATTTTCCCGAAAATTATGTTGATACACTCCCGCCAAAGGAATATGCAGAAGTTTATACGAAAGTAAAGCTGTCTGAACGTTATCTTTCCTATTTAGAAGAATTTTCAAATAGCCCAGCGTAAGTTTCTTGTATCTTCCACTTAAAAGTAGTACAATAGAACCAAAGTTTTTTCACTATTCCTACTGAATAACTATATATAAGAGGAGACTTTATTTATGAAGCAAACCACTTTCAGCGATCTTGAACGAAATAATAAAACCTGTATGTATGCACATCTGATTGATTCAAGTATCATGACACTTTTCTGTATCCTGCAGGCGCTTTCCGGACTTCAAACCTGGGGATATATCATTATCTTCGCAGTTTTGGGTTTTGGACCGGTTATTGCAGAGTTTTTCTTTTGGAATAAGTCACATGAAACACCCGCGATCCAGCATCTTGTTGCCATCGGTTTCGCTGTTTTTTACAGTTTTGCAATCTTCACTGCAACCAACGGTCTCGTATTTTTATTTGTTATCCCGATGATCTTAATCATCTCAGTTTATAATGATGCCAAATACTCTCTCATAATCAATACCGGAACAGTCATCGAAAGTCTCATCATTACAATTATGGGGGCTCAGACCGGAAAGTTTGGCTACTCCGGACAGGACAATGCCGTGATCCAGGTTGTCATCATGATCATGGTCGGTATTTATTCTTATTTTACATCACAGACATTAAATATCAATATGGCACAGAAAATACAGCATGCAGAGGAATCACAGTCACAGTCCGAAAAACTGCTGGCAAACCTCTCTGAATTATCAGACCACGTCAATCAGAAGATCAACAGCATCCATCAGGAGCTTGATAAATTGAGCACTGCAGCTCAGACCACACAGCATGCAATGCAGGAAGTATCAAGCGGTGCTGCCGAAGCAACGAATGCCGTAATGGAACAGGGTTCCCAGACACAGGAAATTCAGGATAAGATTGTGATCGTCAATGATGTAACACAGCAGATCGATGCAAACATGAAACACACTTTAGATATCGTGACAGAAGGCAGTAGTTCCATGCAGCTTCTCGCCAGCCAGGTAGATACCTCTGTCCAAAACAGCGTGGATGCCGCATCAAAGTTAGAAACTCTGAACCATAACATGGAAGAAATGCATTCTATCGTGGAACTGATCGGCGGTATCACTTCCCAGACCAGTCTGCTTGCATTAAACGCAAGTATTGAAGCTGCAAGAGCCGGAGATGCCGGGAAGGGATTTGCAGTGGTTGCATCAGAGATTACCGGAATGGCTTCCCAGACAAAAGAAGCAACTGTAAAGATCACGGAACTGATCCAGAATGTTACTTCAGCTATCAACGAAGTTGTCACAGTCATCCAGCAAATGATCGATGGAATCAATCAGGAAAAAGAAAGTGCTAAAAACACGGCAAACAGTTTCTCCTCGATTCAGGAAAACACGCTCTCCATTCAGAGTGGTATCCAGAACCTGACCGTAAGTACCTCAGAGTTAAAAGATGCAAACCAGGTCATTTCTGATTCCGTCCAGACACTCTCTGCCATCTCAGAAGAGCTTACTGCTCATGCACACGAAACATTAGAAGCCGAAAATAAAAATACAGATATCCTTGATACTATTGCCTCAAAGATGCAGGAGCTTGTAATATTTACACAAAATCAGTTTTAAATCTATTTGATCAAAAAACATCCGGCAGACCTTTTTTAGTTGCCGGATGTTTTTTATGTCATATAATATTGGCAGGAAACGTAATGTCACCTTTTTACTGCTTTTTATGCAAACCAATTCTATTTGCTTAAATATTTTCTACCGCATCACGCAGTTCATCTGCCATACTCTGTACACAGGATGTCTGTGACGAAATTTCCTCCGATGTTGCTGCAATCGTTGCCACCTTCTCATTCATTTCATTGATATTTTCAATCAGATCTTTGATAGAATCAATGCTTGCATTAATCTTAGGAATGATTTCTTCTGCTTTTGCATTGTTCTCTACAATCAGTTTTTTCGTCGAATCGGACAATTCACGTATCTCACTTGCAACTACTGCAAATCCACGTCCAGCCTCTCCAGCCCTTGCCGCCTCTATGGAAGCATTCAGGGAAAGAAGATTTGTCTGCCCTGCTATGGAAGAAATATCCTCATTGCTTGCTTTATAAATATTGATAAAATCAGACATCGTTGCCAATGAACTGTTTAACTCCTGACAGAAATTGGAGATCTCCTGAATATGCTGTGCAAGCGTGGTCGCCTCATTTGCCGAAGTTTCATTCGCGTCACCCAGCTGATCAATATTTTCACTCAAAGATACAAACTGTTCTGTAATATCGGCAAGTTTCTGATTATGAATTTCTTGTTTCTGCTGTTCCTCTTCCATCAGATTCTGGATCTTTTCTTTTTCATTCTCCGCAACACTCTTGACATAATGTACACAGTTTTCCTTGACATTTACACCATTATAAATTGCCCTTGCCATATTGCGACAGGAAGAATAACCACAGGACTCACAATTCATTTTCTGGCTGGCAGCATCCGTCTTATTCATGGAAGCAAAAATCTCCTGCATTTCATGCTCCGCAGGCTCTTTAATCTCAACACTTTTGTTTGTATATTTGCGTACAAAATCATTGATATCTAAATCTTCAAATGCTTTCATCAGATTTACCAAACGATCCTTCTCCGGTACGGATTCGTCCCATGGTGAACCATTCTTTGTCTTCTTGCCAAACAATCCTCTTTTCGCGTCTGCTCCTGCATTTGCCGTTTTGTTTCTCATATCACTGAGTGTGAGCATAACATCATCCGTATTGCGCTCTAACTCAGTAGCTGTTCCATAGATGCATCCCTTAGAGCAGTTTAAAATATCGACCATAAACGGCTGTCTCTTATTCTTTTTGATACGTTCTAAATACTCATGCAGATAGCGATAGGCTTCCTTTTCGCCTTCTACCTGTCTTACCACCTGTTCTTTTCCAAGGAAATGTTCTACGTTTTCTCTTAAACCACCCGGCATCGGATAAAGAGCACCCATGCCATATTCCAGTTCATCATTGTATTCCTTACTGCCCTGGTATTTATTTCCAATCGTTTCAAAAAGCTTTTTAAATGTCACATTATATTTTACATAGCCATAGCAATTTGGATCTGTAATCTCTGTCTTCTTTGCGATACAAGGACTGATAAATGCAAGTTCATCATCACATTTTAAATATTTTTTTATGTAAATTGCCATACACATCATCGGACTATGAATCGGCATCATTTTCGGCAGTAATTCCGGAATATATTTTTCCACATAATTGACAACTGCCGGACATGGCTGGGAAATGCCACCCAGAAACTGATGTTCTGTAATATATTTTAAATATCCCCATGTCGTGATATCTGCACCGAAAGAAACACTGTAAATATGATTTACACCTTTTTCCTTCAGATATCCAAGTACCTTTTTATACTCATGCGGATAATTTGCCAAAAATGCAGGAGCTAAAATAACAGAAATCTTTTTTCCTGCTTCTAATGCTGTAAAAAATGATTTTGTGTCATCCTGATATTCTCTGGCATTATGCTCACATGCATCAAAACATGCCCCACATGCAATACATTTTTCAGAGTCAACTGTTACCTTTCCTGCATCTGTTGCAACATTGGCGATCAGCACCGGACAATCTCTTACACATTTGTTGCATCCGGTACAATTATCATTTGCGTAAATAAGTTCCATTTTGTCCACCCGCTTTGTATAATTTTCACAAAAAATATATTGTTATAGTGATATTTTATCATATTTTTGTGTTAATAACAATTTTTTATCACTTATTTTTTTGAATGTTTATAAAATAATATACAAAAGAACAGACCGCTTTGAGCAGCCTGTTCTTTTGTTCTTCTAATTGTACTTAAATTAAAGAATAATCTTCTTCGGACATTTCTGTGCACAGATACCACATCCGACACATTTTTCCTGATCAATATATGCTACATTGTCAATGACATGTACGGCATCCTTCGGACAGTTCTTCTCACAGAGATGACATCCGATACATCCAACGGAACATGCCTTCATTACATTCTTGCCGACATCCTTAGAACTACACTGAACAATATGTTTTGCTGAGTAAGGAACCAGCTCGATTAAGTGTTTCGGGCAGGCAGCCACACATTTACCACATGCCTTACATACTTCTTTATCAACCAGCGCTATACCATCTACGATATGGATTGCATCAAACGGACATGCCTTTACGCAGGAGCCAAAACCTAAACATCCATAGTTACATGCCTTTGGTCCACCGTTTGGAACGAACATCATAGATGCACAATCCTCATTACCAGTATACTCGTAATCTTTCTGTGTCTTGTCACAGGTTCCTGCACATTTTACAAATGCAACTTCATGTACCTGTTCACCTGCAGCAACACCCATGATCTCTCCGACTTTTGCTGCTACCGGAGCGCCTCCGACCGGACATCCGCCAACTTCAGCTTCTCCTTTTACGATTGCCGCAGCAAGTCCGGAACATCCGGCATAACCACAGCCACCGCAGTTATTTCCAGGAAGTACACCAAGGATGGCCTCTTCCCTTTCATCTACCTCTACCGCAAATTTCTTGCCGGCAACACCGAGGAATACACCAATGAATAATCCGGTGCCTCCTACGATAACTGCCGCAAGGATAATACCTGTAACACTCATTGTCTGCTCCCTCCTAAATCAGTCCTGAGAATCCACAGAATGCGATCGCCATCAGACAAGCTGTGATCAGTACGATCGGAGTTCCCTGGAAGGACTCTGAAATATCATTGTATTCCATCTTCTCACGAATACCTGCCATGATCACGATCGCGATCAGGAATCCGACAGATGTACCAATACCATTGACAACACCTTCGATGATAGAATATTCTTTCTGAACGTTTGTAAGTGCCACACCAAGTACCGCACAGTTTGTTGTGATCAGTGGAAGATACACACCAAGTGCTTTATACAATGATGGCATACTCTTTTTCAGGAACATTTCTACAAACTGTACTAAAGCTGCGATAAACAGAATGAATACGATTGTCTGCAGATATTCAAACCCCAGCGGAACCAGGATGAATTTGTAAATCAGTCCTGTAAAGAATGATGATAATGTAATAACGAATACAACTGCTCCACCCATACCGGTTGCAGTCTCAACCTTTTTCGAAACACCCAGGAACGGACAGATTCCGAGGAACTGGCTGAGTACAACGTTATTTACGATAGCTGAACCAATTGCAATAATCAATAATTCTTTCATACTATGTACTCCTCCTACTCTTCATTCCCTGTTGGGAATACTTTGCTTCCGCATCCGCCGCATGATGCACAGTCTGTACCGCATCCCTGTGGCTCGGCAATCTTCTTGCCTTTCTGTGCTGCGCGTTTCTTAAGCTTGTTCATACCTGCAACTAAGAATGCAAGAACAAGGAAAGCTCCTGCAGGCAGGATGAAGATTGTTACTGGTACATATCCGCCTTTTCCTGCTGCTGCGTCTGCAAGTGGAAGAATCTGAACACCGAAGATAGCTCCGGTTCCGATAAACTCACGAACGATCGCGATACAAGTAAGACCAAATGTAAATCCAAGTCCCATACCAATACCATCGAAGATAGATGGAAGTACCGGGTTCTTAGATGCATAACTTTCTGCACGTCCAAGGATGATACAGTTAACAACGATCAGTGGGATGTAAAGTCCAAGTGAATCATACAGACTTGGAACGAATCCCTCTAAAAGGAACTGTACAATTGTTACGAAAGATGCTACGACTACGATGAATGCCGGCATTCTGACTGAATCCGGAATCACCTTACGTAACATAGAGATCAACATATTCGACAGTACAAGTACGACTGTTGTGGACAGTCCCATACCTAAACCGTTAATAGCGGATGTTGTTACCGCCAGGGTCGGACACATTCCTAACATCAGAACGAAGGTAGGATTTTCTTTGATCAGACCGTTATATACTCTTTCAGTACATTTATTCATGACTAACTACCTCCTGTTTATTTAAATGCATTCTGATAATATCCGAGTGCTGCATTGACAGCTCCTGTTACTGCTCTTGAAGTAATGGTTGCACCACTTAAGGCATCGATCTGTTCTCCGTCTCCACCGTCTTTGGAAACCACGAATTTATCAGCCTGTTTATTCACATACTGGTTATAGAATGAAGGCTCTGTAGCTTTCATACCAAGACCTGCTGTCTCGCTGATAGAAAGAATAGATACACCGTTGATCGTACCGTCTTTCTTAATACCAACTGTAATCTGGATATTGCCGCCGAATCCGTCTTTGTCTGTTGTTGTGATGACATATCCTGCATCACCTGCTGTACAGACTTCGTCGATCGTTGCATTGACACCCATATCTTTTACAGCTTTGTCTGCAGCCTTCTGATCTACATCTTCTGCTTTGAAATCATCCAGTTTTACATCTGAAAATACTGCCTGCCATGCTTCTTTTTTGGCTGTCTCCTGTGACTGTGCGATCGGAGTCTTGGTAACTTCATATACCGCACCAAGAAGGAC
>OLNQ01003909.1_pt1 | contig 11653 bp, 10 predicted proteins | sample 1672821 | NCBI WGS metagenome assembly OLNQ01 (sample SAMEA3136727, study PRJEB25190) | human gut metagenome | biome: human gut; feature: human-associated habitat; material: faeces | place: Austria | collected 2013 | reverse complement strand
GCTTTGTCATTGATCTGGCCAGTGCCTTCCACCGCTTCTACGGCAGCTGCCGCATTCAGGGCGCAGACCCCGCTGTGCAGCAGGCACGTTTGGCCCTGTGCATCGGCGTGAAGAATGCCATCTTCAACGTGCTGACCATGTTCAAGATCAACGTGCCGGAGAAGATGTAAAAAAGGCTCCCTCATTGAGGGAGCTGTCGAGCGAATGCGAGACTGAGGGAGTTTTCTACAGGAACTCCTTCCGTCATCGCCTGCGGCAATGCCACCTCCCTCAGTGAGGGAGGCTTATGCCGTACCCGAAAGGATTCGCACGGTAATACCCAGCTCCCCTGCGGGGGAGCTTTTTTCGATAACAGCGAGGAACAACCAATGGAACCTTTGAAAATCGGCAATATCATCCTGCCGCACCGGGCGGTGTTCGGCCCGATGGCGGGCTTTACGGATGCACCCTGCCGCCGCCTGATGGCCCAGCACGGTGCAGGCTTTACCGTGAGCGAAATGGTGTCCAGTCGGGCGCTGGTGTACGGCGACCACAAGACGGTGAGCCTGCTCAAGGCCGAACCCAACGGTGCACCCTATGGCGTGCAGATCTTTGGCGAAGTGCCCGAGATCATGGGCGAAGCCACCGCCGCCATCGAACAGTACGAGTTCGACTTTGTGGATATCAACATGGGCTGCCCGGCCCCCAAGATCGTGTCCGGCGGTGCAGGCAGCAAGCTGATGCTGGACCCGGACCGCTGCGGGCGCATCGTGGAGCAGGTTGTGGCAAATACAAAACGGCCTGTCACCGTGAAAATGCGCAAGGGCTGGGATGCCGACCACATCACTGCAGTGGAGTGTGCCAAGGCCTGTGAGCAGGCCGGCGCAGCCCTCATTGCGGTGCACGCCCGTACCCGGGAGCAGATGTACACCCCCGGCATCGACCCGGAGATCATTGCCCGGGTGAAGGATGCCGTCAGAGTGCCGGTGCTGGGCAACGGCGACATCCACTCGGCAGAGGATGCGGTGGAGATGATGCAGGCCACCGGCTGTGACGGCGTGATGATCGCCCGGGGCGCGCTGGGCGACCCGTGGCTCTTTGAGCGGGTGAACGCCGCCATTGAAGGCCTGCCCGCACCCAAGGCACCCAACCTGCAGGCCCGCATGAATGCGCTGCGCCGTCAGGTGGAGGAGATGGTGGAGCAGAAGGGCGAGTTCGTCGCCATGCCGCAGGCCCGCTCTCAGACCATGCACTATATGAAGGGGCTGAAAGGTGCGGCCAATCTGCGCCGCTACTGCTGCACTCTGACCCATCTGGAAGATCTGGACGAGCTGATCGATGCTGTTTTTGAAGAGCAGCGCAAAGCGGGCATCGACCCGGACGACGTGCGCGAGGTGCCGTTTCCGTAAGGGGAATATTACTGCTGTCGGGTCAGCTCATCCAGATTCTGGGTGTAACAGGGCAGACAGTGCTCTATGAACCAGTCGGCTTCCGGGCAGTGCATGGCCTGCAGGGCCGCTTTCTGCTGGGCCAGCGCCGCGTCAAACTCGTGGTTGCCGCTGCGCTGCTCCTCCGTGCATTTGATGAGGGCGCTCAGCCGGTCGGCGGCCTTCAGCAGGCGCTTTTCCTCGGCGGTGAGCAGTTCCCCGGAGATGAACGGGAACAGCTCTTCGCTCAACTCGTCCGGCAGAAGGCCGGTCATGCAGCGCACGCTCTCGGTTTCCAACGCCTTGTAGGCATCCCGCAGGGTGGGGCTGCTGTACTTGACCGGTGTGGGCATGTCGCCGGTAATGATCTCCGGCGCGTCGTGGTACAGCGCCGCCACTGCTACCGTTTTGGGGCGGCAGGGCGTGCCGGTGTACCGCCGTGCGATCAGGCAAAGCATGTGGGCCAGCAGGGCGGTATCGCAGGTGTGCTCGCTGAGAGATTCGGCCCGGGTGGAGTGCATCAGGCTCCAGCGGGTAATGTATTTCATGCGCGCCAGCAGGGCGCTGAACGGGTACAGCATGGCAGCTTCCTCCTTTTTTCTCCAACATACCTGTCCGGCAGAGCGTTGTCAAGCCCTTTTTTCTGCGCAGTGTTCGTGCTATACTAGAACAAACCAACTTTCTGCCGCTTTGGCAGAGAAAAGAGGAAACCATGGAGCGGTCTGGTACTGCCCGGCAGCCGCAGCTGCTGGGACAAAAAAAGGATAAATTCTGGCTGACGGTGGGCCTGTGTGCCCTCACGGCGGCCCTGTTCTTTCTGCCGTTTTATATCATCGACGGCGGCTTTTTTCACTATGCAGGCGATTTCAACAGCCAGCAGATCAGCTTTTACCGCTATATGAACGGCTTTATCAAGGGCGCAGGCTACCCGGACAGTGCGTTCACCTCGGTGCATAATACCTTCTCATGGGCTACCGACCTTGGCAGCGGCGTGATGAACGCCTATTCGTTCTACCTGTACGGCTCGCCGTTCTTCTGGTTCTCGCTGCTCTTCCCGCAGGGGTGGCTGCCCTACCTCATGGTGCCGTTGCTGGTGCTCAAGTTTGCCGTGGCGGGCGGCGGTGCGTACCTGTATCTGCGCCGCTACGTCAAAAATATCGACTACGCCGTGCTGGGAGCCTGTCTGTATACCTTCTCCGGCTTTACGGTATACAATGTGTTCTTCAACCACTTTGTAGATGTGGTGGCGCTGTTCCCGTATCTGCTGTGGTCGCTGGACGAGGCCCTTTACAACGACCGCCGCAGCTGGTTTGCGTTCTGGGTGGCGGTGAACCTTGTCAACAACTACTTCTTCTTCATCGGTCAGGTGGTGTTTCTGGCCATCTACTTCATCTGCAAGCTCAGCACAAGGGACTTCCGTCTCACTGCAAAAAAGTTCGGGCTGTTGGCCTTTGAAAGCCTGCTGGGCGCTGCCATGGGCAGCATCCTGCTGGTGCCTGCGGTGCTCTCCATTTTGCAGAACCCGCGCACCATCGACCTTTCCTCCGGCTGGGGCTTTCTGACCTACAGCAAGGTGCAGCAGTACCTTGCAATTCTCGTCAGCTGGATCATGCCGCCGGATTCTCCCTACCTCACATCCATCTGGTCGGAGGGCGTGATCAAGTGGACCAGCATGTCGGCCTATCTGCCGCTGTGCAGTCTGGCCGGTGCCGTGGCCTACTGGAAAGCAAAGTGCGGCGACAGTAAAAAGCGCATCGTGGGCACCTGCGCCGTGTTCGCACTGGTGCCCATCCTGAACAGTGCGTTCTACGCCCTCAATTCCAGCTACTATGCGCGCTGGTACTATATGCCGGTGCTGGTGCTGGCCGCAATGACCGTGAACGCGCTGGAAGACCACAACACCGATCTGGACAGCCCGGCCCGCGGCATCAGCTGGCTGATGATCGCCACGGTGGCCTTTGCGGTGGTGCCGGTGCAGGACAGCGACACCGGCAGCTGGTCGTTCGGCGTGCTCAAGAACCCCGGTCAGTACTGTGCGGTGCTGGGCTTTGGCCTGCTGGGCCTGCTGCTGTACCGCTATCTCTGCCAGAAGTGGCGGGGCGACAGCCGCTTTGCCCAGCGCATGACGGCGGCAGTGCTGGCGTTTGCCTTCCTGTTCAGCGTGGTGCACATCGGCATTGGCAAGTTCGGCCAGTGGTATACCGACAGCGACCTTGTGAAGCAGGACACAAGCGCCCTGCTGTTGAAAAACGACCTGCCCGAAGGCGATTACCGCGTGGATACGTACAAGATCCACGACAACATCGGCATGTGGCTGGATAAGAGCTGCCTGCAGTATTTTGGCAGCACGGCAGCCCCCAGCATCCTCAGCTTCTACCCGGCGCTGGGGGTCAAGCGGGATGTGCGCAGTGAGCCGGAGCTTTCCAATTATGCACTGCGGGGCCTTTTGAGTGTGGAGTACCTTATCACCACGCCGGAAAAGCAGACCGACTTTGAAAACGAAGCCGACGACGGCTGGGAATATGCCTTTGCAAAGGACGGCTATGCGGTGTACCGCAACACGAACTACGTGCCCATGGGCTTTGCCTATGATTATTACCTCACCCAGACCGAGTACGAAGAAACAGCCAAGGCCACCCGCGCGAACCTCCTGATGCGTGCACTGGTGCTTACCGACGAGGATGCTGCAGTCTACGGCAAGTACCTCACCCATCTGCCGGAAGGCAGACGGGAGGAGCTGTACTATGAGTCCTACGTGCAGGACTGCCGCGAGCGCCGCGCCACGGCTGCCAGTGTGTTCCAGATGAACAATTCGGGCTTCCACGCCGAGATCACGCTGGAAAAAGAGAACCTCGTGTTCTTCTCTGTGCCTTACGATGACGGCTTTACGGCCTATGTCAACGGGCAGGAGGCCGATATTGTGGAGGTGGATGAGGGATTGATGGCTGTGCTGTGCCCGGCAGGTGAAAACAGCATCGATTTTGTCTACCAGCCCGACGGCATCCGGCTGAGCCGCCCGCTGACCTTGGGCGGCATTGTGGTATGGCTGGCGTACACGGCGTACTTCGTCTGGCGCAAGCGCCGCACAAAGCGGGCCTGATGCACGGAAGAATGACTTTGTGCTGTAGAAAAAAGAAATTTTTGAAATTTCCTCTTGACTTTATGCCAATAAAGTGTATAATGCAATCAAACCGATGAGGCGGAAGAGAACCTGCACAGCGCATCTTCAGTGAGCCCGGACAGTGAAAACGGGCGAGAGCGGGGCAGAGCTTCGTGGGCCGCCGAGGGCCGGGCAAATGGGCAGCAAGCCTTAGTAGCTTTGGACGGAAGTCTCCGTTACAGGACAGGGGAGTGTTGGCTCTCCGTGAGAGGCTCTGCAGTTTGCAAAGCAGGGCAAGCAAGGTGGCACCGCAGAATCGAACTTTACCGATCCTGTCCTTGTGGATAACACACAGGGACAGGGTCGTTTTTATTTGTAAGACCCGTCCCGCAAGGGGAGCGGGTCTTTTACTTTTGCCGCCCGCTCCGGGAAAGGAGTTTACTGTTATGAAAAACGTTACCATGATCTCCCGCCGCAGCTTCCTCAAGGCCGCTATGGCTGCTTCCGCCGTTTCTGCACTGGCATTCACCGGCTGCGGCGGCTCCGCTTCCAGCACCGTGGCTGCATCTTCCACCGCTTCTTCCGCTGCCGCTTCCGCAGCAGCCGAGGGCGGCCAGACCTTCAAGGTGGGCATCGTCAACTATGTGGATCATGCTTCCCTCAACCAGATCGTGGAATCTGTGGAGAGCCGTCTGGATGAGCTGGGGGCAGAGAAGGGCGTTACCTTCGACTACGCCGACTACTACGCAAATGCACAGGCTGACCAGTCCAACCTGAACCAGATCGGTGCCGACCTCGTAGGGGACGGCGTGGATGTGATCGTGGCTGTGGCTACCCCCACCGCCGCAACCATGCTGGCCGCTGTGGAGGATACCGATATCCCCGTTGTCTACTCTGCCGTTACCGACCCCGCCGCTGCAGGCTTTGACGGCGAGGAGAACATCACCGGCACCTCCGACGCACTGAACACCGAGGCCATCATGAAGCTGATCACCGCTGTCAACCCGGATATTGATACCATTGGCCTGCTGTACGACCTGAGTCAGGATGCCTCCACCCAGGCCATTGCCGATGCCAAGGCCTTCTGCGACGCCAACGGCATCAAGTACATTGAGAAGAACGGCACCACCACCGCTGAGGTGCAGATGGCTGCCGAAGCCCTGATCGCTTCCGGCGTCAAGGCCGTGTTCACCCCCACCGACAACACCGTGATGACCGCAGAGCTGTCCATCTACGAGACCTTTACCGAGGCAGGCGTGCAGCACTACACCGGTGCTGACAGCTTTGCACTGAACGGGGCCTTTGTGGGCTACGGCGTGGATTACGTCCAGCTGGGCGAAGCCACTGCCGATATGGTGGCAGAGCTGCTGTGCGAGGGCAAGACCACTGCAGACCTGCCCTACCAGACCTTTGATAACGGCATCGTCACCATCAACACCGAGACCTGCGAAGCGCTGGGCCTTGACCTCGACACCGTGAAGGAAGCCTTCAAGCCCTACTGCACCGAGATCGTGGAAGTAACCACCGCAGAGAACTTCTCTTAAAAAAGAACCCTCTCAGTCAAAACCTGACGGTTTTGCCAGCTCCCCCAAAAGGGGGAGCTTTTGGCAGTTCTGAGGAAGTGTTTTGCTGCCCACAGTGCACCGCATCACAAGAAGCTAAATTAAATAAGTCCGGTATCTTCGTGGTTAGCAGGCTCGCCCTCTCAGTCAAATCCTACGGATTTGCCAGCTTCCCCAAAGTGGGAGCCTTTGGCAGTCCACGTAAAGTTCATCTTTCTGCCAAGGCCTCTCCCTTTGGGAGAGGTGTCACCGTAGGTGACGGAGAGGGCGAGCCTGCTTTCCGTCACGACCCAACTCGTGAAAAGGGGATTCAGAAAAGCCCGCAGGCTTTTCTGAATCCCGAATAAAAACCCAATTCCGCTGAATATGGCCAGAGCAAAAGCGGAGGCCATTTTAAATCGTCCAATCAAAAAGAAACATAAAAGGAGCACACACATGCTGGCGAGTATCTTTTCGCTCAACGTCCTACAGACGGCGCTGGAACTGGGCTGTATCTATGCCCTGGTGGCGCTGGCACTGTTCCTGAGCTATTCCATCCTGAACATCGCAGACCTTTCCACTGACGGCTGCTTCACGCTGGGCTGCGCCGTGGCCTGTCAGGTAGCACTGACCGGCCACCCCATTCTGGCCCTGTTCGCAGCCATGGCGGCAGGTGTGTGCTCCGGCTTTGTTACGGCTTTTCTGCAGACCCGCCTTGGGGTGGAGAGCATCATGGCAGGCATCATCGTCAACACCGGCCTTTACACCATCAATCTGGCCGTGATGGGCTTTTCCTCCACCATGTCGCTGGTCAAGACCGACACTGTTTTCTCGCTGGCAAAGGGCTCACTGAGCTTCCTTGGCGGCTGGTATAAGCTGGCCATCGCGCTGGCCATGATCCTGCTTGCCGGTGCGGCGATGCTGGGCTTTCTGGGCACCCGGCTGGGCCTGTCCATCCGCGCCACCGGTGACAACGCTGCCATGGTGCGTGCTTCCAGTATTAACCCGGCTTTCACCATTACGGTGGGCCTGTGCATTTCCGGCGCATTGTGCGCCCTCTCCGGCGGCCTGCTGGCACAGTATCAGAAGAGCTGCGATATCAATGTGGGCACCGGCATGGTGACCATCGCACTGGCTTCCCTCATCATCGGCGAGACTCTGCTTGGTAAGCGCACCATGCTGCGCCGGATCATCGGCGTGGTGTTCGGCAGCTGCCTGTACCGTTTTATCGTGGCTGTGGCCCTGCGCTTCAATGTGCCTGCCGCCGCCATGAAGCTGGTGTCCGCCATCATCGTGGCCATCGCCATTTCGATGCCGGCTATCAAGGAAAAAATCGCCTTTGAGCAGCGCAAGCATGGGGCCTGCCGCCGCCGCGTGACTACCGGCAAGGAGGGAAAGTAAGATGGAAATGCTTCAGCTGAACGATCTGCACAAGACTTTCAACCCCGGCACGGTCAATGAAAAAGTGGCCCTGAACGGTGTCAGCCTGCACATGGAAGCCGGGGACTTTGCCACCATCGTGGGCTCCAACGGCGCGGGCAAATCCACCCTGTTCAACGCCATCACCGGCGGCTTCATCGCCGACGAGGGCAGCATCCTGCTGGGCGGACAGGATATCACCTTTGAGCCGGAGCACCAGCGCAGCAAGGTCATCGGCCACCTGTTTCAGGACCCGCTCAAGGGCACCGCACCAAACATGACCATTGAGGAAAACCTTGCGCTGGCCTATCTGCGTGCCGGCACCGCGCCCCACGCCATCTTCTCCCGCATCTCCCGCAAGGACAAGGAAGTGTTCCGCGAAAAGTTGGCGCTGCTGGATATGGGCCTTGAGGACCGCATGAAGCAGCCGGTGGGACTGCTTTCCGGCGGCCAGCGGCAGGCGCTGACCCTGCTCATGGCAACGCTGGTCACCCCAAAGCTGCTGCTGCTGGACGAGCACACCGCCGCACTGGACCCCGCCACCGCCGAAAAGGTACTGGAGCTGACCAAGAGCATCGTGGCTGAAAAGAAGATCACCTGCCTGATGGTCACCCACAACATGCATCAGGCATTGGAGCTGGGCAACCGCACCCTGATGATGGATTCCGGCCGCATCGTCTTTGACGTGAAGGGCGAGGAACGCAGCCGGATGACCGTGGACGATCTGCTTGAAAAGTTCCGCGAGAACGCAGGCAAGAATCTGGATAACGACCGCATCCTGCTGAGTAAAGTGGAAAAGTGACCCGGACAGGAGAGCACAGCCCCGACAGACCATGCAGTCTGCCGGGGCTGTATTTTTGCGGGGAAGTGCACCGTAGGGAAAAGCGGTTCCCCCTGAAACAGCAAATCCCCCCTGCGCAGATGCACAGAGGGGATTTTAAATATCAGAAATTACTGAACGTATTCAACCGTGTACTCGAAGCCGTACTCTTCCTGCAGCTTCTTCACCTCGGCCTCGCAGTCCTCGATGAAGGTGGGGGCGTAGACAGAAGCGCCATTGTGGGCCTTCTTGTAGTCCTCAACGATCTGCTGCAGCTTTGCCCAGCCCTCGTTGGCCTTGTTCTGGTCGATGCTGTCGGGGAAGTTGATGATGAACTCGCGGTGCTTAGGAATACGTGCTTTCATGGTAGGTTCTCCTTATAACAGTTTGGATTTTGATTGTTGATTTATACAGAAGCACAGAGAAAAACCTGTGCAACTTGCGAAAAACGGATCACAGCCCGTATACCCGGCGGGCATTTTCGGCTGTGGTGCGGAACACCTCTTCCACAGAGATGCCCCGCAGCTGGGCGATATACTCGCCCACATAGCGGATGAGGGAGCTGTCACAGCGGGTGCCGCGCACCGGCTCCGGTGCCATGTAGGGGCAGTCGGTCTCCAGCACGATGCTTTCCAGCGGCAGGGCGCTGATGGCTTTTGCCGCCCGCTTGGCACCCTTGAAGGTACACGCCCCGCCAAAACCGATGAACAGTCCCTGCTTTGCCAGCCACACCGCGTCATCGGCACTGCCGGAATAGCAGTGGACGATGCCCTTGGGCTGGTATTTTTTGAGCAGGGCGTAAACGTCGGCATGGGCGTTGCGGTCGTGCACGATGATGGGCTTGTCCAGTTCCAGCGCCAGCCGGATGTGTGCCTCAAACATGGCCAGCTGGGCATCCTTGGGCACAGGCCAGTGGTAGTCCAGCCCGCACTCACCCACAGCTACCACCTTGGGGTCCTCGTAATACGGGGCCAGAGCGCGCATCTCTGCGGCCCAGTCTCCGCCGTACACCGAGACCGTAGGAGCCGGGCCTTCCTCGCCGCAGTCGGCGGCGGGCAGCAGGCTTTCCGGGTGGATGCCAACAGCTGCCACCACCCACGGGTAGCGGTGCGCCAGCTCCAGCACTTTGGGTGCATCCCCGGAGTGGGTGGCCTGTTCACACACGCCCACCACGCCCTTGCCGGGCAGGCTGTCCAGCAGGAAATCGCGGTCTGCGTCAAAAGCGCGGGCACTGTAGTGCGCGTGGGTGTCAAAAATGGGGCCGGTCATTTGCCCTCCTTTTTGGCGGGGGCCTTGTTCACCAGCCAGATGCCCACACACACGAACACCAGCGCCGCCAGATACTGCCAGCGGAACAGGGGCTCGCCGTTGAGCACGGCGCTCAGCAGTACGTTGACCACCGGGTTCACGAAGCCAAAGATGGCAATGCGGCTGACCGGGTTGTTCTTCATCAGCAGGGCCCACAGCACATAGCCTGCCCCGCAGATGAAGGCCAGATACAGCATGACCACCACCGCCAGTGCACTCTGCACATGGAGACTGCCGCCCAGCACAGTGCCCAGCACGAACAGTGCCAGACCGCCCACGAACAGGTTGATGAAGCAGACGGCAAAGCTGTCTGCTTTTTTGGTCACGGATTTGTTCCACGGGCCGGACAGGGTAAAGATGATGGTAGCGGCCATCATGCAGAACACGCCCCAGCCGCTGCCGCCGCCGTGGTTGCCCAGCGTGCCGATGAGCACGCCCGCAAAGCCAACGGCGCAGCCCAGCGTTTTGGCAGGGGTCATGCGGTCGGCGTTGCCGTAGATGAAATGGGCAAAGATCACGCCCAGAAAGCTCTGGGTGCTGTTCAGGATGCCGCCAAAGGCACCCGTGAGCATGGCAACAGCGATGTAATAGAATGCGTACTGGGTCGTGGTCTGCCACAGGCCCAGAGCACAGCACTCCGCTGCCACTTTGCCGCGGGGGAATTTGGGCAGGCGGCTCTGCAGCAGAACACTGCCCAGAAGCACCAGAAAGCTGCCCAGCATGAACCGCACACCGGCAAAGCAGAAGATGGAGGCGGTGCTGCTGGAATCAATGGCGAACAGCCGGTAGCCCAGCTTGATGAAGGGGAAGGCCGAGCCCCACAGCACATTGCAGAAGATGGCCAGCAGCACGGCGAACACCGGCGTGCCGAAGATCTTATCCAGCCATTCCGCGCGGGAAAGCGTTTTGTTTTCCTGCATGGCGGCTCAGTGGATGCGGCTGCCTACGGGGGTGTCGTCACCGTAGAAAGCGATGGAGCAGCCGCCGTCGGCGGTATCAGCAGCAAAGATCATGCCCTCGCTGACATACTTGCCCTTCATCATGGGGCGAGGTGCCAGATTGCACACAATGCCGATCTTCTTACCAATCAGGTCTTCCGGCTTGAACCACTTTGCAATGCCGGAAAGGATGCAGCGCTCCCGCTCGCCGTCAAACACGGTCAGGTGCAGCAGCTTCTTGCTTTCCTTCAGGTTCTCGCAGGCGCGCACTTCGGCCACGCGCAGTTCCACCTTGCAGAAGGTGTCAAAGTCGATCTCTTCCTCGTGGGTAAAGTCCACGGTGCTCTCCTCGGCGGGGGCGGCAGCCTTCTTCTCCGCTTCAGCCTTGGCCTTGTTGGCAGCTTCGGCAGCGGCCTTGCGCTTCTCGTCCTCTTCCTTCAGGTGGGCAATTTCCTTTGCCACATCGATGCGGGGGAACAGTGCCTCGCCCTTGTGCACGGTGTAGGTCTCCTGTGCGCCGTAGGTGGTCTTGGCCAGGTCCAGAGCAGATGCGTCCAGACCCAGCTGTTCCATCATCTTGGGTGCGGTGGTGGGCAGGTATGCGTTCAGCAGGATGCCGCACACGCGCAGTGCCTCGCACAGGTGGTACAGCACGCTCTCCAGACGGGCCTTGTTGGCCTCGTCCTTGGCCAGCGCCCAGGGAGCGGTCTCGTCGATGTACTTGTTGGCGCGCTGGATGACCGCAAAGATCTCCATCAGGGCCTGCGGGATGGTCAGGCTGTCCATGTCGGCCGTGACCTTGGCGGTCAGCTCGTTGACCATGGTCTCCAGCTCGGTGTCGATGGCCTCGGTACCGGTCACATTGTGCACGGTGCCGCCGAAGTACTTCTCGCACATGGCGACCGTGCGGCTGAGCAGGTTGCCCAGGTCGTTTGCAAGATCGCTGTTGATGCGGGTGATCAGGGCTTCGTTGGTGAACATGCCATCGTTGCCGAAGGGAATCTCACGCAGCAGGAAGTAGCGGATGGCATCCACGCCGTAGCGGTCGCACAGGATGACGGGGTCCACGACGTTGCCCACGGACTTGGACATCTTGCCGCCGTTCATCAGCAGCCAGCCGT
>OLNQ01003904.1_pt1 | contig 11664 bp, 7 predicted proteins | sample 1672821 | NCBI WGS metagenome assembly OLNQ01 (sample SAMEA3136727, study PRJEB25190) | human gut metagenome | biome: human gut; feature: human-associated habitat; material: faeces | place: Austria | collected 2013 | reverse complement strand
CGCTGACAGCCTTGATGGTGGCATCGGTGATGTGGTAGGTGCCGCACTTCTTGCAATAGAATGCGGGGATGGGCACGCCCCAGGTGCGCTGGCGGCTGATGCACCAGTCGTTGCGGTCGCGCACCATGCCCTTCATGCGGTCATGGCCCCAATCCGGCATCCAGGTAACGGTGTCGATGGCCTTGTAGACATCCTCGCGGAACTTTGCGATGGAGCAGAACCACTGTTCCGTTGCACGGAAGATGATGGGGTGATGGCAGCGCCAGCAGTGCGGGTACTGATGCTTGATGTGCACCTGACCCATGACAGCACCGGACTCGGTCAAATCGGCCAGAATGGTCTTGTTGGCAGCCCACACGCGCTGACCTGCATACTTACCGGCCAGCTCGGTCAGATAGCCGCCATCGTCCACGGGGACGGTGATGGGCACCTGCGGATACTTCTGGCAGACGTTGAAGTCGTCCACGCCGTGGCCGCCTGCGGTATGGACACAGCCGGAACCGCTTTCCAACGTGACGTGATCGCCCAGAATGACCCAGCCCTCCTTGGGCAGGTAGACGTGGTTGTAGCGCATCAGCTCGAACTCGGCACCGGAGACCGGCTCACCCACGATCTCGTAGTTCTCGATGTGGCAGGCGTCCATGACGCTCTTGACCAGTTCGGTGGCCATGATGTGGAACTCATCGCCGATCTTGACGAAGGAGTACTCGAACTGGCCGTTCAGGCAGATCGCCTCGTTAGCGGGCAGAGTCCAAGTGGTGGTGGTCCAGATGACGAAGTAGGTCTTGTCCATCGGGATGCCGTGCTTTGCCAGCACACCGTTGGGGTCCTGAGAGACGTGGAAACGCACGAAGATGGAATCGCAGTCGTCCTCGCCGTACTCGATCTCGGCCTCTGCCAGAGCCGTGCGGCAGTCCGGGCACCAGTACACGGGCTTCAGGCCCTTGTAGATGTAGCCCTTCTTTGCCATCTCGCCAAAAATCTCGATCTGGCGTGCCTCGAACTCAGGCTTCAGGGTCAGATACGGATGCTCGAAATCGCCGATAACGCCCAGACGCTTGAACTGGTCGCTCATGATATCGATGTGCTCAGTAGCAAACTTTTCGCAGATCTGGCGCAGTTCCAGCTTGGAAATGTCCTTCTTCTTATCACCGACGGAGGACAGAGCCTTCAGCTCGATGGGCAGGCCGTGGGTATCAAAGCCGGGCACATAGGGAGCCTGGAAACCCTCCATGTTCTTATCGCGGATAATGATATCCTTGATGATCTTGTTCAGGGCAGTACCCATGTGGATATTACCGTTTGCGTACGGAGGGCCATCGTGCAGGATGAACTGCGGCTTGCCCTCGTTGTGCTTCATGAGCTGATTGTACAGGTCGTTGTCGTCCCAATCCTTCAGCATGACCGGCTCCTTCTTGGGCAGGCCGGCACGCATTTCAAACAGGGTCTTGGGCAGGTTCAGAGTACTATCGTACTGCGATTTGTTCTTAGCCAATGGTTTACACTCTCCTCTATATTTCCTTATGGGGTTGCCTTACTCGCTGAACTTGACACCCTGAAAAGCATCGTAGTCCGGCTCGTCCGGCTTAAAATCAGCAGGAGGCGCGGGCGGCGGGTCCAGCTTGAGCTGGCTCTCATCCTTTGCCCAGAAATCCTCGCTGCTGTCAGCTGCCTTGTCGTCGTCATCTTCAACAACGGCAGCAGGTTCTGCATCTTCCTGTGCGGGCTGTGCAGGCTCTGCTTCCGGCTCCTGCACGTCCGCTGCCTGCGGCTGGGCTGCAGCGGCAGGCTCACTTTCCTCTGCAGCAGGCTCTGCCTGTTCGGCATCCTGTGCAGCCGTTTCCTTCTGGAACTCCGGCAGACGGCTCAGCGACTCCACATGGCTGCGGTACAGGTTGAGCACATCAGACTTGAAGCGGGTCACTTCCAGACGCACGCGGTCATACTCGCGTTCCTCTGCAAGGCGCTTCTCGTTTGCTTCGTTCTCAATCTCGTCTGCACGGTCGTTTGCCTTCTGCAGCAGTTCGTTGGCATCGCGGATGATATCATCACCGCGCAGATTTGCACGATGGATGATCTCTTCTGCTTTCTGGTTTGCTTCGCGGATGACATTTTCGCCCATGCGCTGTGCATTGATCAGCGCGCTCTTGAGCATTTCACCATCTGCCTCAAAGCTCTTCAGTTCATCGTGCAGCTTCTGGTTTTCAGCAGTCAGGTCCGCAATCTGCTTGCGAAGCTGTTCCGCCTGCGCATCGTCGTCCCGCAGCTGTTCTTCCACCTTATCCAGAAAACGGTCTACGTCCTCTGTGCGGTAGCCGCGGAGGTTTTTCTCAAATTGCACAGAACGGACATCCTGCGGAGTCAGCATAGTCATTTCCTCCCGTTGCTTTTAATATTGAAAAAATTCGATGATTGGCCGATCTTTTCTGCTTTTGCCGGGCAGTGCAGTCAGGTTGAAGCGGCCCTTGCCGCGCACTGTGAACACATCGCCCTCATATACCTGCGCATGAGGTTTATCCGCCGGCAGGTGGTTGATCTCCACCCTGCCCGCCTCGATCAGTTCCGAAGCCTGTCCTCGGCTGCAGTGCAGCATAGCTGCCAGCACAGCGTCCAGCCGCAGGGACGATACCGTTGCACTGTGCATCTCACGCTCCGCCTGCGGAAACTGCGGCACCTCGTCCAGCGTCAGCAGTTCCGTGGTCAGCTCCGTGTGTCCAGCCTGAAACAGTTCCCGGCAGATCAGCTGTGCTGCCGGTTCCAGCGCAAACACATAAGCTGTGCCCGGCTGATCCTCCGGCAGAACGATATCTCCCAGCGCCTCGCGCCGCAGCTCAAGGCCCATCAGACTGCCCAGGTAATCCTTGTGGGCGGGCAGCGCAGCCCCCGCCTGTGCACGGCATTGCAGCCGCACACAGCAGATGGGTGCTTCGCCGCAGCTGTACTCCGGCTCGATACAGAGCACCCTGCGCTCCGCATTCAGCCAGCCGCCCTCAAACCGGAAGCCCTCCTGCACACCGGCACGGCCCAGTGCCGCGCGGGCCAAGTCCTGCTCGCGGTCACTCAGGAAAGCCGAATACCGCGCAATGTCCCGGGAAAAGGCCGTGTGGGCCAAGTCCTCGATATGGCGCATGAGATAGCGTTCTTCATCGGTACGCGCAGGGATGAACCCGCGCGCCGCCTTGGGCTGCGGATCAATAGAACGCGCCATTGTTCTCCAGCTCGTCCAGCAGATCACCCATGATATCCACGTTGTACGGAGTGATGATAAAGGTGCTGTTGGCCACGCGCTTGATCTGGCCATTGTTTGCATATGCAACACCGGACAGGAAATCCACCAGACGGCGGGACACTTCCTTGTTGGTGGACTCCAGATTGAGCACCACGGTGCGCTTGTTGTTCAGGTGGTCAGCAATGGTACTGGCATCCTCAAAACGCTCAGGCTTGACCAGAACGACCTTGAGCTGAGTGGTGGCATTGATGTTGACCACCTTGCCGTTCTTCTTGGCACCCTCAACAGGCTCTTCATTTTCGTCGTCAGCACCAAGGCCGATGCCATTGTTATTGTTTACCATCTGGGGGCCATCGTCAATGTACTGATCCTCGTAATCGTCTTCCTGGTCAAACAGACCTTTCTTAATGCTGTCAAGCAAAGACATACAATCTGCTCCTTTCATTCGGGCAGCATGGCGCTGCCTGGCGTTCTTTGCAAATAGATGCAAATAATAGCTTTATCTATTATCGGATTTTTTGCCTCAGATGTCAATAACTACAAAAGCTTTCCATCATACAAATTTTGTCCGGAAACGATTATTTCGTCATAAAGCCTCACCTTGCTGACCGAGCCCTCGGTCCCTTCGGGCAGAACAAGGATGTAATCGCCGTCCGTGATGAGGGGATGGTCTGCGTCCACCGGGTCGATCGGGCAGAAGCGGGCAATGTTGCCAAGTTTCACGTACACACCGGGAATGTAGTTTTCGCCCTGCGTTTGTGCCTCGGTGCCATCCTCTTTTAAATAGTGCACAGCCGCAGCAGGCACCCGCAGGCCGCTGCGCTCTCCTACCGAGATGCGTGCTGCAGCCCGGTTCAGGCAAAGCACATCGCCGTTGATGGAGTTGCAGGCAAGCACAAAGCGGGCAAGGCCGCTGTCCTGATCGATCTCCACCTCGGTGACGGTGGCCTTGAGGCTGTTCTCCACCTGACCCGGGAAGCTGATCTCCACCGCTGTGCTCAGCGGCTTGCCGTTCTGACCCAGCAGCTTTTCGCCCTGCTTTGCAGTGCACACGCCCACATAGCGCCATGTGAACCCTGCCACGATCTTACCGGCGCAGCCGTCCAGTGCCAGCACTGGGTCGGACTGCAGATAGCCCTGCAGCTCCTGTGCGTTCAGTGCAAGGATATCATCGGCACTGGCATTGAGCCGTCCGCTGCTGGAAGAGCGCACAAAATAGCCGGTCTGCGGTGCAGTGATCTGCGCCGGGCTGCCCAGCTGCGCCTGCACGCTCTGGGACTGCTGGACCAGCGCAGTGATCTGATCGGTAAAGTTTGCAGCTTCGCCCGTTACCACCCAGAGCTTGTTCTGGGCCAGCAGGTAGGCATTGGCATCATCATCCACCGCTTCATAATCGCTGTCGTCCAGCGTATCCAGCAGGTCATACAGCGCAGAAGAACGTTCTTTTAAAAGGGTATCCAGCTGCAGCGCAGAAGTGTTCTGCGATTTCTGCAGCAGGTCGATCTGATCATTCAGCTGGTTCAGCTGCAGGCGCAGCGAAGCCTGCGAAGCGTTGCTGTACACCTCTGCCACTGCGGTGCCCGCTGAAACGCGCTCGCCGTCGGCAGCAAGATATCCAAGGTTTCCGCTGCCTGCCACATAGCTTTCGTCGAACAGCAGAACTCCGTCGGCTTCCACCGTATCCGAAATGACCGCAGGCAGCGCAGTCTCATAAACATTCTGCGGGAACAGGATATGTGCGGCCTGATACACCACATAAATTGCTGCCAGCAGCAGAAACGCGATCAGCACGCCTGCCAGAGTGGTAAGCACATGCGGCACATGGCGTTCCTTCTGGGTCTCATCCGGCATATCGATCATCCTTTCGCTAAAAATTCGCTAGTTTTGCGGATGGCAGTCTGCACTGCATCCGGTGCACCGGCATCCAGCCAGACCACACCGTCCATATGGCGGAACCAGGTCAGCTGGCGCTTGGCATAGTTGCGGGATGCCTGCTTGAGCTTTTCCGTGCAGGCTTCCAATGGAGCCGTCTTCTCAAAATACGGAAAGAACTCCTTGTATCCGATGGCCTGCGCTGCCGTGCGGAAGCTTTCCCGGTTCTGCCAGACATGCTCCGCTTCCTTTATAAGGCCCGCTTCCAGCATTTTGTCCACACGCAGGTCAATGCGGCGGTAAAGTACCGCGCGCTCTGGGAAATCCAGACCGAGGATCAGGCTGCGGTAGGGCCGCTCCGGTGGGAGAGACTCCGCTTTCTGTTCGCTCAGCTTTTTGCCAGTGGCACGGTAATGCTCGAGTGCGCGCAGCACCCGTACCTGATTGTTCGGGTGGATAGCCGCAGCAGCTTCCGGGTCGGCCTGCTTCAGTTCTTCGTACATGGCAGCACCGCCTTTTGCAGCCAGTTCCGCCGCCAGCTGCTCCCGCAGACCGGCAGGTGCTTTTTCCTCTGTAAAGCGCACCCCATACAGAAAGCTCTGAACATACAGCCCTGTGCCGCCCACAAGGATGGGCAGCTTCTTCCGGGCAGAGATCTCTTCTTCCAGCTTTCCGGCCATGGCGGTAAAGTCTGCCACGCTGAAAGCCTTGTCCGGCGTAAGGATATCCACGCCGTGATGCGGGATACCGCAGGTCTCCTCCGGTGTCACCTTTGCCGTGCCTATGTCCAGACCTTTATAGATCTGCATGGAATCACAGCTGATGACCTCGCCGGAAAAATGTTTTGCAAGTTCTACGCCCAGCGCTGTCTTTCCGGTTGCGGTAGGGCCGACGACGGCCACCACGGGATGTTTATACGATGCGTCCAAACTGCTTTTCCAGCTCCTTCCGGGTCAATTTGAGTACGCAGGGGCGGCCATGCGGGCAGAACGGCGGCACCTCGCCGGAAAGGATCTTTTCGGCCAGCGCCAGCAGTTCCTGCGGCGAGGACTTGTCCCCCGCCTTGATGGCTGCACGGCAGGAGATAGAATGCAGCACCCACTCGGTGTGCTCGTTCAGCGCATCATGGCCGCCCTTGAGCAGCTTATTTGCGATCTCCACAAGCAGACTTTCCGCATTCTGCGGCTCCACATCTGCGGGCACCGCGCGCAGCACCACGGTATTGCCGCCAAAGTCCGCGATCTCAAGGCCCGCATTTTCCAGCAGAGGAATGTTATCCAGCAGGGCCTGCTTTTCCTCCGCAGCAAGGTCGATAGCAGCAGGCTCCAGCAGCATCTGGCTGGGCACATTGCCATAGTTCGCGGCTAGTTTTTCGTACAGCTGGCGCTCGTGGGCAGCGTGTTTATCGATCAGGCACAGCTCGTCGCCGCGTTCTGCAAGGATATATGTTCTGAACACCTCGCCCACATAGCGCAGCGGCTCCGGCTGATCCGCCGTCGGATCAAAGTTCATCTGCTCCGGCTCGGCCGGTACAGTTTCCTGTTCTGCCGCTTCCGGCGCATCCGGTTCTGTTTCTGCACAGGGTGCACTCTCAGGTTCTTCCTTCGGTGCTTCCTGCGCAGGGTTCCACGCTGCCATATGGTCCTGAGGCGAATGCAGTTTTGTCTCACCAAATTCCGGTTCCACATCCAGCTGCGTTTCACTTGCCGCCGCACGGAACGGCTCTGGTGCCTTTGTCGTTTCCAGCTTCGGGCTGTGAAGGGTCACGAACGGATCCAGCATATCCTCGTTCTGAGCACTGCCTTTCCAGCGCGGCTCACTGGGTGCTGTCGGTATTTGCATTGCAGCAGACGGGGCAGGCTGCTGCGGTGCTGCGGCGGGTTTTGCCGGTTCCCAGTGCTGCTGTGGCAGAACGCCCGGGTCTGCCTGTCCCCGAATGATTGCAGAAAGGCCTGTAAAGTTATTATTCTTTACATCACTTTTGATTATATCAGCGTCTTTTTTTGAATTTTCAGCTTTTTCTTCTTCTTTGTCTGCTTCAAAGGTAAAAAGCCGTTCACCGGTGCCGGGCTGAGCCAATGCCAGCTTGACGGCATGATACACCACATCAAAGACATCATTTTCGCGGGCAAAGCGGGCTTCGATCTTGGCCGGATGCACATTGACATCCACAAGGTCGGCCGGCATTTCCAGCAGCAGAATGCCGCCCGGGAACTTACCCTGCATCATGGTACCCTTGAACGCCATCTCCATACCGGCCATCATGGTGCGGTTGCGCACATAGCGGCCATTGATGTAGAAATGCTGCATACTTCGGCTGGCGCGGCAGCTTTTGGGCGGGGTGACCAGACCGGTGATGCGGTACACGCCCTCCTGATTTTTCAGCTCAATGAGGTCCCGGCTGAACTCCCGGCCCAGCACCGCATAGGCTGCACCGCGCAGCTGGCCGTCGCCGGGTGTGACATACTGCAGCTTGCCCTCACGGATGAACTTGACGCTGACTTCCGGGTGGCTGAGCGCTACATGGGTAACTGTATCCGACGCAAAGGTGCCCTCGGAGGAGTCCTTTTTGAGGAACTTCATGCGGGCAGGCGTGTTGTAAAACAGATCCTTTACCCGGATGGTGGTGCCCACAGCTCTGGCACCCGGCTCACGGGAGACCTCTTCTCCGCCCTCAATGCGGTAGACCGTGGCAAACTCGTCCACCTCGGTTCGGGTGGTCAGCTCTACACGGGCCACGCTGGCAATGGATGCCAGTGCTTCACCGCGGAAACCAAGCGTATGGATGTTGGTCAGATCGTCCGGTGTTTCAATTTTGCTGGTGGCGTGGCGGATAAACGCCGTGGAGATATATTCTGCCTCGATGCCGGTGCCGTTATCGCTGATCTCGATCAGCTTGACACCACCGGATTCAATGCTGACGGTCACCTGCGTGGCACCGGCATCAATGGAGTTTTCCAGCAGCTCCTTAACAACGGATGCCGGACGCTCGACCACCTCACCGGCTGCGATCAGCTCGGCTGTGTGCTTATCCAGAACATGGATCACTGCCATGGTGTTTTCCCTCCTTGTATGGTCTGGGTCAGGTAGAGCAGTTTCATCTGTTCAGGCTGCCCTTCAGGGTCTTTTTCAGCTCGTAGAGGAAGTTCAAAGCCTCAATGGGGGTGAGTGTTTCCACATCCAGAGCTTCCAGCTTGTCCATCATCTCGCTGGGCACAGCCGGAGAGTTATACTCCTGCAGGGCATCAAAATCCATCTGCTCTACTTTATTTTTAGGTGCAGTTGCTTCCAGCGCGCGCAGCACCTCATGGGCGCGGCGGGTCACACTGCCGGGCAGGCCTGCCAGCTTTGCCACCTCGATGCCGTAGCTGTCATCCGCCGGGCCGCGCACGATGCGGCGCAGGAAGGTGATGTCCTCGCCGCGTTTTTTTACTGCAATATTGTAGTTTTTTACGCCGTCCACGCCGCCTTCCAGCTCGGTCAGCTCGTGGTAGTGGGTGGCAAACAGAGTCTTGCAGCCAAGGCCCTTGGCGGGGTCTGCAATGTGCTCCACTACGGCGCGGGCAATGCTCATACCGTCAAAGGTGGAAGTGCCGCGGCCGATCTCGTCCAGCACCACAAGGCTTTTGGCGGTGGCATTTTTCAGGATCTCCGCTACCTCGGTCATCTCCACCATAAAGGTGGACTGACCGGCAGACAGGTCGTCCGACGCACCGATGCGAGTGAAAATGGCATCCACCACACCCACATGGCAGCTGGAAGCCGGTACAAAGGAGCCGATCTGCGCCATCAGCGCAATCAGTGCATTCTGGCGCATGTACGTAGATTTACCTGCCATGTTGGGGCCGGTGATGATCAGGCAGCGGTCTGCACCACAGTTCAGGGTGGTATCATTGGGTACAAACAGGCTGCCTTTCAGCATCTGCTCCACCACAGGGTGACGGCCCTCGGTGATGGTCAGCTCGTCACTGTCGTCCACGATGGGACGGCAGTAGTTGTTTTCCGCTGCCACCTGCGCCAGCGCCGTGAGCACATCCAGCTGGGCCACCGCATTGGCCGTGCGCTGGATGCGGTCCAGCTGAGCGCTGATGCTTTCCAGCAGTTCGCTGAACAGGCGGTGCTCCAGCGTGATGAGCCGTTCGTGGGCACCTAAGATCTTGCTTTCCAGCTCTTTCAGTTCCTGCGTGATGTAGCGTTCGCCGGAAGTCAGGGTCTGCTTGCGGATGTAGGTCTCCGGCACCATGCTCTTATAGGAGTTGCTTACCTCGATGAAGTAGCCAAACACATGGTTATAGCCGATCTTCAGCTTGGGGATGCCGGTCTCCTGCCGCAGGCGGGCTTCCAGCTGCGCCAGAACGCCCTTGGTATTGTCGCGGATGGAACGCAGCTCGTCCACCTCGGCATGGTAGCCTTTGGCAATGACACCGCCATCCTTGAGGGTAGAGGGCGCTTCCGGGTCCACCGCCGCATAAATACGGGCCTTGATGTCCTCCAACGGATCGATCTGTACTGCCAGTTCAGCAAGCTCCGGGCAGCCGCAGGCCTCAGCCAGCCTGCGCAGGCCGGGCAGCCGGTCGCAGGTCTGGGCCAGCGTATAGATCTCCTTGGGTGTGGCAGAGCCGTAAACCGTGCGGGTCATCAGGCGTTCCATATCCGCAATGTAACCCAGCTCTTCGGTCAGGTCGCCGCGGGCCATGGTCTGCTTGACAAGGCTCTCCACAGCGTTCAGGCGGTGGTTGATGAGTGCACTGGAAATAAGCGGCTGCTCGATCCAGCTGCGCAGCATACGCTTGCCCATGGATGTACTGGTCTTATCCAGCACCCAGAGCAGCGTGCCCCGCTTTTCGCGGCCGCGCAGCGTCTCGGTCAGCTCCAGATTGGCGCGGGTCACGGGCGAAAGACGCATGAACTGGGCCTTATTATAGGTTATGACCGTTTTCAGACGTTCCACGCCCTTGATCTGGGTATCGTGCAGATATTCCAGCAGTGCCGCCATGGCAAAGCGCACAAGGCCGTCCGCTGCAATGCCGGTGGTCTGCGCCCAGTCGCGGCCAAACTGGTTTTCCAGCGATGCCGCCACAAGGCCCGGTGCATAGCGCTCCTCTTCGATCAGCTCCACCGAACAAGTCATATTCTTTTTGATGTACGCCGTCACCTCGCGGCAGTCCAGCAGACCCGGATTCATCAGCACTTCGCTGGGATGGTAGCGGCACAGCTCCGTAATGACCGCCGGGGCGATTTTGTCTGCATTCAGCTCTGTGATATGGGCCGTACCGGTAGAGACATCCGCAAAGCACAAACCTGCTTTCTTTCCTTTGAGGAAGATACTGGCAATGTAGTTATTGCGGTCATCCTGCAGCATACTGCTCTCAATGACCGTGCCGGGTGTGACCACGCGGATGATGTCCCGCTTGACAAGGCCCTTGGCCTTGGCCGGGTCTTCCACCTGCTCACAGATGGCTACTTTGTAGCCCTTGGCGATCAGCCGCGCCACATATCCCTCGTAGCTGTGGAAGGGCACGCCGCACATGGGTGCTCGCTCTTCCATGCCGCACTGCTTGCCGGTCAGGGTCAGGTCCAGTTCCTTGGATGCCGTCAGGGCATCGTCAAAGAACATCTCATAAAAATCGCCGATGCGGTAAAACAGAATTTCGTCCTTATGTTGTTTTTTGATCTCAAGATATTGCTGCATCATGGGCGACAGCTCTGCCATGGTTTACCCTCTCTCCCGTTCTATGGTTCTGTGCACAAGTTTGCGGCTTGTAACCGCTTTTGCAAACAAAACGCGGTCTGTTTTGCACAGCCGCGTTTTGTTTTTGCCGGTTTTAGTGGCAGCCGCCGCAGGTGGAGCAGCTGCCGGTGCAGGAAGCAGAAGGCTCCTGTACCGTCATGGGGTCGCCGCCATTCATGGCAGTGTTGATGATGGCATCGATATAGTTCACGAGGTTCTCGCAGTCACGCTTGGCCTCGTTGTAAGCCACCATGCCCTCGTTGCCCATGATCTGGCCGTACAGGCTGTTCACCTTTTCGTTCAGTTCGGCGATGCGGGCATCGTTGCGCTCGCTCTTGCCGATCTCATTGTTCAGATCCATGCGGGCGAGGTTGAACTCGCCGATCAGGTTCTGCAGCTCTTCGTCCTTATCGTTTGCCTTGCGGGTCTGATCCAGAACGAGGTAGCGGCTATCGGTCTGCAGCGCAACGGCTGCGCGCTTGAAAAGATCAATGCAATCCATTTGAATGGTCTCCTTCTTATTTATACGTTCAGGGGCACTGCCCCGGAATCACTCAGGCAAGCTCACCCAGCAGCACAGTCGCCCGTGCGCCCGTGAGATGTACGTTGGCATAGCTGCCCATCAGGGAAGCGTCTGCCGTGAACTCCACCGTCAGGTTGTTGTCCAGACGGCCGGAGAGGGTGCCCTCATTGCGGCCAAAGCCCTCTACCAGTACCTTCACAGTCTGGCCAACCTGCGCCTTGACCAGCGCCATGGCGATCTCGTCCTGCAGCTTGAGCAGGCGGGTCATGCGGTCGGTCTTTTCCTTGCGGGGGGTGGGGTCCGGCATTT
>OLNQ01003896.1_pt1 | contig 11691 bp, 8 predicted proteins | sample 1672821 | NCBI WGS metagenome assembly OLNQ01 (sample SAMEA3136727, study PRJEB25190) | human gut metagenome | biome: human gut; feature: human-associated habitat; material: faeces | place: Austria | collected 2013 | reverse complement strand
CTTTCTTTTCCTCTTCACTCTGCACAGATTCTTTGATCATGCTTCCTCCGATATACAAAAGCAAAATCAATGCGATCCACGGAATGAACTTCTGAAACTGTCCAAAGACCTGTACGATCGTATGCACACAGATCCATCCTATCATAGGCATCAGGAACTGAAAGAATGCATATACTCCCGCAATATAAGCCATTCTTGATTTCTTCATATTTTTTTCATTCATTCCATTTGCCAGCGAGACCGAAAATGCATCCATTGCCAGTCCCACTCCAAGTAAGACACTGTTCATAAAGAATAAAAAATTCCACTCCATTATCATTTCCTCCAAAATTAAGTTCAAACGCATGACAACATAAAAACCAGATACAGCAGCTGCCTGCCATACCTGGTCTATACTTTCTTTATAGGATAGAGAGAGTCCACGCATAGATATTACAGCTACACATGAGTCTCACAAATTAAAACAAGCCAGATCCATCGATCAGTATGTTGACTTGTTGCGTTATACGCCTGTTACTCCCCCATCGGTCATTTATCATCTAAAAGAAAATATCATAATTAATAAATTTTGTCAATAAGCAATCATTTATTCCTTTTTCTGTGGTATGCTTTACACAGAGATTTTCCCCGGAACAACTCTGAAAAGAACCAATAAAGGAGTCACAACTATGTCTCACTACTACATGTTTCACAAACCTTTCGGCTGTGTCACTGCCAGACGCGATGACCGTTATCCGACGGTTATGGACTATTTTAAGGAATTACATAATGACAGGCTTTCTCCGGTCGGACGCCTTGACCGTGAGACGACCGGACTTCTTCTGATCACAGATGACGGTATCTTCAACCAGAAGCTCACTCATCCTTCCTATCACAAAGAGAAAACTTATGAATTCACCCTTCTTGGTGATCTGACACCGGAACTGGTACATAAGCTGGAAACAGGTGTCATTCTGAAGGGCGCCGATACCCTGACTGCCCCGGCAAAAATTACCGTAACCGGACATGCAGTAATGTCCGATATTCTTTCCACACTGCCGGAAGAAATCCAGAAAGATATCCACAAAAACCGTCCGGATCACCCCATCACCTATGGGATAATTACCATTTCCGAAGGGAAGAAACGCCAGATTCGGCGCATGATGAAGTCTGTTCACTGCTGTGTGATCGAATTAAAACGTATTTCCATCGGAGACATTGTACTTGACAAAGCGCTTTGTCCCGGAGAGTGGAAAGAAATATTTCCTCACACCTAACAATACAGAGAACCTGCCACTTGCCAAACCATCCGTAAGGAACTGCCAGTGGCAGTTCCTGTAGGTGGCAGCTTTTCTTGCATACTTTGGTATACAAAAATGCTCCGGGAATCTGTCACCTGACAAAATTCCCGGAGCATTCTTATTCTATTCTGTTTCTATCCACCTTAGTTACCTGAGCTTGATGAACTGCTTGAACTTGACGAACTGCTTGAGCTTGACGAACTGCTTGAGCTTGACTCAACCTGAATGCACTGATTAGCCAGCCATTCTTTTACAAGATCATTCAGCGCAATCTCTTTCAGATCTGACTTTGATGCAGCTTTCTTTAAAGCTTTTACACTGTCGTATCCATACTCTTTTGCAATCTTCTTAAGCTCTGTCTTATAAGTTGCATCATCTAACTTAATGTTCTCTTTATCTGCAATTGCCTTTGTTACCAATGTCTGCTTTACACTGGACTTTGCAGCTTTTGTTACCTGTTTTTCGAACTTTTCAACAGTTGTTCCCATCTGCTGCTTGATCAGATCATCATATGACATGTTATAAGCTTTTGCAACAGACTTGTACTGAGAGATCAGAGAATCCTCAATCTTCTTTACATCTTTCTCCGGATATTTCTTAACTTTTGTATTATCAAGAACCTTCTGCCATGCTGCCTGCTGTAAAGAATCATTATATGTCTTCTCGTTATCCTCCTCGAGAGACTTCTTCACTTCTTCTTTGTACTCTTTTACTGTCTTTGATTTCTTAGATACTTTCTTTACCAGTTTGTCTGTAAGCTTTGGTGTATTCTTTTTGGAAATGGATTTTACAGTAATTGTAAATGTTACATCTTTGCCTGCAAGATCAGAACTTCCATAATTCTCCGGGAACTTTCCGTTCCAGTCAAATGTATCACCAATCTTGTGTCCGATAATACTGTCTTCAAATCCTTCGATGAAAGAATTAGAACCGATCTCCAGTGGATAATCTGTAGAAGATCCACCGTCAAATGCTTCGCCATTCATCTTTCCAACGAAATCAATCGTTGCTGTATCGCCTTTTTTTACTGCACGGTCTGTCACTTCTTTTGTTGTTGCATTTTCATCCAGTACTGACTGAATCTGTGTATTCACATCATCATCCGTTACTTCGCTCGGTTTGTCAACTTTATCTACTTCAACACCTTTGTAGACTGAAATCTTAATGTTGTCATTTTCAAGGCCTTTCGTCGACTGACAACCAGTCATCAAAAGAGAGACTGCCATAACACCTGTTAATAACATTGCCACTTTCTTTTTCATATCGCACCTCATTTTATCATTCATTCTAAGGTGGGAACTTTATCCCATCTGCTTTCCGAAGTATACGCTAACGCATACCACTCTGTTATATCACATTTTGAAAAACTTTCATAGCATTTTCACATATATTTCACTCTTTTATCAAAATTTTTGTTTTGAAATCACCTACTTTTCCTGTATACTTCTTGCACTCCTACCGAAACAATGTTAGAATACTTGTTATGGAATATAGAATATAGGAGGTTCATTGTGAAGACATTTACAATTGTATTATTGGTAATCCTTGTGATTTTGATCGTTGCATGTGTTGCATTATATTTTGTTGGTAAAAAAGCAGAAAAGAAACAGGCAGATCAGCAGGCACAGCTTGATGCAGTTGCACAGACTGTTTCCATCCTGGTTATCGATAAAGGTCGTATGAAATTAAAAGATGCCGGCTTGCCGGATATCGTACTCGAGAATACACCAAAGTATCTTCGCCGTTCAAAAGTACCGGTTGTAAAAGCCAAAGTCGGACCGAAGATCATGACACTTATGTGTGATGCGCAGGTTTATCCTTTGATTCCTGTTAAGAAGGAAGTCAAAGCTACGATCAGTGGTATTTACATCACAGCTGTTAAAGGTGTAAGAGGTCCTCTGGATGTACCGGAGAAGAAAAAGGGATTTTTCGCAAGATTAAGAAACAAATAAGAGTAAAGAGTACTTAAAAACAGCATTGGAACTTATCGTTCCAGTGCTGTTATTTTTATGTCTATATTGCAATCGGCAACAGGATCTCCGTTGATGTCCAGTGCATAATTCACATGCACCGTGATCTTTTCATCCTGTTCTTCGAACTGGATATCCTTGGTAAAGACTCCAATCATCATCTCACCGTATGGTGTCTCATACTGTGTCATATTGATCTTATCTTTCTCGAATACCATGTGGGTATTCGTAATTCCGCTCTTGATGATCTCGACCTTCTGGTCATCCAGGATCCTTACTTTATTCTTGATGGTTCCCGGGATTCCTTCCACCAGTTCATCATAGATCACATAGTGCTTTCCATTTTTCTCATAATAGCTCGCAGGTACGATTACCTCGATTGGTTCACTTCCCGGCTCATCGCCCTGTGCTTCAATCCCGGTCACATCCTGATGCAGACCGGATATACTTAATAATACGTCTTTTGTCATATATTCTCCTAATAATCTTCAATATCAATTGCCTGTGTCTTATCTACATCGTACGGCAGGATTGAATTGGCGAATTTCTTAAACTTCTCTGCCGCATCACTGACATAAAAATCATATGCTGCCGGTTCTCCCGATGTATTAGCAATTTTCTGCTCTTCCAGTATCTTCTTCAGATCCATCGCCGTCTCGTACGCCGGATTTACAATATGTACAGACTCTCCAAAATATGCCATAATCCTGGATCTGAGAAGCGGATAGTGGGTACATCCCAGGATCAGTGTATCAATCTCTGACTTTCTCATATCTGACAGATAGATATCGATCACTTCTTCTGTGATTTTATGCTTTGCAAATCCCTCTTCTACCAACGGTACGAATAACGGACATGGCTTTCCGATGACTTCTGCCTCCGGCATAAGTTTCCGGATTTCTTTGGTATAGGTCTCGCTCTTGATCGTTGCTTCTGTACCAAGTACACCAATCTGACAATTTCTGGTCTCTCTTACGGCAGCTCTTGCTCCCGGTACGATCACTCCGATGATCGGAATGTCGAACTCTTGCTGCACTGTCTCAAGCGCCAGCGCACTGGCCGTATTACATGCGATCACGATCGCCTTTACATTCTTTGTCTTTAAAAAACGGATGATCTGTCTGGAAAAACGGATAATGTTATTCTTTGACTTACTTCCGTATGGAACTCTTGCTGTATCCCCAAAATATACTACATTTTCATTCGGCAGCTGACGCATAATCTCTCTTGTGACGGTTAAGCCGCCGACTCCCGAATCAAACACACCGATTGCTGCAGTGTTCCTGTTTTTATTTTCCACGATATTAAATCTCCTTTTATGAATACTCCACCATATTTTACTATTGTACCGTCTTGGACGTGCATTTTCAAGAGATTTTATGTCGAAACCTCCCTTGTATACTTTGCTATAAAAAAAGTTACCTGCCATAAAACAGATAACTTTTTATTCTTTATTCCGGTTTTAATTACAGAGCCAGCTCTTTTGCAATCTCATACTGGTAAGCAGGAATTCCTTTTGTCATTCCAAGTGCTTCATCAATATCGAAGTCTACATACTCACCATGTTTGTAACCTACAACACGGTTTGTCTTTCCTTCAAGCAGAAGATCTACGGCTTTTGCTCCCATGATAGAAGCGTATACTCTGTCTTTACATGTCGGGCTTCCACCACGCTGCATGTGTCCGAGAATCGTTGCTCTTGTCTCCATACCGGTTGCTTCTTCAATTCTCTTAGCCATGTTTATAGAATCTCCAACACCCTCTGCATTGATGATGATGTAGTTCTTCTTTCCACGTTTTCTTGATTCCTGAATATCAGCAATGATCTTATCTTCGTCATAATCATGCTCTTCAGGCATCAGGATCTTCTCAGCTCCGTTAGCAATACCGCACCACAGTGCAAGGTATCCTGCATCTCTACCCATAACCTCGATGATAGAGCATCTCTCATGAGAAGTTGATGTATCACGTACTTTGTCAATAGCCTGCATAGCTGTATTAACGGCTGTATCGAATCCGATTGTATATTCCGTACAGGCAATATCCAGATCGATCGTTCCCGGAAGTCCGATTGTATTGATTCCGAAGTTAGCAAGTTTCTGAGCTCCGGCAAATGATCCGTCACCACCGATGACTACCAGACCATCAATACCATATTTTTTGCAGATAGCTGCTGCTTTCTGCTGACCTTCCTCTGTACGCATCTCTGCACAACGGGCTGTCTGAAGAATTGTACCTCCGCGCTCAATTGTATCGGATACGTCTCTGGCTGACAGATCGATAATTTCCTCGTTTAAAAGTCCCTGATATCCTCTTCTGATGCCTCTTACCTTCAGTCCTTTACCAAGTGCTGTACGAACAACGGCACGGATTGCTGCGTTCATTCCAGGGGCATCTCCACCACTTGTCAATACACCTATTGTACGAATTACTTTTTTGTCTGCCATGATTCATTCCTCCATTGTATTAGTTTGTTCCAATTATCTTCTAACCATTATCATTTCTCTCCGATGATATTGTACATGAATTAGTGCACGCTTTCAATGGGTTTTTCTATAACTTTTACACAACTTTCACCCAGATAATTCGTCAATCTGCTCAACAATACCTCATCTGCGGTCACATTCCAGCCCTTTGCCAGGCGTTTTACCGCTTTTTCCTTCCTGCAATAGATGATAACTTCATCCATTCCTTCAGATACTTTCAGAATGTCCTGAAGCATTCCTTCCTGCTGAAGATAAGTCGCTTTATCCGGATATTGAAGCCATAGTTCCTTCTTCGTCTGTTCAAACGGGATCACCTGCTCACAGATCAGTTTACTTGGTGCATCATCTTCTTCGGATACCCTTCCCTTTATAAATACTTTGGCTTCTTCATTCAGATACATCTGATTTTTTTCAAAATCTCTCGGGAAGATCACAACTTCGACTGATCCCACCAGATCTTCCAGTGTAATAAATGCCATAACTTTATTGGTCTTGGTATATTTGATCGTCTTATTGGTGATCATGCCGCCGACGATCTCTTTTGCACCGTCATGTACCTTTGTCCTTCCCGTCTCATCATCTATCTGGAAATCTAATGTCGTTCTGGAAATGTTCTTCTTCCATTTTTCCTCATAATCCTCCAGCGGATGACCGCTTAAGTACACACCCAGCACTTCTTTTTCAAATGCAAGCTTTGTCTCTTTCTCGTACTCTCCTACATCCGGAAGTGGAATGTCGAATTCCGATTTCTGGTCATCACTTACGATGTCAAATAATGAAAGCTGTCCGGTCATGGAGTATTTCCGCTCACGGTTCACCTGATCCAGGATCTGTACATAAACTACCATAAACTGCTTTCTTGTACCACCCAGACTGTCAAATGCTCCGGATTTGATAAAGCTTTCAATCGTGCGCTTATTGACTTCTTTTCCTGACAGACGTTCGATAAAGTCTTTCAGGTTGCTGAATTCTCCTCCATTTTTTCGTTCCTGGATGATCGACTCGATCACTGGCTTTCCGATACTCTTGATCGCCGCCAGACCATAACGGATATTGCCGCCGTCAACGGAGAAGCTTCCTTCTCCTTTATTAATATCCGGTGGAAGAATCTTAATTCCCATCTGTCTGCAACTGTAAATGTACTCTGATACTTTTCCCGGATTGTCGATCACGGAAGTCATAAGTGCTGCCATGAATTCCACCGGATAGTAATATTTTAACCAGGCAGTCTGATATGATACCACCGCATAGGCTGCCGCATGTGATTTGTTAAATGCATATTTGGCAAAATCGATCATTTCATCATAAATCTTATTCGCCGTCTTCTCGTCGATTCCGTTGGCGATACAGCCCGGCACGCCTTCGTCCGGATTACCATATACGAAATTCTGGCGCTCTTTCTGCATGACATCGCCCTTTTTCTTCGACATCGCTCTTCGCAGAAGATCGCTTCGTCCAAGCGTATATCCAGCCAGATCACGCACGATCTGCATAACCTGTTCCTGATATACGATACATCCATAAGTCGGTGCCAGGATCGGCTCTAACTGCGGGCAGTCATAAGTGATGCTATCCGGATTGTTCTTTCCCTTGATGTACTGCGGGATGAAATCCATCGGTCCCGGACGGTATAAGGAGATACCGGCAATGATATCCTCCAGATTCTGCGGTTTCAGTTCCTTCATGAAGTTCTTCATTCCGGCACTTTCAAGCTGGAATACGCCATCGGTCTTTCCTGTTCCGATAGACGCCAGAACTGCTTTATCATCATAATCGATTTTATTAATGTCTATTGTCTTACCGCTGCTGATGCTTGCCAGACGCTCTGCATCCTGTATAACAGTCAGGGTACGCAGACCCAGGAAATCCATTTTCAGAAGCCCCAGTTCTTCCAGTGTTGTCATCGTAAACTGTGTCGTCACTGAGCCGTCCGATCCAAGAGACAATGGCACGAATTCTTCGATCGCACGCTGACCGATCACAACTCCCGCTGCATGCATGGATGTATGTCTCGGAAGACCTTCCAGTCTTCTCGACATATCGATCAGTTCCTTAACCTGTTCATCTTCCTGATACAGTTTCTTGAATTCCGGATTCATCTTCAGTGCCTTATCAAGCGTAATATTCAGCTCTGTCGGCACCATCTTTGCAATGCTGTCTACAAATGCATACGGAAGGTCCATGACACGTCCTACGTCACGGATGACTCCACGTGCTGCCATCGTACCGAAAGTTACAATCTGTACTACCCGGTCTGCGCCGTATTTTCTTCCTACATAATCAATGACTTCCTGGCGTCTCTCAAAGCAGAAGTCCACGTCGATATCGGGCATGGATACACGTTCCGGATTCAGGAAACGTTCGAACAGAAGCTGATATTTGATCGGATCGATACTTGTAATTCCCAGACAGTACGATACGATACTTCCGGCCGCCGAACCTCGCCCCGGTCCGACCTTGATTCCCTGTGTTCTTGCATAATTAATGAAATCCCACACGATCAGGAAGTAATCTACATATCCCATGGATTTGATGACCGACAATTCGTATTCCAGACGTTCTTTCAACGAATCATCCCCGTCCGGATACCGTTCTTTCAATCCGTCAAAACAAAGTTTATTCAGATATTCCCAGGAAGTATATCCTTCCGGCACATCATATTTCGGCAGTTTGGTGACACCGAATTCAATCTCTACATTACAGCGGTCTGCAATCTTCTGCGTGTTCTCCAACGCCTGCAGTGCATATGGAAATAACTGCTTCATCTCTTCTTCGGACTTAATATAATACTGGCCGCCTTCGTAGCGCATACGATCTTCATCTGCCAGCTTTTTACCCGTCTGGATGCATAACAGAATGTCATGCGGTTTTACGTCTTCTGCGTAAGTATAATGCACGTCATTCGTCGCAACCAGTTCGATCCCTGTCTCCTGTGACATACGGAGCAGTGACTGGTTCACGATCTGCTGTTCCTGCATTCCGTGATCCTGTAATTCCAGGAAGAAATTTCCTTTTCCGAAAATGTCCTGATACCTTAGTGCTGCTGCCTTTCCTTCTTCATACATGCCGCGCAGGATATTCTTCTGTACCTCACCGGCTAGACACGCACTGAGCGCAATGATTCCTTCATGGAATTCCTGCAGCACTTCCAGGTCTACTCTTGGTTTATAATAATAGCCTTCCGTAAATCCTCTGGACACGATCTTCATCAGATTATGGTATCCCAGATCATTTTCCGCCAGAAGCACCAGATGGTAATACCGGTCATCCCCGCCGGTAATCTCCCGGTCAAAACGGGAATTGGGCGCAACATAGACCTCACAGCCCAAAATCGGATTGATACCCTCTGCCCGCGCCGCACGGTAAAAATCGATCACACCGTACATTGCGCCATGGTCGGTAATCGCCGCAGCCGTCATGCCCAGCTCCTTGACTCGTTTTACATATTCTTTGATTTTATTGGAACCGTCCAGCAGGCTGTACTCTGTATGGACGTGCAAATGTGCAAATGCCATATTTTTGTAATTTCCTATTCTTGTTCTGTCTGAGTTTCCTTTGCTGTCCCATCGGGCGCAGAAAAGTCAAAGGCAGGGCTTTCTGTCCCGTTTTCTGACTTTTGCCCGCTCTTTGTTACAGACCTCGTGTCGATGCTGCCTGTCCGGTCGGATGCTGCCGCATTGTTTTCACTGATGCTGTCTGCTTCCCGGTCAGATACAGCGCTGTTTTGACTGACTGCGTTTTGTCCGGACACATCACCGCTTTCATGAACCTCTTTTACACTGCCTTCTCCGCTGTCTGTCAGTACAAGTCTGTCGTTTTCCACTTTCCATGTCTCGTACCAGCTTCCTTCCGCGTCCGAAAAGTTGACATGAATCCTATCGTTTTCCCCGGATAAAATCTGTATTTTCCCGGAATCTGATCCAACCTGCCGAAGGATACTCTTTAACACTGCTTTGCCGTTTTTATACTGTAACAGCTCTCTTTCACGGATTTCTTCTAATCGATACTCTGTCAGTGTGCGCAGGCTGATGTCATAATATCCCGGCGCGGCTTCTGTCCCGGCAGTCCATGCCATCAGATCGCCGTCATCGTCCAGCTCAAAGTGCCCCATCTGTTTTAACAGGCGCACTGCTCCTTGCTCCTGCACGCCAAACAGCATGTCGCTGACGCCGGACACTTCGTAGCCACGATACAGCACAAAGGCGCTTCCCAGCTTTTCCAGCTCCTTAAAGGCAAAATTCTCTTCTTCCAAAACTGCGCCGTCCGCGCCGACAAACCACAGGTCGCATACCGGCGCGCCGAACGCTCCGTCGTACCTGCCGATCGCCGCAAACGTTTCTTTTTTGCCGTTTCCATCGTAATACGCCGTCTCTGCAAAACACAGCGCATCGTCCGGGTACTCCTGTACCTCCAGAATCTGTGCAACCGCCTGACCGACCGTCGCGCGGGCTGTTTTCTGCACTTTATTCAACCGGTTTTTCGTAAATTCGTTTGGAATATCCTCCAGGCTCTCCAGTGCTTCTTCCTGCTCCAATCTCGACGGGAAGAAAAATCCATCCCCGCTGATCGTCTCCGATGCTTTGGTCAGCTTTCCCTGATCCAGGCTGCTGATACACCAGCTGTACTTCGCAACCGCATGATCGATTCCTTCTTCCTGTCCGACCGACTGCCCGGCTTCTCTGCAGCGATAGGCAATTTTGTCCTCCCCAATTGCATAAAACCAATAGGTATATTCTGTATTTTCATCCGTCTGCGTGTAGAACTGCTCTTCCAGCGCTTCCTTCCATGCCTGTGCCTCTTCATCCGAATCCTCTGCAGACACATACGCCAAATATTCCGACGCTGTCAGCTCCCGATACGAACGCTCTGCAAATCCGTCCGCTGTTCTTTCATAATAAACAGGAACCGTCTCTTCTGCACTGTCCCATTCCGAAACCAGCGGATCGTACACAGTCTTCTCCGCAGGATAAAACGTACAAACGCCGTCCTTTGTCGTTTCGATCGTCTCGGCATCCTCCAGAAGCTTTTCGCACTTCTGATCTTTTACCGTCCAGACAGCCGCCTGTTTTTTGCCGGAGACTTCCGTTTCCAGAATAACAAACGGATTCCCAATTCCCGTCACCTGCTGCAGTCCGGTTACGACGATTCCTTTTTCCAGAAGCCTTGTCGACTCGCCGTCATAATACCAGAGATCGCCGGAAATCCGCCCGCGCGCTGTCAACGGCGTGCTCTCAAACATCAGCAGAAAGCTTTCATTTGCGTTGCTGTCATACTTCGCCATGTTCTGCAGGCAAAGCGTCTTGTCACCGTACTCCTTCTGCGAAAGAACTGCTGTCAGCGCTGCGTTTTCTGCGCGGCTTAAGCGGTCGTGTCCCGCCAGCTTACCGGTAAACGCATCCGATTTCTGCGCGTATGCTTCATAAACGGAGTCGGTCACTTCTGTCATCAGGGCCGGAATTTGAGGAGCTGTTGCTGCCGCAGATTCTGTAGCGGTGTCGGTCTGCGTTTCGCCGGTCGCAGGCATCTCGCTGTCTGCTGTTGCCGCGGTATCGCCGTGCTGCGCTTCTCCGCCGGTCGCTGTTATGCCGCCCTGTATCTCGTCATCGGTCGCAGCGGCGCTATCCTGCATCTCATCATCGTTCGCTGCAGCGGTGCCGGTTCCTGTACTGACATTCTGTGTTTCACCTGCTTCAGACGTCTCGCCCTCTGCTATTGCCGCAGCATCGCTATCCTGCGCCATAGCGTCTGTTGTTTCCCCTTCCCAAAAGCTCTTTCCGGCTTGCTGCGCTCGCGCTGCATATTCACTGATATTCGGCGTGCAGCCTGAAAACAGCATCGTTGCCGCCATCAGGCATGCTGCTGTTACCTGTTTTCTTTTCATTCGTATCGATCCCCTTATTTTATGATGCCAGGGTCAAAAGGTCTAAGCCCACATGAGCTTGCTCATAGGTGGGT
>OLNQ01003893.1_pt1 | contig 11694 bp, 10 predicted proteins | sample 1672821 | NCBI WGS metagenome assembly OLNQ01 (sample SAMEA3136727, study PRJEB25190) | human gut metagenome | biome: human gut; feature: human-associated habitat; material: faeces | place: Austria | collected 2013 | reverse complement strand
GATGCGTCCTCTTGCTGATAGAGTTTTAGAAAATCAGAAAAACAAAGAAACAAAAGTAAATTTTGTTCCTCCTAGATATGAGAAGACAATGAACCATTGGATGGAAATTACATATGATTGGTGTATATCTCGTCAATTATGGTGGGGACATCAAATACCTGCTTGGTATAAAGATGGAGAAATGAAGGTTCAAGTAACATCTCCTGGTGAGGGTTGGGTTCAAGATAGCGATGTCTTAGATACTTGGTTTTCATCAGCCCTATGGCCATTTTCATCACTTGGATGGCCTAATGATACCACATTACTTGACCGTTACTATCCTACAAATGTTTTGGTTACCGGTTATGATATCATCCCTTTCTGGGTTAATCGTATGACCTTCCAAGCTTTAGAATTCACAGGGAAACGTCCATTTAAAGATTGCATTATTCATGGACTTATTCGTGATAAACAAGGTAGAAAAATGTCAAAATCTCTAGGCAATGGAGTAGATCCAATGGATGTAATTGAAGAATATGGTTGTGATGCTCTTAGATATTTCCTTACAACTAACTCAGCTCCAGGTATGGACCTAAGATATGATATCGAAAAAGTCAAATCATCATGGAATTTTATTAATAAATTATGGAATGCTTCAAGATTTGTCTTAATGAATATCGAAGATTTAAAATCTAGAGAATTTGATTATAGTGATTTAACTATCTCTGATAAATGGATCTTAACCAAGAAAAATTTAATCATTAAAAGTATTACCTCAAGTATGGATAAGTATGATTTCCATAATGTAGGTAATGAACTATATAAGTTCGTTTGGGAAGATTTCTGTGATTGGTATATTGAACTTTCTAAGGCTAACATGAATGATACAACCAAGAAAGTACTTCTAGATGTTTTAACCACAATATTAAAACTTCTTCATCCATTCATGCCATATGTAACAGAAGAAATTTACTCAATGTTACCTGTAAAAGAACAAGAATCAATTATGATATCTTCATATCCAGTATTTAATAAAGAAGAAATCTTTAACGAATCAAAAGAAATTTTAGAAAAAGTTCTAGAAGATATAGTAGCTATTAGAAACTTAAAAGCTACCAATAAAGTTACAAAAGATAGTCTTGTTGAAATAAAAACAGAAGAAAATCTTCTTAAAGTTTATTCTTCACAATTAAAAATAAAGCAAGAAAATCTTGTAAATGAAGTACCTTCTTCTTTAAAAAGCATAAATTATAAATCTAAATACATTGATATAACTTATTATTTTGAACAAGAAGAAGTTGACAACAATAAGATATTAGAAGAAATTGAAAAGTTAACTGCGTCAATTGAAAGAAGAAAAAAACTCTTAGCCAATGAAAATTATGTAAATAAAGCACCAAAGAATATCGTTGAATTAGATCGTGAAAAATTAAAAGAGGAAGAAGAAAAATTAAGTCTTTTAAAGAATAAGTAAAGTGGGATATATCCTGCTTTTTTTCTTGAAAGTAATTTAGTTAATTGCTATAATCAGTATAGAATAGGAGGCTTTATATGGATGATAATAATAACAAAAAAGATGAACTACCTTATCAAATACCAGGAGTAATAATTCCTGAACAAGTAACAGACTCTGGTAAGGTCGTTGGGACTAGTGATACCAAAGATACTTTAAAGGATATAAAAAACAACTCCGAGGAATCTAATCAGAGTATATATGAGACACCAGGAATAATTATTCCAAGTCAAAATGTAAATGGCAAAGTGATACAAAAAAAGACTAACGTGAGTGAAGATCCGATTAAAGAAGATCAAAAGAAACCGCTAGTCGACTACAAAACACCGCCAATTTTACCCGGAATGCCTCCAGAAAAACCTCAAATGGAAAAAGAAAAATTACCAGAACAAAAAATAGAAAAGACTCCAATAAATGACAGTAAACCAAAAAAAGAAAAGAAAAACAATCACGTAATTTCACTATTTATAATTATCATTTTATTAGCAGGTTTACTTTATCTAGTTTATAAAACATATTTAAATCCTGAGATAAAAACTCCTAAGAGTGACTCTGAATTAAATAAACAAGTTTTTAATAAAAGTAGTTATCTAGTTCAAGAATTATATAGCTGGATTAATTTGACCGGTTGCAATAGTCGAAATGTCATTTTCTATAACGACCAAAGAGTAGTTGCTTCATCATCTCTAAAAACTGAAGACAAAAACTACCTAGCTTATCGAATGTTAAAACACAAACAACTCATGAAAAAGAACTGTAGTAATTATCCGACTAGTTTACATATTAATGACAACGATAAAAAATGGTATTGTGGCGAAGATTATTTATTTAAAAACACCACGACATATAGTGATAGTGATGATTTGACTTATATAATTAATGGTGATGACTTAAAAAAGCAAACAGAAAAAATGTTTGGCAAAGGAGAATACCAACCATTAACATTTACAACAGGCATAAACAACCGTTATTTATATGATCAAACAACAGATGCCTATATTTTACAATCTGCCGATGGCGAAGATACCTGTGATAACTATACAACCACTTTGACATCAGTTGACAATGATGATACTAGTGTTACTTTACATGTAAAGATTGTAAATGAAACTACTAAAAATGAGGTTATGTATCATTACAAATTTATGAAAACAGATGATGGCAATTACTATTTCCAAGAACTTACAAAAGGTTAGGACTAATATTAGTCCTTTTCTTGTGTTTTTAAAAGCAATTATGCTAAAATAATTTCAGGTGATACTATGGATTACAAAATTTTAGTAAATGAAAACCATGAAATAAATAAAAATAAATTACAAAATTTAACACTTGTTGAAACTATAAATACTTTTGGCGAAAAAATTCTCGTTGAAAAAAAGACTTATAACGCCTATCTGCAACTTAAGGAATTTTTAGAAGAAAAAAATATTAAAATAGGTATCGAAAAAGGCTATTTAAAAGAAGATAACAAAAATTCTAGCGAACATGTAACCGGTCTTGCCTTAGATATTAGCATCTATTCTGAAGAGAGTTTTCAAAAGTGTGATGATTATTTGAATCCTAAATATCTTAATACCTACGAGTTTATTCATCGATACTTAAAAGATTATGGTTTTATTTTAAGATATCCTAGAGAAAAAGAAAAAATAACTCTTCATAAATATGAACCATGGCATATTCGTTATGTTGGTAAAAGGACTGCTGCTATAATAGATGAAAATAATTTAACATTAGAAGAATATTACAATAACTATAATTTAAATGGGGTCTTAGTAATAAATAAGGATAAAAATATGACTTCCCGCGATGTTGCTGATATAGTTTCTAAAACGCTTGACATATCAAAGGTAGGACATACCGGTACCCTTGATCCTCTAGCGACAGGTGTCCTAGTTTTAACTCTTGGTTCCTACACAAAATTAAGTGAATGCTTAACATCCCTTGATAAAGAATATATTGCCGAAGTAAAAGCTGGCATAAAAACAGATACCCTAGATATTAGCGGAAATATAATTGAAGAGTGTAGTGATTTTTCTCTTGCTAGATTAGAAGAGGTTCTTAAGTCATTTGAAAAAACCTATTACCAGGAAGTTCCGAAATATTCAGCTGTTAAAGTAAATGGCAAAAAATTATATGAATATGCCCGACAAAATATTGAAGTACCACTTCCTAAAAAAGAGGTCACTATCAAAAGCATAAAGCTTCTAAAAAAAGATGATACGGGTTTTACTTTTAGCTGTACAGTTAGTAAGGGTACCTATATTAGAAGTTTAATAAGAGATATAGGCGAATCCCTTAATGTTTTACTAACCATGACTAATTTAAAAAGAACACGTCAAGGAAAATTCAAAATTGAAGAAAGTTTCACTCTAGACGATCTAAAAAATGGCAATTATCATGTCTTAACAGTTAATGATTTATTTGACTATCCTAAAATAGCAGTAGACCTCATCACAAAAAATAAAATATTAAATGGGTGCAAATTAGAAAATACTTATAATATAGATGATAAGGTTATTTTTACTTATGAAGAATCCTACCTTGCCATCTATAAAAATGAAAAAAATACTTTAAAAATATGGAAAATGTTATATAATATATAACCACAAGAGGTGATATGTATGGAAAATAAAAATATGAAAAATAAATTAGAAGCCTATAAAAAAGAATTAGAATTAGCTAGTAGTAATCTATCACATTCAGACTTCATAAAGGTATATCAACAAAATAAGACTAAATCAAAAGCAAAGACACTTCCTAAACGCAGAATCTTTAAATAGTATATTGTAAAGAACATCTAATATGTTCTTTTTTTCTTGACAAAAGCATATTATAATTGTATAACTGTATTAGTTAATTAATACAAAAAGGAGATGGAATATGGAAGAAAAGTTTATATTTAGTGATAATATTCCGATTTATAAACAATTGTTAGAACAACTTACCGAAAAAATAATTATCGGAACATATGAACCGGGTAGTAAATTACCATCAGTTAGAGAATTTGCTCTTATTACTGGTGTTAATCCAAATACAGTTCAAAGAGCTCTAACAGAACTGGAAGAAAAATCCTTAATTATTACTAAAAGAACCAGTGGTAAATTTGTAACCGAAGATAAGAAAATAATTAACAAGATGAAAAAGGAAGTCTTACAATCAACTGTTGATGACTTTTTAAAAAATATGAAAAAATTAAATGTGAGTAAAGAAGAAATTATTTCTTATTTACAAGGAAAATAAAGGAGAGTATATGAATTTAATAGAATTCAAAAATGTAAGTAAAAGCTATGGAACATTTCAAGCATTAAAAAATATTAATCTTCAAATAGAACCAGGCAAGATTTATGGTCTATTAGGACCAAATGGTAGTGGAAAAACCACTATAATTAAACTAATTAACGATTTGTTAACACCAACTGAAGGAAGCATATTAATAAAGGGACAAAAACCAGGCGTAGATAGTAAAAAGATAATTTCTTATTTACCTGAAAGAACGTATTTAAATACAAACTCAAAAGTCAGTGAAATAATATCTTTATTCGAAGACTTCTATGAAGATTTTAATAAAGATAAGGCTTTGAAATTATTAAATGATTTAAATATTGATAAAGATGCTAAACTTAAAACAATGTCAAAGGGAACAAAAGAAAAGGTTCAACTTATTCTTGTTATGAGTAGAGAAGCAGATCTTTATGTATTAGATGAACCGATAGGCGGAGTTGACCCTGCAGGTAGAGACTACATTCTAAATACCATTTTACAAAATTTTAAACAGACATCAAGTATCATTATTTCAACTCATTTAATTTCAGATATCGAAAAAATATTAGATGATGTTATTTTTATTAAAAATGGAGAAATTGTTTTATTTGAAAATGCAGATGAACTTAGAAATAAAGAAAATAAAACTATAGATGCTATTTTTAGGGAGGAATTTAAATGTTAAATAAACTATTAAAATATGATTTGAAAAACATCTTTAAGATTATGGTGCCAATCTATATAGTCGCTATATTAATGTCTACACTAGCTAGAGGAGCATATTATTTATCAGATAAAATAACCTTGTTTCAAATATCATATGCTTTTATCTTTGCTATATATATAGTTGCTACTTTTTCTCTACCTTTTGCAACATGGATAATAGGGTGTATCCGTTTTTATAAAAACATTGTAAAGGATGAGGGGTATCTCATGAATACTCTTCCAGTTAAAAAGAGTAGTGTAGCAATAGCCGCAAGCACTTTAGTATCAGCCATCTGTCTTGGTATTGGTATATTTGGAATCTATGTCCAAACTGCAGATGTTATTTGGGCCTTAGATCTTTTAAAAGATTGTGATATCGTGTTCTTCTCATTAATATTTGCCTCTTTCTTCGTCGGCATAATAATGCAACAACTTCTAATATATTTATCCATTTCAATAGGTCAAATGCATAATAAAAATAAGGGCTTTTTCTCATTCCTATATATGATAGCCGTTTATTATATCACTCAATTATTTGTAGCGCTATTCTTAATCATTCCTATATATTTTAATAATAATTGGAGTAAATATTTAGAACAAAATACACCACCAATGTCTTTCTTACAAATCTTCCTATTAGCGTCACTAATTCTTAACATAATAATTTGCTTTGTCTATTATAAAATTACAACTATAAACTTAGAAAAAAGACTTAATTTGGAGTAATTGAGTCTTTTTCTCTTTATTTATAATAAAAGCCTTGCAATTTAATTATATTTTTAGTATATTATATGTACTGCTGATTCTTAGTTAGAGGAAATTCCGACCTCTTACTCAGTTTTGGTGAATTTTATGAAAGGAAGGTTTAAACAATGGCTTTAACAAAAGAAAAGAAACAACAAATAATTGAAGAATACAGAAGAGATGAAAAAGACACTGGTTCATGTGAAGTACAAATAGCAATATTAACATCAGAAATAAATGATTTAACTGAGCATTTAAAAGTACATAAACATGACTATCATTCACGTAGAGGATTACTTAAGAAGATTGGTCAAAGACGTAGTATGTTACAATACTTAGCTAAGACTGATATTACAAGATATCGTGAATTAATTCAAAAATTAGGATTAAGAAAGTAGACACTATCTTTTTGTGTCTCTTTTTTTTCAAACATAATAAGCATAAAAGGAGAAGTAATGAAGAGAGTATTTAAAAAGAAGTTTTTTGGAAAAAATCTTATTGTAGAACATGGACAACTAGCCAAACAAGCAACTGGTAGTGTATTAGTTCGTTATGGTGATACTGTAGTCCTAACTGCAGTTGTTGTAAACAAAAATGTCAACTTATTATCTGATTTTTTCCCATTAACAGTAAATTATCAAGAAAAATTATATTCTGTAGGAAAAATACCAGGTGGCTTTATTAAAAGAGAAGGTCGTCCAACTGAAAATGCCACTTTGGCAGCCCGTATGATTGATAGACCTATGCGACCACTATTCCCAGAAGATTTTAAAAATGAAGTTCAAATAATTAACACTGTTCTAAGTGTTGAACCAGATTGTTCACCAGAACTAACAGCCTTATTTGCTTCGTCACTAGCAACATCAATTAGTAAAATACCATTTAATGGCCCAGTTGCGGGAGTAAAAGTAGGTTATATTGATAAGGAATATGTTATTAACCCAACTCATGAACAACTAGAAAACTCTTTAATTGATTTAACTGTAGCGGGAACAAAAGATGCCATCAATATGGTTGAATCAAGTGCCCATGAAGCATCAGAAAAAATAATGTTGGAAGGACTAATGAAAGGACATGAAGCCCTAAAAGAATTAGTTGCTTTCCAAGATGAAATAATTTCTGAAATCGGCGAAGAAAAAATGGAATATGAGCATTTAGAAATCTCTAAGGAATTAGAAGATGAAGTAAGATCATTAGCGACAAATAGACTAGACAAAGCATTAAGAATTAAAGAAAAACTAAAAATGCATGAAGCCGTAGATGGCTTGAAAGAAGAAATAGTAGAAAAGTATAGAGCAGAAAATATAGAATTATCTGATGAAGAACAAGCTATATTATCTACTAAAGTAATGAAAATATTAGATGATTTAGAATATGAATTATTTAGAAATATAGTCGTTAAAGAACATATCAGAGCCGATGGTAGAAAAATGGATGAGATAAGACCTTTATCAACTGATATAGATTTACTACCTAGAACTCATGGTTCAGCTCTATTTACAAGAGGAGAAACGCAGGCTCTATCCGTAACAACCCTAGGAGCATTAGGAGAACATCAAATATTAGATGGCCTTGAAATAGAAGATCAAAAACGTTTTATGTTACACTATAATTTTCCAAGTTTTTCTGTAGGAGAAACAGGTCGCTACGGTGCCCCTGGAAGAAGAGAAATAGGTCATGGAGCATTAGGTGAAAAAGCTTTAGCTCAAGTAATTCCTAGTGAAGATGAATTCCCATATACTATCCGTGTAGTAAGTGAAATACTTGAATCTAATGGTTCATCATCACAAGCAAGTATTTGTGCTGGATGTATGTCCTTAATGGCTGCTGGTGTACCAATAAAAGCTCCAGTCGCAGGAATTGCCATGGGACTTATAACTGCTGGAAAAGATTATACAATTTTAACGGATATTCAAGGTATGGAAGATCACTTAGGTGATATGGACTTTAAAGTTGCGGGTACAAAAAACGGAATATGTGCTTTACAAATGGATATTAAAATTAAGGGTGTAACTGAAAAAATATTAAAAGAAGCTCTAAAACAAGCTAAAAAAGCACGCCTTGAAATCTTAGATGTTATTGCAAAACAAATCAGCGAACCTCGTAAAGAAGTATCTAAATATGCACCAAAAACAGAGATATTTAAAATCAACCCAGCTAAAATTAAAGATGTCATTGGTCGTGGTGGAGAAATGATTACTAAGATCATTTGTGAAGCTTCTAATGTAACAGAGGTTAATAATATAAATGCTGTTAAAGTAGATTTAGAAGACGACGGACGTGTCATAATCTATCACACTGATCAAAAAGTAATAGATAAGACTCGTAAAATGATTGAAGAAATTGCTCGTGAAGTTGAAGAGGGCAAAGAATATTTAGCTAAGGTCGTGAAAGTTGAAGACTTTGGTTGTTTCGTTGAATTATGGCCAGGATGCGAGGGAATGGTTCACGTATCACAACTTGCTGAAGAAAGAGTAAAGAAAGCTGGAGACGTCGTTAAGGTTGGCGATGAAATTATGGTTAAAGCTCTAGGACCAGATAAAAAAGGTCGTCAAAACTTTTCACGCAAAGAATGTCTAAAGAAAACTACAAAGACTAAAAAAACTGAAACAAAAGATGCTAAGATCAATGCTTAACATCTTTTTATTATTACTATTTAGTTATATATTTTAAAGCCGTACATATAATTCTTTGAGGAGATAAAAATGAATATAGATGATTATCGAAAACAAAGAAGTGATAGTACCAAAACTAGTGTTAACAATTACAAAAAGCCCCGCAAAATGCTCCATTCATTTATAAATCGTATTCTGTTAACAATCATAGTCTTTTTAATCGGAATGATATTTACCAAAAACAGTGCTACTAATAAAAAAATAATTTCAGAACATGTATATGAAGAAAGTATTCATTTTTCAAACTTTAAAAAAATCTATAATAAATATTTTGGTAAATATATTGGTGAAGTAGAAGAGACTAAACAAGTATTTACAGAAAAGCTTTCATATAGCAAGGAAAGCGTCTATAAAGATGGTGTAAAATTAACCGTTAGCGACAACTACTTAGTTCCTGCACTAGAAAGTGGTATCGTAATTTTTATTGGTAACAAAGAAGGATATGGTAATACTGTTATCATAGAACAAATTAATGGTATAGATGTTTGGTATAGTAACATTACCGAAAAAAATATTAAAATGTATGATTATGTCAAAAAAGGAGACTTAATAGGAGAGGCCAAAGATAAAAAAATATATTTATTATTTGAAGAAAAGGGAAAATTTCTAGATTATAAAAAATATATCTAAATATTTTTATATTCATCCCACAGTATATGTTTTTGCTTTGCTCTCCATTCTCATAGGATACTTTGAACCCTTTATTTTTGTATATATTTTAATTTTTTTTCATGAACTAGGTCATTTTTTAACAGCCGCAATCTTTAAATTTAAAGTTGACAAGATATATATGTATCCAACAGGGGGAATTTCTAAATTCAGTAGTGAACTTAACGTCTCTAGAATAAAAGAATTTCTTGTCCTAATAAATGGACCACTAGTACAAGGAATAACCTACATACTTTTGTTAAAATTTTATCCCTACAAAAATTCCATTCATTTACTTAAGCCTATTCACTATAGTATTCTATTTTTTAATCTATTACCAATATATCCCTTGGATGGTGGTAAAATAGTAAATTTATTTTTATCACTTTTTTTATCATTCAAAAAAAGCTTTACTTATACAATTTATATTTCGTATTTCATGATAGTTATTTTGACATTCTTTTTACCTAGTCATTTTAGTATAAATTACCTAATTATGATTTTATTTTTATTATATAAGGTAACTGTTGAAAATAAACGTAAGAATTATTACTTTGATAAATTTCTTTTAGAGCGCTATTTATATTCATATGCTTTTACCAAAGTAAAGGTCGTTCCATCTTTTGATGATTTTAGAAGAGGATATAAACATATTATTAGTAATAATAGGGGAGTTTTTAATGAAAAAACTATACTTTCTAAAAAATTTCACAATTAATAGTTGACTTTTGAAAAAACACTATGCTATAATCTAATTACTGGTTGAGAGAACTGGTAATTATGGGGCATTAGCTCAGCTGGGAGAGCGCCACGTTTGCACCGTGGAGGTCAGCGGTTCGATCCCGCTATGCTCCACCATAATGAAATTAACGTTGAACTATCAACGCTTTTATTTTTTTGGTACCATTAGGTACCTTTTTTATTTTCTTTGAAAGTATCTACAAAATAAAAAATATAATATTATAACTTGTTCAAAATAAATATCTTTGCTACAATCTATTTATAGAATAGTGGTGAATTTATGCAACAAGTTATTTTATTTATATTAGCGATTTTACCTATAGCGCTTATATGTAGATATATTTATACAAAAGATAGTGAAAAAGAACCAACTTCACTTTTAGTTGGCCTTTTTGTCTCTGGCATATCATCATGTTTACTTGTTTTTATTATTAATATTATTTTAGAATTATTGATTCCTTTTTTTGGATATGATACCGATCAAATGAGTGCCCTTGAGCTAGCCATTTATATTTTTATTGGGGTAGCCCTAGTAGAAGAAGGGTGTAAATGGCTTTTTGCAAAAGCTATTGGCTTTAATAATAAAAACTTTGATCAACCCTATGATATCATTGTTTATACTACTTTTATTTCACTAGGTTTTGCAGCCTTAGAAAATATTTTATATGTTATGTCTTATGGAATAGAAGCTGCTATTCTAAGATCAATAACTTCTATCCCAGGACATGCCTCTTTTGGAATAGTAATGGGTTATTACTTACTCTTAGCTAAACTATCCCTAAATAATCATAATAAGAAATTATATCGAAAAAATATTTTATTAAGTATCTTAATACCCATTATTACTCATGGAATATACGATTATTTCTTATTTTTAGGAAATATTTTTCTCTTATTAGTTTTACTAATATTATTTATTTTATTCTTTAAATATAATTACAAGAAAGTAAAACAAATATCTAGCTTAACCTCAAAAATTTTTTCTGACCCAAAAGCCTAGTAATTCTTAATTAATTGTTTTATAATACAACTAGGGAGACTTTTATGAAAACAAGAGGGTATTTGGTTGTTTTATTATTTTTATTATGTATTTTTCCTAAAACAGTTTATGCTACCGAAAAAACATATGATGACTTAATTAACGATGATAATGATATTAATATTTTAGAAGAAAATAAGATTCAAGAAGAAGATACTTTGCCAATAATAGAGGCTACTTCTTTTTCATCAAGCAAAGATACAAAGATAAATTTAACTGATAAAGTATCAATCCTAAATTCTAGTGACAGTACATATACTATTAATTTTGAGACCACCACACCAAGTGGGATCATATTAACTACGTCAAGCATTAACCCAACAGAAATTGGAACCTATTATGTAAAAATTTCTATTAATAAATATATTTGTTTTTACTCAAAGGGATAC
>OLNQ01003881.1_pt1 | contig 11723 bp, 9 predicted proteins | sample 1672821 | NCBI WGS metagenome assembly OLNQ01 (sample SAMEA3136727, study PRJEB25190) | human gut metagenome | biome: human gut; feature: human-associated habitat; material: faeces | place: Austria | collected 2013 | reverse complement strand
GGCCCGGTTTTTTGTGCCGCAAACGCCGTCAGAGGCAAATTTCAGATTGGTTTCTATGACAAAATTTTGACCGGATACTGTGCGCGGCGAACATTGTCGATTTCCTGTCAAGCAAATATAATGAACACAACCGAACAAAACCGGTGTGTATCTCGCAGGGACACACGAACGGATCTCCGCAGCCCGCCGTCTGCCCGGCGCCCGGAGTACAAGACAACGTCAACAATAGAAAGGAGACTCTCGATGGAAAAAGCAATCGAGAATATGGACCGCAAACGCCTTGGGATCCTGATCCGCTGCCTGGTGATCCTGCTGATCACCGGTGTGACCAACTCTGCAGCCGTGTTTGTTTCCCCGCTGGCAAAACACTTTAACTGGACCGCAGACGCCATTGCAAACGTCAGCACGACGATGCTGCTGTGCTGGACGCCCGGTGCTCTGATCGGCGGCACGCTCATGTCGAAGATCGGCGCGAAAAACGCGATGCTGCTCGGCGCGATCCTGTTCCCGCTCGGCACGCTGACCAGTAGCTTCGTGCCGCAGTCCTCTCCCTGGCTGCTGTATGTGACCTTCAGCTTCCTGCAGGGCCTCGGCAACGGCCTCGCCTACACCGTCGCCACGTACGTTTCTACCGGCTGGTATCCGGACAAGCGCGGCCTGGTTTCCGGCCTGTGCATGGCCTTCACCGGGGGCTCGTCCGCCTTCCTCGCGCCGATCTGCTCGAAGCTCGTGCAGTCGACCGGCATCATCTCCACGCTGCGCATCGTCGGCATCGTGTCCCTGGTCGTGTGCGTCGTGTGCGCGCTCGGCGTCCGTCAGGCCCCCGTCGGCTACCTCCCCGCCGGCTTTGCCAGCTCCGCCTCGAGCGCTGAAACGCAGCTGGAAAGCTACACCGTCCGCCGCGCGCTCAAGACCCGTCCCATCTGGCACCTGATCGTGTGCACCGCGTTCTTCCCGACGATGTATATGATCATGTTCCCGCGCTTCTCCGTGTACATGACCGACGCCGGCTTCACGCTGAGCGCTGCCACCCTGGGCGTGTCCATCTACTTCATCGCCAACACCCTCAGCCGTCTGTTCCTCGGTGCTCTGTGCGATAAGATCAGCTACAAGCATGTCTATGGCATCTGCGGCGTGCTGTGCATCCTGTCCGCCATCTGCCTGATCGCCGCGCACTCGCTGTTCATGTTCTACCTCGGCTATGCGCTGCTCGGCCTCGGCTTCGGCGCCACCAACAGCGTCTATCCCGTCACGATCAACAAGTCCTACGGCCCGGTCTACGCCGGCGGCATCTACGGCGTGGCCCTGTTCGGCTACATGATCTTCTGCACGCTCATCACGCCGCGCATCAGCGCCGCACTCGTGGCCTCCACCGGCGGCTACACCGCCTCGTTCATCTATGGCATCGTGCTCACGTGCGTGGCCGTCGCGTCCATGTACCTGATCCCGAAGGTCAATCGCAAACCCCTCGATGCGGCCGAGAAGCAGGCCGAATCCGTGTAAGTCAGATCGGAAGAGGTGTCAATATTGGGCGTCATCGGCTGTATCCTCGGTTTTCTGATCGTTATCTATCTCTGCTATAAAGACTGGTCAGTCTATCTGGCCACATTCGTCGGCACATGCGTCGTCATCGCCTGCAATACGCTGCCGTTTATCGACAGTCTCGTCGGCGACTATGTCAGCGGTATGTTCACCGCCGTCAAAGGCTTCTTCTTCATGATCCTCTTCGGCTGCCTGCAGTCGAAGATCTACACGGAGAGCGGCGCCGCCTACACCATCGCCGACACCGTTATGAATCTCCTGCTCAAGGAGAACATGAGCAACACCGGCAAAAACCTCGTCGCCATGGCCGTCATTCTGGTCATCGGCACCATCCTCAACCTCGGCGGTATCATCGCCGGCGTCGTCATCGTGCTCATGTACCCCATCGCGCTGGTCATTTTCGAGCGCTGCGATATCCCGAAGAAATTCATCCTCGGCATTCTGGGCGCCGGCTCGTTCACCTTCACGCTGACCATGCCCGGCAGCCCGCAGGTCACGAACGTGGCCGCCATGACCGTGCTCGGCACGGCGGCCGACGTGGCGCTGGTGCCCGGACTCGTGGGCACGGCGGCCGAGATCGCCGCGATCCTCGTCATCATGAACCTGCTCATCAACCGTGCCCGCAAACGCGGCGAGCACTTTGAGCTCCACCCGCTTGACCCGCGCTATGACAATACCGGCAGCAAGCCGAAGCTGATCGTCGCCCTCCTCCCGATGGTTGTGCTCTTCCTGCTGTTCAACATCTGGAAGCTCAACATCAACATCTGCCTGCTGTGCTCCATCGCGCTGTCCATTGCACTGTTCTGGCCGCAGCTGCGCCATAAGGATCTCAAGGCCATGCTCAACAGCGGCGCAGTGGACTCCGTGCCCATGACGATGACCGTCGCCGCCATCTGCGGCTTCGCTGGCGTGCTCACCAACACGGAGGCGTTTCAGTCCATGATCGACGCCATCACGAGCATCAGCATCGCGCCGATCCTCATCTGCTGGGTCGTCGTGGCGCTCATGTGCATGCTCACCGGCGGCTCGTCCACCGGCCAGCTCGTCGCGCTGCCGATCATCGCACCGAAGCTGCAGGCCCTCGGCCTGACGGCCAGCACCATCCACCGCGTGTCCGCGTTCGCGGCCACGACGCTCGACTCCATGCCCTATTCGGGCAGCATCCTCATGCTGCTGCCCATGTGCCACATGAAACTTAAGGAGGTCTACCCCGCCCTGTTCGTGACGACCGTCATCGCCACGACCGTCGGTACCGCCGCCGTCACGCTCATGTGCGTCCTGTTTCCGGGGCTCGCCTGATCCCCGTCAACCCACACCATATCACAACAGAAAGGAAGTCAAGACATGAAAGAATTCAAGAACAAAGTTGCCGCCATCACCGGTTCCGCCACCGGCATCGGCCGCGCCTTCGCCGAAGAGGCCGCCAAGCGCGGCATGCGCCTCGCCCTCATCGACATCAACACCGAAGGTCTGGAAGAGACCAAGGCCATCTGCGAGAAGGCCGGCGCACCGAAGGTCGTCACCATCAAGACCGACGTCACGAAGTATGAAGAGGTCCGCTTCAGCATCATGCGCGTCATGCAGGAGTACGGCCAGCTCGACCTGATGTTCGCCAACGCCGGCATCGCCACCGCTGGCTGGGTCTACAACCATCCGCCTCAGGACTGGGCCTGGGCCATGAACACGAACGTGCTCGGCCTGACGTACTATGTGCACGAAGTGCTGCCCATCTTCAAGAAACAGGGCACGCCCTGCCACTTCCTGTTCACCGCGTCCATCGCCGGCCTGATCTCCGGCCTGCGCTACAACACGGCGTACCTGTCGAGCAAGCACGCCGCCGTCTGCATCGCCGAGGCCGTGCGCGACCTCGCCGAGAACGACCCGGACTACAGCATGATGGGCGTGAGCGTGTTCTGCCCCGAGTATGTGCACACCAACATCCACAACAGCGAAGACCATCGTCCGGCCGAGTACAGCGTGCCGTGCGACCCGTTCTATGCCACCGACAGCTACTGGGATTACCGTCACCTGTTCGACAAGAACATCACGGTCAAGGGCATGAACCCGGCCTTCGTCGGCCCGTACCTGTTCGAGGCGGTTGAGGAGAACCACATGTACAAGGTGCCGCATATGCACACCCACGAGCAGATCCGCGCACGCCACAGACGCATCGAGTCCGACCTCGAGCGCGAGGAAGCGTTGCACGAGAAATACGCCCCGCTGCAGAAATACTGATCCGATCCCTTTCTTTTCGCAACACCCCAAAAGCCCCGCCGGTTTTCCGGCGGGGCCTTTCAATACTCCCATCTGCCGAGCAGCAGATGTCAAGCCACACAGCACAAATATAGCGATATCCAACTCCAACGCACATCTGCGATAGCGCTCAGATCCGCGCACCGCCACATCGCAGTATCCCATCCGAAACGGGAAAAATCAGCACACCAGTCGCGCTCACCCCGCCGGAAACAGCTCTGTCAGCAGCTTCGCCGCCGTCTCGCACACTTGCGCCTCGGCCGGCGTGACCCACTGGTGCAGCGCCGGGAACAGCAACACACCCTGCTCGCGCGCAACGGCCGCCTGCACGATCGGTACCGCCCGCTGCGGCAAACGCTCCGGCCGTGCACATACCCAGGCGCGCAGCTGCGCACTGTCACGCGCGGCGAGCACAAGATTCAAACGAAACTGCGTATAAGGATCGGAGATGGAGATTTTCTGACTCAAATGATATTGCTGATTCCATTTCTGATTGGCACAGTGTCTGATGGCCTTCATCCGCTGTGCATGAAAGTCATCACACTCCAGCGCCAGCACACGCGCGTGCAGCCGCCCGTCCGTCGCAAACAGCACCTGCGCATATTCACTGATCTGCTCGACACCACAAGCCGCAAGGCGTGCTGCAGGATCATCTACCAGAATTGGAACCGCATAGAGCTCCGGTCCGTCCGGCGGTACGCGCCGTACTCGATAGCATGCCAAAACCATCACTGCACAACCAGCCAGAAGCGCTGTCCCAAGCAGAGGATACCGGCGAAATGCGATCAGCGCCAGCGGCAGCAGGGGGGCGGCCTCCGTAGATAAAAAGGCGCTCCATTGGGTCATGGCCAGCAGCACCATGCAGATCACCGCGAAGGCCCCGCAGTGGGAGTCCTTCAGGATGCGCCGCCGCGTCTCCAAGTCCCGGCGGGACAGAACACCGTCGCACACATCCATAAAGCCGTCCAGATGGAGGAATCCCGTCACAAGCCACGGTGCCGCCGCGCACAGCGCCGCGCCCAGCGGGTGGGGCAGATACCACGCCAGCCACGCGCACAGCGCCCATACCGCGCCCACTACGACGCCTACCAGCGGCAGGCAGGCCAGCATTTTCCGGCGCGCCGTCTCGCTCCATATTTTCTTCGGGCAGGGGATGGCCAAAAACATCCCCCACGCCATGAAAAAGCCGTATACCCAGTCACGCACGGGGCAACTCCCCCTTCCACACATGGGGCAGCCCCATGGTCATCTCACACACCACATCGAATTCCGCCGCCAGTGTCCGGCAGATGTGCGCCAGCCCGCCGACATACGCCGCCGTCCACGGGTCGTAGTCCTCGCCGCCTGCGAAAATCCCGTCGCACACGCACACAAAGTTGGCCGGATGGCGGCTGATGGCCGCGATCTGCGCGGCTACCCGCCGGGGCGCGTCCATGTCCATATCGCCGCCGTCAAACATCTGCGCCGCCAGACACGCCGTTACGCTGTCAAACAGCACCGTACCCGCCGGATCGATGGCGGCCAGCCCCGCCGTCAGGTCGCGGGCGCGCTCCACCGTGGTGAAGCCCCAGCCGTCCCGGTCGGCGATGTGCCGCCGGATGCGGGCCAGATCCTCGTCGTCGTGGGGCTCCATGGTGGCCCAGTAGTACAGCGGCGCGTTTTCACCCAGCCGCTTGGCGATCCGCTGGGCGGTGCTGCTCTTGCCGCTTTTGCAGCCGCCGATAAACAGAAGTCTCATGTTGCCTCCACGGTAAAGGCGTCCATCGCCCGTATCTCGTCCAGATAGCCGTCCTCAATGGAGGCCTCGTCAAAGGTGGCCATGCCCCGCATCACGCCGCAGGCACCCTCCAGCACGCGGAACAGCAGGGGACACCCGCTGCCCTCGCCCAGCCGCATCCCCAGATGCAGACAGGGCGTCAGACCCAGCTCCTCCGCCGCAATGCGGTAGCCCACCTCGTAGGAGTCGTGGGACAGGAACAGGTAGTCCCGTACCGCCGGACACAGCCGCACGGCGCACAGCGCCGCCGCGATGGAGATGAAGCCGTCCACCGCCGCCGGTACCCGCTCATGGGCGCAGCCCAGAAACGCGCCGGTCATGGCGGCGAGATCCAGTCCACCCACCCCGGCCAGCACGCCGATCACGTCGCTCTTATCCGGGCGGTGCAGCGCCAGCGATTGCCGCAGCACCTCCTTCTTCCGCAGGAAGCCCTCGTCGGTCAGTCCGCCGCCCCGGCCTGTTACGGCCTCCACATCCGCGCCGGTGAGAGCTGCCAGCACCGCCGCCGAGGTGGTGGTGTTGCCGATGCCCATCTCGCCGATGCCCAGCGCCGTTACGCCGTCGGCCTTGGCAAGTGCCGCCTGCTCCATGCCGGCGGCCATGGCCTCCAGCACCTGCTGGCGGGTCATGGCATCCTCACGGACGATGTTGCCGGTGCCGCGCCGTACCTTCCGGTCGAGGATGCCCACCGGCGGCACGTCGCCGTCGATGCCCACATCCACCACCGCCACATCGTCGCCGAAGGCCGCCGCCATAGCGGACATACCGGTCTTGCGGAAGGTCATGTTCACCGCCTGCTGCAAGGTCACCGACAGCGGCGTACAGGATACGCCCTCGGCCACCACGCCGTTGTCGGCGGCGAACACCGCCACGCGGCACTTGTCCATGGCGGGGCATACCTGCCCGGTCACGCCTGCCAGCCGGATGGACAGCTCCTCCAGCTGCCCCAGACTACCCGGCGGCTTGGCCAGCTGTGCCTGCCGCCGCCGCGCCGCGTCCATGGCCGTCTCGTCGGCGGGACGGATGGCCTCGATATATGCCCGCAGTTCCTGCTCTGTCATGCTCATTCCTCCAGATATCCCCGCTGCGCCAGCCAGTCGAGAGACGGCGCGCAGTCCTGATTTTCAATGGTAAAGGTGGCCGCCGGACATTGCGCCAGCAGCGTATCCAGCACCTGCTCCATGGGGACCGTCCCCTGCCCCAGCGGGTCGTGGAGATCCCAGTCACCCAGATTGTTGTGCAGGTGTATGTGCCGCAGCCACGGCGCCATGGGCGCGATCCACGCCAAGGGCGGCGTTTTGCTGGTGGAGGCATTGGCGTGTCCTACGTCCAGACACAGCCCCAGCCGGGGGTCGTTCACCTGCCCAGCAATCTGCACCAGCATCTCCGGCCCCGGCTCCATCACGTTCTCCACCGCCAGCACCATGCCCTCCGGCACGTCCGCCAACAGCTCCCGCCAGAACAGCACCGACTGCTCCACGAACCACTCCGGAAAATACACCAGCGGGATGAAGCCGCCGTGTACCACAAGGCGCGTCACGCCCAGTGCCTGCGCCGTTTCGATGGTCTGACGGAACCGGTGCAGCGCCGCAGCGCGCACCAGCGGGTCGATGGAGCAGGGGGACAGCTCGGCAAACGGCGCGTGGAGCCATAGGTGCCGGACGCCCTCGATCTGCCGGCGCACCAGCGCCATGGCGTCCGGCTGCTCCAGCCGGGGCGCCCAGCAGAATTCGGTGATCTCGAAGCCCAGACCACGCGCCCTTGCCATATCCGCGGCGCGGCTGTCCATACCGGACAGGTGCAGCCTCTGCCGCAGCTCCCTTCGCTCCATGCGTCCGCCTCCCTGCAAAAAATGTCACAAAGAGAATTATAGCATATCCCGCCGAAAATACAAACCCCCAAAACTCCGCGCCCTTCGGGGATTGACGCATTCCGGCGAACACGGTATAATTTTCTTGTATGCGCTAAAATAACAGGGAGGGAGGTGCGACCGTGCGCGACACGTTTTCCGACTGCCATCCGGCGGTGAATTTCCTCTATTTCGCGCTGGTACTGGCATTTTCCATGTGCCTGATGCACCCCGCCTGCCTTGTGATCTCTCTGACCGGTGCCTGCTGCTACCTGACGGGACTTTACGGCCTGCGGGAGCTGGGGCGCAGCGCCCGCTGGCTTATCCCCATGGCGCTGCTGGCGGCGGTGGTGAACCCCGCCTTCGTCCATCAGGGCGTCACCATCCTGACCTACCTGCCCTCCGGCAACCCACTGACGCTGGAGAGCATCCTCTACGGTCTGGCTGCGGCACTGCTGCTGGCGGCGGTGGTGCTGTGGTTCCGCTGCTTCAGCGCGGTCATGACCTCCGACAAGTTCATCTATCTTTTTGGCCGCATCATCCCGGCGCTGTCTCTGGTGCTGAGCATGACGCTGCGGTTTGTGCCGCGCTTTCGCCGCCAGTTCCGCACGGTGGCGCAGGCCCAGCGCTTTATGGGACGCGACACGGAAAACGGCAGCCTGCTTCAGCGGTGCAAAAACGCCATGAAGGTCTTTTCCATCATGGTCACGTGGAGCTTGGAGAGCGCCATCGACACGGCGGACAGTATGCGAAGTCGCGGCTACGGCCAGCCCGGGCGCACCGCCTTTTCCATCTACCGGCTGGATGACCGGGACAGGAGCCTCCTTTTGTGGCTGGGCTTCTGCGGGCTGTATCTGCTGTCCGGCGTGCTGGGCGGCGGCCTGTATTTCCAGTATTACCCCATGCTGCTGGGCACATCTGCCCGGCCGCTGACCGTCAGCTTTTTCGCGGTGTATCTGCTGCTGTGCCTGACACCCTCCGGGATGTCGTGGGCGGCGCAGCGCCGTTTTCATCGTCTCAAGAAAGGAGGGGCCTGATATGAGCGAGCTGTTTCACCTTTCCGGCTTCGGCTTTACTTACCCGCAGCAGCGCACCCCGGCGCTGACCGATGTGGAGCTGACCATCCGCAGCGGCGAATTCTGGGTGCTGTGCGGCCCCTCCGGCTGCGGCAAATCCACGCTGCTGCGGCAGCTCAAGACCGTCCTCGCGCCTCACGGCATCACCGAGGGGGAGGTGTACTTTCAGGGTACGCCCCTGCGGGAGATCCCCCTGCGGCAGCAGGCGGCGGATATCGGCTTCGTCCTCCAGTCGCCGGAGCAGCAGGTGGTGACGGACAAGGTCTGGCACGAGCTGGCCTTCGGCTTGGAGAGTCTGGGCTGCGACACCCCCTCCATCCGCCGCCGTGTGGCGGAGATGGCATCGTTTTTCGGCATTCAGGACTGGTTCCACAAGTCGGTGGAGCAGCTTTCCGGTGGTCAGAAGCAGCTTTTGAGTCTGGCTTCCGTCATGGTCATGCAGCCCAAGGTGCTGATTTTGGACGAGCCCACCAGCCAGCTGGACCCCATCGCCGCTGCCGACTTTCTGCAAACGCTGGGACGCATCAACCGGGAGCTGGGTACCACCATCCTCCTGACGGAGCACCGGCTGGAGGAGGCACTGCCCCTTGCCACCCATGCCGCCGTTTTGGACGGCGGGCGGCTGCTGTGTACCGGCAGCCCTGCCGAGGTGGGACGCGCTCTGCGCAGCCGGGGGCATGAGATGTTCCTCGCCATGCCCACCGCCATGCGGATCTGGGCCTCGGTGGCAAGCGACGATCCCGCGCCCGTCACCGTCCGGGAGGGACGGGACTTCCTGCACCGCTGGCGGGCAGATCACCCGCTGCTGCCCCTGCCGCCGGAGGAGACGCACCGGCGCGGCGGCCCGGTGCTGACGGCGGAGGGCCTGTGGTTCCGCTATGAGCCGGAGGCCCCGGACGTGGTAAAGGGACTGGATCTCACCGTGTATCAGGGGGAGCTGCTGGCGCTGCTGGGCGGAAACGGCGCGGGCAAAACCACCACGCTCCACCTGCTCAGCGGCGCGCTGACGCCCTATCGCGGCGCGGTGCGCCGTGTCGGACGCATGGGTGTACTGCCCCAGGATCCCCGCACGCTGTTTGTGAAAAAGACCGTCCGCGAGGATCTGTACGAGGCCTTTGACGGACAGGGGATACCCGCCGACCTGCGGGAGAAACGGATGGAGCAGGCGGTGGCGCTCTGCCGTCTGACGGCGCTGCTGGACCGCCATCCCTACGACCTGTCCGGCGGCGAGCAGCAGCGTGCCGCCCTGTGTAAGGTGCTGCTCCTTGACCCGGAGCTCCTGCTGCTGGACGAGCCCACCAAGGGCTTGGACGCCGAGTTCAAGCAGGAGCTGGCCGCCATCCTCCGCTCCCTGACGGCGGGAGGCGTCACCGTGGTCATGGTCAGCCACGACGTGGAATTCTGCGCCCACTACGCCCACCGCTGCGCCCTGTTTTTCGACGGCACTGTGGTGACGGAGGGCGCGCCCCGGCCGTTTTTCTCCGGCAACAGCTTCTATACCACCTCCGCCGACCGCATGGCGCGGGATATCTGCCCGCAGGCGGTAACGGCGGAGGATGTGATGGCGGTCATCGGCGGCACCGTGCCGCCGGAGCCGGTGCTGGAGCAGGTCTACGCGCCGCTGCCGCCGGTGGCGGAGGAGTCCGCCGCGTGGCAGCCGCCGAGGCTGCCGTGGTGGCGCAGAGCCATCGCCCTTGTGTCGGGGCTGCTGGCGCTGGTCATCTTCTGGCACGCCGCCAAAAACACCGATCTGACGGCGCTGGTGGGCGGCGGGGCGGTGTCCGCCGCCGGCTGGTCGGTGCTGTGGGAGTATGCCCTGTTCATCGCGGCGCTGTTCGTCACCGCCGCCGCCATCGGACGGCGCTCGCCGCCGCCGGTACAGGTGCAGACACCGGTGGAGCGGCGAAAGCTCTCCAAGCGGACGAAGGCTGCGGCCGCCCTGATTTTGGCGGGCGTTCCCGCCCTATTGTTCGTGGGCAGCTACTACTTCGACGTCAAGAACTACTACCTGATGGCGCTGCTGGTCATGCTGGCCTGTATGCTGCCGTTCTTCATGGTCTTTGAGGGGCGGAAGCCCCAGGCCCGGGAGCTGACCATCATCGCCGTGCTGTGTGCGCTGGGCGTGGCGGCCCGCGCCGCCTTCTTCATGCTGCCGCAGTTCAAGCCGGTGGTGGCGCTGACTATCATCTCCGGCGTGGCCTTCGGCGGGGAGACGGGCTTTCTGGTGGGCGCCATGACCATGCTGGCCAGCAATTTCCTGTTTTCGCAGGGGCCGTGGACGCCCTTCCAGATGTTTGCCGCCGGGATCATCGGCTTTCTGGCGGGCGTCCTGTTCCGCAAGGGCTGGCTCCGCCGCAGCCGCGCCGCCCTGTGCAGCTACGGCGCCATTGCCGCCATTGTCCTCTACGGCGGGCTGATGAACCCCGTCGCCGCCCTGCTGTCCAGCCGGGAATTGAGCTGGCAGGTGCTGATGAGCTACTATATCACCGGCTTCCCCGTGGACTGCGTCCACGCCGCCGCCACCGTGTTTTTCCTGTGGGTGCTGGCGGAGCCGATGCTGGAGAAGCTGGACCGCATCAAAACGAAATACGGCCTTGTGGAATAAGGAAGCCACGCCCGGCGAGCCGGTGAAAAACGCGCCGGAAAGCGGGCTCGGCAGACCGAACAGCACGGAGGCGGATAAGCCCTCCGGAATGCAAAGGTGCGATATGAACGGAAACAACAAGCAGATATTTATCGTCATCAGCCAGACGGGTACAGTCCTGTCCCGCATCCTGAAGCACGTCACCGGTGCGGAGTACAACCACGCCTCCCTCAGTCTGTCCCAAGACCTGACGAGGATGTACTCCTTCGGGCGCAGACATCCCTACAACCCCTTCTGGGGCGGCTTCGTCATCGAATCCCCCCACGCAGGGACATTCCGCCGCTTCTCCAACACCACCGCCGTCATCCTTGCGGTGGAGATCACCGAGGAGCGGTACGCGGCGCTGGAAACGACGCTGGAGACCATGTGGGCGCGGCGGGAGCAGTTTTCCTACAACCTGCTGGGGCTGCTGCTGGCGTTTTTCCGCATCCTCTGGAAGCGGTCGAACTGCTACTACTGCTCGGAATTCGTGGAGGAAATGCTGCTGCAGGCGGAGGTGCGCGGAGCCGGTGAGCTGCGCGCCCGCATCGTCCAGCCCATCCACTTCCTGAAGCTGCCCCACACCCGGCTGTACACCGGACG
>OLNQ01003874.1_pt1 | contig 11745 bp, 10 predicted proteins | sample 1672821 | NCBI WGS metagenome assembly OLNQ01 (sample SAMEA3136727, study PRJEB25190) | human gut metagenome | biome: human gut; feature: human-associated habitat; material: faeces | place: Austria | collected 2013 | reverse complement strand
TAACTGTACATTTTTATATAATATTTTTTGTACATTCGGTCTTGACATTTTATAAGCTGACTTAAAACCATAAAAACGCATAAGCCAGTCAGCCTGATAGAGGCGGTGTTCGCGAAGCAGCGGAACGTCTGACGAATCATTCTGGATTGGAAGAGTGTCATCATTATTGACATTGACAAAGGCAGAGTAATATACACGCTTTAAATCATATTGTTTATATAATGCTTCTGCTATAGTGACTATATGATAATCGCTCTCAGGTGTTGCACCTATAATCATCTGTGTGCTTTGTCCGGCGGGAACAAATGAATTGTTTACCGGGCGGACTGTAGAAAGATTGCGTGTGCTGCTGCCTGATATGATGCCTGGAGCATGAAAACGGTCTGCTGTGCTTATGCGGTTATTATAAAAATTACTGTCAGAATTATCAGGAGTGTTATCGGTAGTGCTGCCGGGAAGAGAGGCAGTCTTATTATCAATAAGAGGAAGCTCACGGCTCTTATATATGCCATTCTGAATCTGACGCATAGGAGTGAGAATAGTTTTGCGGCTCTTGTGCGGTGCAAGTAAGGCAAGTCCGTCAGCAGTCGGAAGCTCAAGATTAACACTCATTCTGTCAGCATACATACCAGCAGCTTCAATAAGGTCAGCCGCTGCACCCGGTATGGCCTTCAGGTGTATATATCCGCCAAAATGGTACTTCTCGCGTAAAAGATAAACAGTCTCTACAAGCTGGCTCATAGTATAGTTGGGATTGTGCGTTATGCCGGAACTTAAAAAAAGACCTTCGATATAGTTGCGGCGGTAAAACTGCATTGTGAGAGTGCATACTTCCTCAGGCGTAAAACTGGTGCGTACAGTATCATTATCAGAGCGGTTGATACAATAGCGGCAGTTAAAAATACACTCATTAGTAAAAAGGATCTTCAAAAGAGAGATACAACGTCCATCAGCAGCAAAACTGTGACATATGCCGCATGCTTTGGAATTGCCTATTCCTTTGCCGTTATTCTTACGGTCAACGCCGCTTGAACTGCATGATACATCAAACTTTGCGGCGTCTCCGAGAATTCTTAACTTTTCTGTTAAATCCATATCATATTGAATAACCATCATGCTGCCTCCGGTAAAATAAAACGAACATTTGTTTGATATAATAATAACACACGAACATATGTTTGTAAATATGCAAATTAAAAATTAAGTATAAAAATTTTATTTTGGAACAATACTGTAATTGTTCGTGATAATAAATTATTGGGGAGGCATATATGGCAGAGTTATCAGAAAAAGAACTTTCGGCAATAAATGATTGCCTTAAAGAAGAAGAACTTCTTGTAAAAAAATTTAAAATGCTTGCAGAGCACGCGGAAGATGACAAAGTAAAAAATTGTTTTAAAGAAATTTCCGATAAGCATCAGGGACATTTCAATATGCTTTACAATCAACTTTAATAAAAAGGAGGCAATTTGACATGGAGACAGTTTACGGCGAAAAAGAAGCTCTTGATGATGCACTTACATCAGTAAAAACAGCGACAGGTAATTACAACACATTTTCTAATGAATGTGTGCATGAAAATGTAAGAAACGTAATGTTAAAGATATTAGAGCAGGAGCATGAAATTCAGGATGATGTTTTTAAGATTATGCATGATAAAGGTTTATATCCTACTCCAGAGGCGGAGAGCAAGAAGGTAGAACAGGCAAAACAGAAATTTGCATGCTCTTATAAAGAGATATAGGAATGGAATAATAAGTTCTATTAAAAATTTATTAATTACCCTATAAAAATATTGAGATTTTCAAAATATTTGATATAATTACCTTTATTGTTTAAGCGGCAGTCCCGAACCAATGAATGAGCTTTGGCTGGCTGCCGCAATAATAGTTTATGAAAATGGAGAATATTTTATGAAACCAATAGGAGTAGTTACAGACAGTCATAGCGGAATATCACCGGAAGAAGCTGAGCAATTGGGAGTAAAAGTGCTTCCAATGCCTTTTTATGTGGATAACCGGTGTTGTTATGAGGGGGTGACATTCACAAGGGAAGAATTTCTTGAAAAACTGAAAAATGGAGCAAAGGTGAGTACATCGCAGCCGTCACCGCTTGAAGTGATGAAGTTCTGGGATGAGGCATTGACAGAATTTGAGCAGATTATTTACATACCGATAAGCAGCGGACTCAGCGGTTCGTGTTCGACAGCATCAATGCTTGCTTCAGACGAAAAATATGAGAACAAGGTGTTTGTAGTAGATAATGGCAGGGTTTCAGCACCGCTTCGCCGCTCTGTTCTTGATGCACTTGAACTTATAGAAAAGGGATATGTAGCACCATGGATAAAAAAGATGCTGGAATCATCAAGGTCAGATATGGTTATATATGTCGGTGTTGAAACGCTGGAAAATCTTAAACGCGGTGGAAGAATATCAGCTGCTTCAGCGGCACTTGGCACAGTTCTGAATATTAAGCCTGTCCTGAAATTTGATGTAAGTACGCTTGATGTGTATCAGAAGTGCAGAGGTTTTAATAAGGCAAGAAAAGTCATGATAGAAGCAATGAAAAATGACTTGAATACAAAGTTTGAAAAATGGTATAAAGCAGGTAAAGTCAATCTTCTTGCAGCATCAAGTGCATCGCCGGAAGTTACAAAAGAGTGGGAGGCACAGATTCGTGAAGAATTTCCGGGAATGGATGTAAGATGTGATGATTTATCAATGGGAGTTGCATGCCACATTGGATATGGCGGACTCGGGATAGGATGTTCATGCTGTCCTGATGCAGCATTGGACTAAATTAAATACCAATGTTAAAAATGCCTTAAAAGAGTTGAAAATGTAAAGTATTTGCTTTATAATTTAACGGAAAATGCAATTAAATTTATAAACTATACTTTGCGAAAGAAGGCTAAAATATGGCAAATAGAAAAGGCGTTAAAGTAAAACGCAGACGTGATGTTCAGATTAAAAAAGTGAAAAAATATATATCAAAGCATATATATTCATTTGTATGCGGAGGTGCTTTACTTCTTGTACTGCTTATTGTGATAGCAGTTGCAATAGGAATTAGTCTTCATAAGACAGTCAATGCTAATTCTGATTCGGCAAATAATGCAGGAACACAGAAGACAGAGACAAAAAAGGATAGTAAAAAAGAAGATAAACGTGATTTGACAGCTCCTGTTATAAGTGGAACTGCAGATAAAACATTCACCCTCGGAGATAAGATAGCATATTTTTCGGGTATTACAGCAACAGATGATGTTGACGGTGAAGTAGATGTAGAAGTTGATAAGTCAGCGGTTGACACAGATACTCCGGGAACATACGAAGTAACATATAAGGCGGTTGATGCGGCAGGCAATGTTGCAACTAAGACTGCAAATATTACAATAGAAAAACCGGCACCCGTTGCTGGCACATATCAGGCACTTGCAGAGGAAATACTTGGAAATATTACCACATCTTCCATGTCTACAGGACAGAAGTTAAGAGCTATATTTGATTATGCACATAACAAAATCGGTTATACAGGAACACCCTATGACGGTTCTAACTGGGAAAATGAAGCATTGCTTGCACTTACAGAACTTAAAAAGTCTGATTATACAGGAGGCGACTGCTTTACTTACACATCAGTAGACAAAGCACTTCTTGAAGCATTAGGTGTTAAGACAATGTGGCTTGAAAATGAAAATTCACCTACAGGTGATCATGCATGGCTTTTAGTTGATGCCGGTACAGGCTGGTATCATTTTGATTCTACAAGAATGCGTTCGGGATTTTCATGCTTTATGAAGACAGATGCAGAGATTCAGGCATATCTTGATCAAGGCAATTATAATTATGTACGTACAGTATCAAAATATCCGGCGACACCTACGACGCCGTATACTTATTAATATGTGCACATTAAAAAGAAAATGATAGGAATGGAGAATATATGTTATTTACATCTGTTAGTTTTGTGATATTTGTGGCTGCAGTACTCCTCATGTATTACATTGTGCCTAAAAAGTGGCAGTGGATAATGCTTCTGTGTGCGAATGTCTGTTTTTATCTTCAGGCAGGAGTGCGTGGTGCGATATTTATGATTGCCACAATTATTTCAACATATTTTTGCTCACGAATGATAGAAAAGGCTTCTGACAGACAGAAGCTTGCGATGGAAAAATTAAAAGACCTTATGACAAAAGAGCAGAAGAAGGCTTATAAGGCAAAAACAAAAAAGAACCAGAGAATGTGGATGGTTTTATGTATACTTTTTAACTTTGGAATTCTTGCGGTATTAAAGTATACTAATCTTTTTATCAGTTTTACATCATTAAAGCCGGTTAATTTCATATTGCCGATGGGTATCTCATTTTACACATTTCAGTCAATGGGATATATAATTGATGTATACAGAGGCGTTACAGAAGCAGAAAACAATATTTTTAAATTTGCTTTATTTGTTTCATTCTTCCCGCAGCTTATGCAGGGACCTATCAGCCGTTGGAAAGATTTAAAAGAGACGTTGTTTGAGGAACACTCATTTTCGTGGGAGAGATTTGAGTCGGGAATCCAGAGAATCATCTGGGGTTACTTCAAGAAAATGGTAATTGCGGACAGGGCTGCAATCGGTCTTGCGACAATTACAAGTGATTTTTCAAAATATACAGGAGCATATGCATTTCTTGGAATGTTAATATATGCTGTTGAGCTTTATGCGGATTTTACAGGTGGTATTGATATAACAATAGGTATCGCTGAACTTTTTGGAATAAGACTTCCGGAGAACTTCAGACAGCCATTTTTCTCAAAGAGTCTTGCAGAATATTGGAGAAGATGGCATATCACACTTTGTGCATGGTTTAAGGATTATGTATTCTATCCGATTTCCATGTCAAAGAAGATGAACAAAGCTTCAAAGTGGCTTAAAAAGCATGTTTCAACAGGAATAGGACAGAGATTTCCTATATATACAGCAACAATAGTTGTATGGTTTGTTACAGGTATGTGGCATGGTGCAAGCTGGAACTTTATTGTATGGGGTCTTTTAAACGGCATAATAATGCTTGCATCACAGGAACTTGAACCTGTATATGCAAAAGTTGACGGAAAGCTTCATCTAAAAAAGCATACAGCATATAAAGTATTTGAGATTATAAGAACAACAGCTATTGTCTGTGTGCTCCAGATGCTTGATTATCACAGGAATATAGCAGATGCGTTCAGACAGTTTATATCAATGTTTACAACAGCTAATTACGCAAGTGTTTTTGGCAGTGGAATGTTTAATATAGGACTTTCTTTGCCGGATTATATTCTTTTACTTGCAGGTGTTATAATTATGTATATTGTAAGCTTTGCAGGACGTGAAGAATCTGTAAGAGAACGTCTTTCAAAGAAAAGCTTTGCATTAAGATTTACTATATTCCTTGCGTTATTCCTTGGAATAGCAGTGTTTGGTGTGTATGGAATAGGATATGAATCAAGTCAGTTTATTTATAATCAGTTTTAGGAGGACGTATTTATGGGAAAGAAAATTATACGTGTAATAGCAGTCGTCCTGATACCGGTTGTATGCCTTTATCTTCTGACACTGCTTCTTACACCGAAGTATGTTAATGATATACCTGAAGGCTCTATGATAGCAGAATATTATAAGAGTGAAAAAAATAATGATGTGCTTATTCTTGGTGACTGTGAAGTGTATGAAAATATTTCAACAGTCAAGATGTGGGAAGAGTATGGAATTACAAGTTACATAAGAGGAAGCTCTGAGCAGCTTATATGGCAGTCATATTACCTGCTTGAAGATACATTAAAACATGAGACACCAAAGGTCGTTGTTCTCAGTATGCTTGCGATGTCTGAAGCTGATGCGAAGAGTGAAGCATATAACAGAATGACGCTTGATGGAATGCGTTGGTCAAAGTCAAAGTGGAATTCAATAAAAGAATCAATGACAGAAAAAATATATTCAACAGTATCATTGAAGACACATTTTGATAACGATAAAACCAACAAATAGACTTTCTCATAAGAATTCCGAACAGGAATGGAAAAACGATCATTCCTACAATTCCAAAATCCAAATAGAAATAAAAGTTCCAACTGAATAAGGCATTCCAATTCTTATCAAAATTTTGTCTCGAAAGTGTGATCCATGTATCCTGCTTTAAAATGACAAAGTCAGAGAAATTTGTACCATAACTAATACCAATCATCCTAAAGGCGATATCTAGTAATCCATTAAAAGCATTAAATGTCAAGGTTCCATAGCTATAACCACCTAGCTTATCAAGATAGTTATTATTCAAGGCATAATCGAATGCGACAATAGGGCCATAACTATAACTCATTAAATTCTCTGTAGTCATTTCCACTCCCACATCCAAACTTTCTTTATCAAATTCCATATATCCACGCCTTCCAGCACCAATTATAGTTAGCAAAAAAAACATTGCAGCAGACATCACTAGGATCAAAAGTCCCTTTTTTAATGTAATCTTAAATCTTTTAGGATAAAAGCAATATCCAAACAACAATAAAGGAATAACCAAATATCGAAAATAATCAATTCTTCCTCCCCCTAAAGATGACAAGCTAAACAACATGACAAAAATAAGGAGTAATAATTTAGATCTATAATAAAGAACGCCAAAGCCAAACAATCCAGCGCATAGAAAGCTGAATGGCTTTAAAATCCAATAATTCATATTGGGGAATAGTGCCCCATATATATTCAAATCTCCTGACTCAAAATATAAATTCCGGATCTGATACAAATCCCCCAAAGCCATAAACGTATAGAATTTATATAAGAGATATAAACTATAACACGTCAATACAACTAGAACTCCAACAAATAGCTTATTCTTAAAAAAGCCACGTATTGAAAGTTGAATTCCAGATTGCTTTAAATCTACAGACTTAACTGGACATTTAATTAATAAAAAACCACCTATCAAGGCCCAACAGCTAATACACAAACAGAATAACGTTTCGAATTTAGGAACTTTATAATCATACAATCCTAGCGTAGACAAAAATAAAGAAATGAACCAATATAAAGAATACAAATAAAGAATTCTTTTTGATGGCCTATCTATATTTTGAATCTTAATTATATAGATCGTTATCAGCGAAACAAGTAGTATAAATACAGTCAGCATAAATATTGATTATTTATCAACCTTTAAATAGTATTTTTAAATCATTAACCATATCCTTATTATTTAATCTTTGCACTATCTTATCAACTATAATATTCTGGAAAATAGTAATCATTAAAGCCATCCCAAAGACCAAGAAAAACCTTTGAGCGAAAGAGATATTCAACTTAGTGGCAAAGTCCAAAATGGGTATATGCCAAAAGTAGATCCAAATAGTATGTGAACCTATATACTTGAAGAAATCCTTCAAACCACAAAACCTTAATACATCGCATATCCTATGTCGCACGACCCATAACAACAAAATGCACATCATGGCATAGGATGTATAATACAAGCGAGGCGGGTACTTATACACACTTGTTTGCACTACTCTCCCTTCGATCGAAAAAAGTGTAACCGCTAACGCTGTATATAAAAAAACGGAGACAGCCAATAATAACATTACGTATTTATAATGGACACGCCACATAACGCTACCCAAGACAAAAAAGAGAATATATGGAATATTGAGAATGATCAGATAATATAAGTAACTGTCTGTTACTTGAGATATTTCCTCATAAACAATCAATGTAACCGTAGCCACAACACAAATTTTACTCAAACTCATCTTTCTCACCAGGGGGTAGATAAGGGGAGCACATATAGAAATCACAAAAAACACTCTTATGATCCAAACATACCAGCCCGTATAGAAAAAAGCGTTTCGTAATACAAATTGATAATCGATCCATTTATGAGTGACGATCGTGAACAGAATACTATATATACCCAAGAAAATCCAAGTCGGCAAAATCAACCGCTTGAATCTTTTGATAACATATTTTAAGTACCCCCCGTCAATTAATGTATTTTCATCTTTTATTGACAAGGTATAAGATACGCCGGAAAGGAAAACCATCAAAGGAACATCAAAATTACGGATCTGACGAAGCCATAGGGATTCCGGTTCGCAATGAATCACAACAATTCCAATCAACGCTATACATCGAAGTATATCTATAGAAATATCTCTAGCCATATTTTTCAGTAAATTCTAAACCAATATTCTCCGCATCCGCACAAGAATCGCATCTACCTTATCCCGCTCCAAGGCGGTCAAGGAGTAGCGGTAGGCGGTATAGGCAAAGAGGGGGATGGAGAAAGCGAACGTCATCAAGAAACGGAATGGAAAATCCATGAACCAGCAAACCAACCAACAGCAAAGGCCACCCGCCAATACTGGAGGCAAGCTTTTCAAGAAAACGGCACGGCAATAGGCGGCTCCATTGAATCCCCCTTCCCTACGGAGTAGCGGAATGCGCAACCACATGCAGAAAGTCTCTACCATTACCATCAAGACAGCGATAACGATCAATGATCCTCCTTCTCGCAACACCCACCAACTCAAAGGGAGAATAAGCAGCTTGGGCGTATAGGTGACGATTGTATAAGTGCCGATCTTTCCCATCGCCCGGTTCGCCAAGCCTAAGCCGGAAGTGAGCATATCCACGATCTGCATCATCAGAAACATACTGCCAAAAAGCACCGTATTCCTCGGCACCTCCACCAGCCAAAGTTCCAATAAGGGACGCATCTCAAAGAGCGTAGGAACACCTACCATCGCCAAGAGCAAAAAGGAAAACTTACTTTCCATCTCAGCCAACAGCCACATGTGCGACCGGTTGCCGCTACCTTCCGATGCCATCAACTGGGGAGCGATCGCATTGCTAAAGGAGGAACTGACAAAGCTGACCATTCCCGAGATCTGAGCCCCAATGCCATAGGCAGCATTCACGGCCGTACCCATTACCCGGTTCAATACAATAGCCACGCCTTGATTGCGCAAGGCGATGCACAAGGCGGAGTAGGTAATCCAACCCGTAAAGGAGAAAAGTTCTTTTACATAGCCCCAGCTAAACAGGCGAAGGCAGGGATAGACACACTCCTCGTATTTACGGTGCGAATAGATCGCAAAGGCCAATAGGTTGAACAGGCTGATCAGCATTATGATCCAGCCATAAGCCACCAAGCTGTCCAAAGGTATAAAAGGGAGCAATACCACAAAAAACACCTTCAGCACCCCATCGAGCACATCGATTAAGGAGGTGTAAACTATATTCTCCCTCGACACCAGTAATGCCCGATAGGGAGCGGCGATAAAGGAGATATAGACCATGGTAATGACCTGCTGATAAACAATGACTGCGGCCTCCTCGCGCCCTTCCGGTATATTCAAGAAGCCATGAAACAGGAAGGGAGCCAGCGACTCCAAGGTCAACGTGATCCCTAGCCCCAAGGCGATATGGAGCAAGAGACTGTTACTAAAAACCGCTTGCAGACGTTCCAACTCCCCCCGACCCTGACAGAACGAAAGGAAACGCTGGGTACTTCCCACCAACGAGTTGGTAAGAAACGAGAGCATGCTCACAACACCCGCCACCAACGAATAGATTCCATAATCATCTACGCCTAAAATATCCAGCACCAGACGGGCCGAATAAAGCGAAAGCAATAGATTGATGATGGTGCGCACATATTGCGCCAATGTATTTACGATAATTCTGTTTGATGCTCGCATATCAAAAAGGTCTAACTTTAAAAGACACCGTCTCACCGATCCACAACAACTCATTAGGGGCGATATAGTTCATAATAGCCTACTAGCGAGATAAAGGTCAGCTCACCCCCAAATTAATCTTCGTGTTCAAATCCCGTGGATTCGTCCAATCAATGTCGTGATGCATCGAGTTCTTATAATAATAGTTGACCAATCGCATGGGATCCTCCACAGTTCACTTCGTGTCCCTCCGGGAAATATAAACCTAGCGCATCAACATCAACGGATAGAGCACTACCCGCAGGAAATTCTTTACTTTTGGATTCATTTCCTTAATTTGCTATTTTAGCATCAGCCTAATCTTCTTAGGTAGCCTCTGTAAAAGACGATATTTGACAACTTTCATCAACATTCTAGTTTGATATCCTCCTAAATAGTATAACAAGAACTGAATGGGATGATGTTCTTCAACTCCATAAGGATCAACCTGTGAAGTATCATACAAAAATATGCCCTCACCCTGAATATGCTTCTTTACATTTTCTTCAATAGGTCTTAAAGCTAATGCGTATTGATTCAATACCTTATAAGTTTTTTTCTCTACCGAAAGTAAATAGCGTTTGGATACATGCTTCCTTCCACCAGACAAATCGACACACAAATCTTCATCTCCAATCCCCACATATTTGCCCATATGTAAAGGGTTCATAAATGAATCATATTGTACTAGTTCATTAACAGGAGCAAAGTTGCATGACTTATAACAATTCACAATTGGGACTTGAGCTACAGGATTTAATGTCATCGCATGCTCACCTATTTCAGAAAAATTCGTTGTATAAGACTCATATGGTGATACCACAAACTTACCGTTTTCAACTAAAAACGCATAAAAATATTTAGACCATGCTCTTGTATAGCTCTTAACTTGGTCTGGAATATCAATATTTTCAAAACGTGTGTCATCAAAATTGTCTAGCCAAACTCTAAAATCTTTCCACATCCTAGTTGTCCAACATTGGCCCCATGTGATAGCAATTTGAATCGCATAGACACTATAAGCACTTTTACAAGGAGTAAATCTCATAGAAACAACTTCATTCAAAGTCTTAGCGTATAATGCAATACAAGCAGCATTGGAGTCCTTATCATAATAGGAACAAGCGTCTAAAGCATAATTGTAGAAACAAGGGCTTACATATATATCATCTTCTAATAAGATGATACCTTTAAAATATTTCGTCAAATCACCACAAGAGAAAATATGCTGTTTTAAGCCTAGTCTTTTCTCATGGATAATTACATACTTTTCTCCAAAAGGCCATTTATAATCATTTACATAAGAATTTAAATCATCATTTCCCCCACAATCTATACTAAGAACCAACGGAATATCACTTTCTCTGTAATTTGCCGCTTCTAAGGACTTCAACAGCCGTTGTATGGGATACAATCGATTGTATCCAACAACTACTATCGCAATCTTTTCTTTGTTTAAATCAGACACAAGTCTCAACATATTTTTCACCTCTCCCCTATTCGGGTATACACGAACCCTAGCTTTTCCAATTCCTGACGGTTATAGATGTTTCGGCCGTCCACGATCACGTTGCCACGCATTACATTCTTGACTACATTCCAAGAGGGCAAACGGAATTGACGCCATTCGGTCATCAAAGCGAAGGCATCAGCCCCATCCACGCAATCATACAGGTTCTCGCAATAGGTAACAGAGTCGCCTATACGGCGCTTGCACTCCGACATGGCTACCGGGTCAAAGACTTTCACCTGCGCACCTGCCACCAGCAGTTGCTCGATCACTACCAAAGCCGGGGCCTCGCGCATATCATCGGTCTCCGGCTTAAACGCCAGTCCTAAAAGAGCGATGGTCTTACCTTTCACATCTCCCAGAAAGTCGACAAGCTTTCTGAAAACAATAAATTTCTGCTTCTCATTCACCCGCTCTACCGCCTCAATCACCTCCAGATGCACAACATATGCAGAACTAGAACCAGAAAAAATAAAAGACTCTTTGACAAAG
>OLNQ01003871.1_pt1 | contig 11757 bp, 10 predicted proteins | sample 1672821 | NCBI WGS metagenome assembly OLNQ01 (sample SAMEA3136727, study PRJEB25190) | human gut metagenome | biome: human gut; feature: human-associated habitat; material: faeces | place: Austria | collected 2013 | reverse complement strand
GGGGTTTGAGGGCCAATGGAACGAAAACGTACGTTAAGGAGATAATTCGTTGTTTATATTTAAATTTAGAGCTCTCAGTTCCCCTTTTAAAATATCCTCTGGCAACGTGAATGTATAATGGCCCAACATATTGATATGCCCGTGCATCAGGGGAGATAGCCGAGCGATATCTTCATCTATAATTTCTTCGCCATTACGGCGCATCCAGCTCAACGCTTCCTCCATATAGAGCGTGTTCCACAGAACCACTGCATTAGTAACCAGGCCCAGCGCCCCCAGTTGATCTTCCTGCCCTTCACGATAACGCTTTCTGATCTCTCCGCGTTGTCCGTAACAAATCGCACGAGCCACAGCGTGGCGGCCTTCTCCTCGATTAAGCTGCGTCAGGATCCGCCGACGATAATCTTCATCATCAATATAATTGAGGAGATATAGCGTTTTGTTTACACGCCCTACTTCCATAATTGCCTGTGCCAGTCCTGATGGGCGCGAGCTTTTCAGTAAAGAGCGAATGAGTTCTGACGCATGAATTGTACCCAACTTCAGCGAACCAGCGGTTCGCATCATCTCATCCCACTGACTCTCCGCTTTTGACAGATCTGCATATCCTCGGGCCAACTTATCCAGTACTCCGTAGTTTGCCGATTTATTCACCCGCCAGAACACCGCCTCACCTGCATCGGCAAGCCGGGGGGAAAACTGATACCCCAGTAGCCAGAACAGACCGAAAATAATATCGCTGCTACCCGCAGTGTCTGTCATGATTTCAACTGGATTCAGCCCTGTCTGCTGCTCAAGAAGTCCTTCCAGTACAAAAATCGAATCCCGTAATGTACCGGGTACCACAATGCCATGGAACCCAGAGTACTGATCAGATACGAAGTTATACCAGGTGATGCCTCGTCCAGAACCAAAATATTTTCTGTTAGATCCTGAGTTGATGGTCTTCACTGGTGTGACAAAGCGCATGCCGTCAGCTGATGCCACTTCTCCACCTCCCCAACGACCAGCAAGCTCCAGTGTGGACTGAAAATCAACCAGGCGGGCATTGGCGCTGACCAGCGTTTCTGCACGAAGGTAATTCTGTTTCACCCAACTGAGCCGATGGCGGGTCAGTGCTGGTATATTGTGCTTTATCAGCGGCTCCAGTCCGATATTACAGGCTTCAGCCATCAATACCGCACATAAACTGATGTGCAAATCTTGCGCTCGAGCACCAGATTCACTGACATGCGCAAACTCATGTGTAAATCCTGTCTGGGCATCTATCTCAAGTAACAGTTCCGTTAAATCTACCGGTGGGAGTAGCTGTTTGATCCGATTATTTAGACGAAGCAATGATGGTGGCTCTTCCTGTTTCTCCAGACAACTGATAGTCAGGGATGGATATTTACCTTCATTACAGATATGAACTTCCGCATTCTTTTCAAATCGTGATGCCACGGCTTTCCAGGTCTCATCCAGCTGAATAGCCAGTTGTTGCACACCTTTACGTCCATCGACAGGATGTCCCAGTGCCCGACAGACAGGAATACGCTGAGTCTGCCACTCTTCACCTTGCAACAACTTCTCGCGAGGATCTCCCCAGCGATCACTGTTTTCAAGCCAGATGTCCCGGCGGCGCAGTGCATCCTGAAGGCGTTCCAGCAAACATAGTGAATAACCTGCACGCTGTATCCGTCCCTCCGCATCGTATACGAGGCGTTTCCAGGGACCGGTGATAATATGTTCAGGCGCATCATCAAGGATGCGCTTTTTCGAACCATTCAGTTCTGCCAGATAATGAATCGCAGCCAGTACATGTTCACCTGCCGGTGCCGCACGGAAATGCAGGTCCCGCAACACCGCCGGAAGAAAACGTTTAACCCGACCGTACTGCTCAACCATTTCGTCATGGAAATTATTGTTCTGTGGACGAGCAAGTTCATTAACCTTGCTTACAGATTCTGCCAGTCTGTTTTTGGGTACGCACTTGAAGATAACCTGCCTGAGATCTGGGACATCTGTATTATCATCCAGCAACAATGCACATGCCCGCGCCAGTAACAATGCGGCCTGATCAAGATCTTTCAGTGTCCTGAGTCTTTTTTTTTGCCCGGTTTTCTTTGCTTCGCGGATAATGTCCAGAATTAGCATATCAAGCACATCAACGGCATCGTCTAATGCCGTTATTTCCTGTGCTTTAACGAATGCAGTAAGTGCAGCAAGCTTTCTCTGCTGTGGCATTCGAGCGATATATTTTACCGACGCCATGCCAGCATAACGAGCCAGATTACGCAGTTGAATGGCAGGCAGACCGGAAAAGTTCAGTCGGGAAAACTCAAGACTTCGTAATCGGATATATCGTTCCAGCGCCTCATTAAACGCAGGTCCACTGACTGTAACAGGGCCTTTTTTCAACTGTTCCAGTGCTGATACACGCTGACCTTCCGGAATGACCAGAAGCTCCATCACTTGAGCTGCCTGCCATTTGTTCGGCAGTGCGGCCAGCTTTTTCCACAGCCGCTGATTTGCCCTTTCACGAATTTCACTGATGAGACGTACTAGTGTGGTTGCTCCGGGCAGTAATACCTTATTTTGAAGCAACCATGCAGTGGCAAAATCAAACATCAGACCCGGTCGCTCATTACTGAGCCACGCCCGGGTATATAGCAGACGCTTCAGGCGGAAAGACCATGGAAAATCACCAAATTCATGATAGCCGTAATATTCCTTAATTAATGCAGTATGTTCTCTAAGGGTAGTGTCCCGTTCAGCATAGCGGGAGAGAACTTCTGGACGGTGGATATTAAGCTGTACCGCGACAAAATGTTGAACACCAGGCAGAACCTGAGTTAAATCCGTCAGAAATGTTCCCAGAAAACGGGCTGTGGTGAGCTGAAGCGCAATGCCCAGCCTATTATGTTTGCCCCGTCGTTGGTTAATGAAGGCCAGATCCCGTTCATCAAGATGAAAATAGCGCGCCAGTTGCACGTCATTAGGTTCTGCAGCATAACAACCGTAATTCTGTTTTTGGTCAGAGGTTAGAAAGTCGACAGGCATATCAGGCTCCCTACCTGACAGTTATTCATTAACAATTTTGCAACTGTCCGAAATATTATAAATTATCGCACACATAAAAACAGTGCTGTTAATGTGTCTATTAAATCGATTTTTTGTTATAACAGACACTGCTTGTCCGATATTTGATTTAGGATACATTTTTATGCGACTTTTTGGTTACGCACGGGTATCAACCAGCCAGCAATCTCTCGATATTCAGGTTCGGGCACTCAAAGACGCAGGCGTGAAAGCAAATCGCATCTTTACTGACAAGGCATCGGGCAGTTCAAGCGATCGGAAAGGGTTGGACTTGCTGAGGATGAAGGTGGAGGAAGGTGACGTCATCTTGGTGAAGAAACTTGACCGCCTTGGGCGCGATACTGCTGACATGATCCAGTTAATAAAAGAGTTTGACGCCCAAGGTGTATCCATTCGGTTTATTGATGACGGAATCAGTACCGATGGGGAGATGGGTAAAATGGTTGTCACTATTCTATCTGCAGTGGCCCAGGCAGAACGACAGAGAATACTAGAGCGTACCAATGAAGGTCGCCAAGAGGCAATGGCAAAAGGAGTTGTTTTTGGTAGAAAAAGAAAAATAGATAGAGATGCAGTATTAAATATGTGGCAACAGGGGTTAGGTGCCTCACATATATCAAAAACAATGAATATTGCTCGTTCAACAGTATATAAAGTAATAAATGAAAGCAACTAACATAAAAGGTTGAATATGGAATTGAATATTACTTCAAAGTCTAATCCGTTTGGTGATACGACAGCAGAAAATGATAAAAAGATGTTGAGTAATGCTTTCATTGAAACTGCTGACTTTAGGACTCTAATTGAAACTGATGACAGGACCATTGTTGTTGGTAGACGAGGGACAGGTAAAAGTGCTTTATTTATTCAGCTAAATGAGCATTGGAAGAAAGACAAAAAAATATTAATCCTGAGTTTCTCACCAGACGATTCTCAAATTATTGGTTTCAGATCAATGTTGAAACCATTTACAGGATCATTTAATTTAGCAAGGGCAGCAACAAGACTATTATGGCGATACGCTATGCTAATGGAGATAGCATCATATATATCATCTCATTACAAATTGTCATCTCAAATATCATCAGAAACATTGTTGAATGAACATTTGAAAAAATGGAGTTCTGCACAAGGTGACATTTTAAGAAAGTGTAGGCTTGTCGCAAAGGAGTATTTAGATGAAAATAACCCAGAAGAATCAATTGGTGATCTTCAATTCAATTTGAATATTTCAGAAATAGAAAATAATATAGTATCACTTCTTGAACGCTCAGACAGGAAAGTTGTCATATTAATGGATAAGCTAGATGAGGCGTATGAACCGGATAATATAGGAATTGGAATCATTGCAGGTCTAGCATATGCATCTATTGAATTAAATCAAAAAGCAAAATGCATTCGTCCAATAATTTTTTTAAGGGATAATATATTTAGGTCGCTATCAAAGGAAGATCCTGATTACTCGAGAAATATAGAGGGTCAAGTCATAAGGTTGCATTGGGACTGGGCACAACTCCTAATGCTGTCAGCTAAAAGAATGAAAGTAGCATTTAAGCTAGATATTGAGAAAGATCAACGAGTTTGGGATAGATGCACAGCGGATGATCTTAAAGGGAGGAATGGTTTTAAGCGATGTTTGCAATTTACCCTTTACCGGCCCAGGGATTTACTATCATTGTTGAATGAAGCTTTTTTTTCCGCATTCAGAGAGAATAGAGAAACTATCATAAACACTGACCTAGAATATGCAGCCAAGTCAATTTCCATGGCCAGACTTGAAGATCTCTGGAAAGAGTATCAGAAGATCTTTCCTTCAATACAGGTTATAACTAGTGCATTTCGTAGCATTGAACCTGAATTAACAGTTTATACGTGCTTAAAAAAAATAGAAGCATCTTTCGAATTAATCGAAGAAAATGGAGATCCTAAAATAACGTCTGAAATACAGTTGTTAAAGGCAAGTGGAATTCTCCAAAGTTTGTATAGTGTAGGATTTGTTGGTATTCGTGATAAAAACACCTCATCCTATTCATTTTGCCATGACGGGCGAACTCCAGATAAAGGTTTTGAAAGTAATGAGAAATTATTAATTCATCCATGTTACTGGCTTGGTTTGAATCTAAATCGTAATGCACTTGCTCCAGAGGAAGCAGAGGAGATAAATGACGAATATGATATTAATATTATTTCAGATAATTCAGCCATTAGAAATAAAACAATAGGTCAAATAACTACTCATCTAGATCAGATACCGATAGGAAATGAAGGTGCCACTGAATTTGAACAATGGTGTTTAGACGCACTAAGAATAGTATTTGCATCCCACCTAACAGACATCAAGTCCCATCCAAATGGTAACGCAGTTCAGAGACGAGATATTATAGGCACCAATGGTGGCAAATCTGATTTTTGGAAACGAGTATTGGAGGACTATAAAACAAGACAAGTTGTTTTTGATGCTAAAAATTTTGAAGAATTAGGTCCATCTGAGTATAGACAATTACAATCATATTTAACAGGTCCGTATGGAAAGCTCGGTTTTATAATTAATAGAGATGAGAGTGAGGTATTGAAATCAGGAAAAGATTTAGATTGGACAAAGGAAATGTATCAATCCCATAATTCATTAATAATAAAGTTACCTGCGAAATATATATCTAAACTGCTGCAGAAATTAAGAAATCCTGAAAAACATGACGCTATAGATAGACAGATGGGGAAACTTTTAACTTTATATGAAACATCATATATGGCTATTAAAAGCACCCAAAAGAAAAGAAGAAAATAAAATCAGCTACAACATACGAAAGGGTCCCTGAAAAGGGACCTTTGTATACTGTATTATAATCAATAAGTTATACCATAAACGTACGTTTTCGTTCCATTGGCCCTCAAACCCCGATTTTCGCTCTTGTGGTGTCTCACCAAAGCGTGCCTTTTTTGCACCTCCCCGCTCCGGTGATTTGCTGTTGGCACGTTTAAAAAACTGCTGCGGATCGCGTTCAATACCATCATTAATCCGCTCGCAAAACATGATATGTGCGTGTGGTTGTTCCTTTCCGTCGATTGCACCTGGCGGATTGTGGATCGCGTACTGATAGGCATGGCGATCACCAAGCTCCTTTTGCACGAAATCTTCAACAAGTTCTATCCGTTGTTCGCGTGTCAGTTCTCGCGGTAATGCGATCTCAATTTCACGGTATGCCGTCCCGTTTTTTCGTTCAAATTCATCTGCTGCTTTCCATAGCTCTGCGGGATTTTTCTTCGCCCATGATGGCATGTTACCGGATGACGAAAATTCCAGATCCTCCCGCGATTTGTAGTTCTTATATTCGCCGGATCTAGAAATATAATCAGCATGTTTTAAGGCTACGCCTTTTGCTCCAGTTTTAACTGTACAATGGTAGCTTGCCATCTGCCGTTAAGCCCTCCGCAGGAGCGCACTGTTTCTCGACGAAGGAGAGAAACGTCTAAGTGCGCATCCCTGAATTAATCAGGGATGATTTTAAGGTCTCACACGCAGGCAGACAAGGTGATATTATGCACAATAACAACTCACATTAACGGCAAAAGTGCAGAGGTAAGAATGACAAATCGTGAAGAGTGGTTAAGTGCAAAAATTGCCTATATCAACGGACTGAAATCACCGTCAGAGCAGCAAAGATTACTTGTGTTACTGGCAGAGAAAAAAAACCGAACAACGACGGATGAAAAAACGTTGTCCGCACTGATACGGGCAGAAAAAACCGCAGAGAAAGCAGCCGCAGCAAAAGCCAGGGTAACGGCAATAATAGCGGCAGAACGGAAGGCAGCCGCAAGGGCGGAACGAAAGGCGCGGGATCATGAACTCTACAAGGCCGCAGGCCTCATGATTGTGGCAGGACTGGTGGACAGCAAAACCGGAAAACCAAAGTTTAGTGCTGCCGAACTGGTAGGCGCACTCGCAGGAATCGCAGAGCTACCGCGCAACCATCCAAAATGGCAGGAATGGGAAAAACGCGGGAAAGAGCTACTCACCAAAGACAGTGCGTAAGAGCCTCCGTTCACGTTCCGGTTCCCTGGTGCTTCCTCGCTCATTCGCTCGCTACGCTCGGTCATTGAGACTGCGGCGAGCACAACCACCACTCACACACAGACGCTAAAACCATTGCCAAACGAAACACGGGAAATCACCCCAAACCTACCCGCTCAAAAAAACGCCTACAGGCGCTGTTATCTGATAAGGCTTGTTATCTGGTCTCATTTTGCGAGATCTGGATCACATTTTAGTTTTCGATAGTATGTGGCACGACTGATCCCTAACGTCACCCACGGCTTCAGAGTTCGTGCCGATGTGGCAACGGCTACACGCTTTGATTTCTGACCTTTAATAGCCTGATTTTCTGATGAATTTGCATTACCGCCCTTACGACCTCGAGCAGCCTGTACCGCGGAAAAGCCTTCAGGAGAGAATTTGCGGTAGGTGTATTTCGCAATACTCTTGCCAATAGCCCGACATTCAGCCGGAGAAAGCGGAACGGGAAGCGATGCGTTGTACATTTCGACACGCTGAATCACTGCATCAAGCCACGGTGAGAATGCTGGCCAGCCCTGACGAATCGCCCTGTAAGACCATTTACGGCCCTTTTCGAACAGATACCAGTTTCGCCCCATCCCGTAATCTTTATCGACGCGACGGCGCGCTGAGGCGCTCAAATCAAGATAATCCGCCAGTTCGTCGAGGGTATAGAGTTCCCAACGCCATTCCACCACCTGCCATTCCTGGTGGAACGGATTTTTGCAGATCAGGCCGCTGTAGTTCACATCCGCGCCCAGTTTTTCACACAGCGCACGCTCAATCACGGCAGCGTATTTGAGCGCCGAAGCCGATGCATCCGGCGCGGTTCTCACCGGAAGAGTGAGCGCGTAGAGCAGATGCGCGTGCCCGTTACGTGGATTTTTTACGGTGATGTTCGGGGCCGGACAGTTCCGGTCGCTCCAGTCGATCGCTGCCCCCGTCCGGTCAACGTCAAAGGCCAGCCAGTGCTGCGCATGTGGCTGGTTCTGCTGGATGAAACGGGCAAGGATGGCGATATCTTTCGGTAGAATGCGAACGCCGTACGTGAAATCGTTCGTACAGTACGGTTTGTGCGGTAATTTTTCCCTGAAGAGTTGAAGTACGGCGCTCATGTGTTAGGATTTCCTCCGTGTGTTACGACCCACACGCCCCTTGAATTTTCGTGACAGTCTTGGCGGATCGGCACGAATTTCAGGGGCGTTTGTTTTTCAGTTGGTTACACTACACCCAACGGCAAATCCTGTCGATCCTTCCCGAAAACCAGACCCATTTACCATAACTCCTCTTGTACGTACCCTCTAAAACGCTCTCAATCGCTTTCTGACGCAAAAAACTCAAAAAGACAAGATAAACCTAGGGAAAACACAAAAAACGCGTCAGAATCGTTTTTAGGGGCCTGCATAACTATGCACAAAAGCGATTAATGATCGGTTTCACCCCTTCAGAAGCGCGAACTGGTCAAAACAGCAAACTTTCTCATCCAGAAAGCCAGCTGAACTAACCCGCATGAAAACAAATTTCCAAACATATCCAGTCTGGACAACGAAATATCGACAATATAAAACATCATAATCGTGTTTATGGCGTGTAAAAAAGCTTACAAGAGAATTAGCATTGAAGAGTCATAACAACAAATTCCAAAAATCAAACCAGAGGATAGGAAAATGAATAATTTTATAAATGAATGTATTTCCGCTCCGAGAATAAACGGCATGGCAGAATTTTTCTCATCAACTGCATCAGGGGAAAAACACAAACCTTTTAGACTAGTAGAAATAGATGATCGGCTTTTTCATTCTTATGATTACATTAAGTTTGCCAAACACCTCACAAAAAACAGCGGCCCTTTCGTTAATCATTATTTTTGCAGTATACCATACAGCAAGGAAGAAGAGTGCAGATTAGGAACAACAGTAATAAAATACGCAATCACGCTAAACAAAAAATTAAACACATGGTGTCTTGGTATGGCTGAGGGCGCAATGGCAAGAACCATTTCAGAATTATCAAAAGGAAACATACAAACATTAACAACCAGTCCAACAAAAGAAAATGAACATGCATTTTTTAAGTATGGCTCAAGTGAAAACGCTTATTTTATTTGCACTCCATTTTTCCTGTTAGAGGAAAGACTAAAAAATTCAAATCTTAAACAATTTAATCAAGGATTCGATATTATAATAGAAGACACCACATTTCAAATGTACTCACCTAACAGATCTGGGCAAATAAACCACGTAAAAAGGCTATTAAATAATGATGGTATTTTCATATTTACAGAAAAACATAGTTCAGAACATGATGAATATCAAAAAAGAGAAATCCAAAAAGATTATTCATTCAAACAAAGGTATTTCTCGAAAGATGAGATTAACACCAAAAAGGAAATCGTACTAAACACAATGAATTTGAATGAAGTTAGTGTTGACGATATGCTTTCCGCAATTAAACAACATTTTAAATACGCATCAATATATTGGAATAGCGGAAATTTTTACTCAATCGCCGCCAGCAATTCACTAAAACACATATCAACATTTATAAATTTATTACCGAAAGCTGCAATTCCTATGGAATATGTATATGAAAAGCTCCCACGAAATATATCATGGTAAGTAAACATGGAATATTCAACATTATTATCATTTGCTATCGTAACCTTATCGCAAACTATATCAATAGGGCCTGGCGTTGCATTGGTTATAAACAATGCCTTTTCACATGGATTAAAGTCATCAATAAAAACAAGTATATACATAAGAATTGGCGAGACTATCGTCATGGCAATATCTCTTTTCGCGTTATCCTCAACATCCAGCACAGAACAACATTTTCACATTATAAAAATATTCGGTGGAGGCTATTTAATATACATAGGATTAATGGGTTTAATTAATAAAAAAAACAAACAAAGAAAAGAGCAAAAACCTTTTTTGATACCATTATTAAACCCCAAGGCGTATCTTTTCTTTGCTGCGTTAATACCAACCTTTATAGATAATAATACAAATATCACATTAAACTTTTTTATATTGGGTGTTTTATTTATATTTATATCATTCCTAACAGATCTTATTTACATAGCTATTAGCTTAACGATAAGGGATAAATTGACGCCATCATTCTCAAGATACATAAGCATATGTAGTTCCATTTTTATATTAGGTACAGGTATTTATTTTATTTTTACGTGAAACGCCGTTTTTATACTCATGCAGCCTTAGTCATAAGACGGCATGAGTTACTTAACACTATTTCAGTATGGCATATTTTTTATTTGGTGATTGTTCATTAAAATAATATCCGCTTTCGTCATCAACTAACACGCATGCTTTACGATAATCTCCACACTTCGAGAACTCGGCCAATGGAGCTTTTTCTTTCCATTCTTTTAACATGGATTCATGTTTTTTCTGTTCTTCCATTAGCGAACTAATATTCATTTTGAGATATTCAGCATAGAAAACAGGAGCGATCATTAGCAATAAAAATAATACAATCAACACAATTACCTTTTCGACAATCCTTGTTACTGTATACTTCTCCATTGTTTTTCTAATTATACCTGTCGCAACTTCGGCCTCTCTGGTCGTCTGCTTTAATGATTCCTTTATCTCTTTACTTGTTTGCTCCTCGAAATCAACCCACTCTTTCTTTACATCATTGAGAGTGAAAGATAATTTTTCGCGGAGTAATGACGTTAGTGTATCTGAGACTGATTTCTGTAATTTACAAGATGCCTCATCCATTCCTTTATTAATATAAAATTTAACATTAGACACACTATCCCTAAAGGAATAAGAAATTCCAGAAACAACTTTACCTTCACGTTCAAGAGTACTTGTAAAGGTATTTAAGTCATTCACTCTTTCATTAAGCAGAGTAATTAGCCTGTTCATTTCTTTTATTTGTTTATCATTATACGCAACAAGAGCAGCAATTTTTCTTGAATGTTCATCCAATTGCATAAAATAAAAACCTCCAGTGCTTAACGGCTCATACCATAATCACGTGAACGTGATGGTGCTGGTGAGGAATACGCACGCTGGCGCACTCTTTCTCTTTCCCTCTCCAGGTCTCTTTGCTTTTCGGCTTCAATTAGTCGTTCCTGTTGCAACTTCCGCTCCTCTTCCACCTGGAATTGCTTCATCATTGAGTCCAGCGCACCGTTAATCAATGAATTAAGCTGCATTACCTCATTGAGTTCATCAAACGAGCTTTCAACAAACGCCTTCAATTCTGCCCCAAGCTCATCCAGGCTTGGTGGTATGTTATCCCGTTCAGCTAACGCTTCCTTCAAGGTCGTTTTAAGGTCAATGATGCTGTCCCGTTCCTGCTCTGCTTCTAGCTTCTCCCGTTCCGCGTTTCTCCGTGCCAGAATTGCACAAACCTGATCAGCATTCATAACAGCAACACGAACGGGACCAAGATGAACTTCCGGTGTGCGCTTGATACCCTGTTCTTTCAGTGAACGATGATCAACGCGCGACTGATGGCCGTGCCGCGCAAGGTGTTCATTCTGCACATCAGCCCAGTGAGAACGTAGCGCAACCAAGGCTGATTTGGGGTTTGAGGGCCAATGGAACGAAAACGTACGTTAAGGAGATAATTCGTTGTTT